>Ga0114962_10000948_pt1 | contig 25114 bp, 26 predicted proteins | sample C_130820_MF_Meta_FD_87017 | JGI IMG/M metagenome (GOLD analysis project Ga0114962, IMG submission 87017) | Freshwater microbial communities from Lake Croche, Canada to study carbon cycling - C_130820_MF_MetaG | ecosystem: Environmental > Aquatic > Freshwater > Lake | place: Lake Croche, Canada... | reverse complement strand
TCCCGTCAGTCCAGTGGCTCCCGTCAATCCGGTGGGTCCTGTCAATCCGGTGGGTCCCGTCAATCCGGTGGGTCCTGTCAGTCCAGTGGGTCCAGTGGCAATTGCACCGGTTGGACCCGTTAATCCTGTCCATCCCGTAAGCCCAGTAGCCCCCGTGGCTCCTGTCCACCCTGTCAGTCCAGTGGCTCCTGTCCATCCTGTCAGTCCAGTGGGTCCAGTGGGTCCAGTGGCTCCTGTCCACCCTGTCAGTCCAGTGGGTCCAGTGGCAATTGCACCGGTTGGACCCGTTAATCCTGTCCACCCTGTCATTCCAGTGGGTCCAGTGGCTCCTGTCCACCCTGTCAGTCCAGTGGGTCCAGTGGCTCCTGTCCACCCTGTCAGTCCAGTGGGTCCAGTGGCAATTGCACCCGTTGGACCGGTTACGCCGCCCGACCCAACCCATGGAAGATTGTTCCACACGTTCACACCGTCGCCGATTTTCAGTTGGTTTGCATATGGTTGACCGGGTGATGGGAGAACAACTGCAGGTTCTCCAGGAGAGAGGACGAGCACGTTTCCCACTGCCACCCAGTTGGGATACGTATCTCGTCGGAGTTCGAACTTAACGGGGTTCACCGACATCCTTATTAGAGATCACACACATTTGTCTGAGCACTTCCGCCACTGAGAAGCAAATGGTTGAGAATCGTGAAATATGCACTGCCGCCGTCGAACACATATTGCGTGTAGTCCCCACCATCCAAGATGTTCGGATACTCGGAGCCGGCATTTCCACCATCGTAGATATCGCACACCACCTCGGCGGCCACTTTGCATGCAGCATCACAGAGACCTGAGATGGAATATAACTCCACAACCCCGTTCTCGAATCCAGACGTGTGGTTCGTCTCATGCAAAACGCGCGTTGGGTCACCATAATGCCCGCTCACCACGGCTTTGCGTCGGACACTCTGCGTAAATGTGGATGCGTCTCTTGTTCGACCGGTGAACCGCTCCTTGCCCACGGAGATCGGCAATGGAAGAGATGGTCCGGGCTTTGTATGTTCGGGAAGAGTGGATTGATATCCAATCCATACGATGAAAGTTAAAAGTAATGTTCCGACTAGGCTACCCACCACCATTGTTCCACGCTTAGATATCATCTACATTGACTTCGTCCTCCTCGGCGATGAATTCAATGCCGCCATCCTCTGCAGGGGCATCCGTCGATGCCCGAGCAAAGATGCGCTTGTCTGCGGTGGGGACCACCTCCTGATAACGGGCAATCTGCTTGTCGTTGAAGACCGACATGATCTTCCACGGCGTGCCACCCAGACCCGTGTTGGCAAGCAACACCACGCTGCCCACGTCAATCCAGACATCCTTCTTGTTGCGGCCGCGCAGACCACCACGCAGAGGTGCGTGCACCAGCTTGTCCACCGGGCGTGTCTTGCCCCCAATGTCCTCGTCCTGCACGAAGAAACACTCCATCATACCTGATCCCAACCGCCGCATCACGCGGGCAATGTGGACTCCCTCTGTCTCCAGCTCATTCATCATGTCGTCGAGTAGCGCGTCATTGAACTTGTTATTGGCCTTGGTCTTGTTGGACTCAGAGTTGCGTTGCGAGCGGTGGCCGGAGCCTCCAGTCATGTTGCGAGGCATTTTGTACTAGGGTTACATTCTCCTATCCGTTGGGGTGGAGGTTTCCGTTTTTGGGCTGCCAACGGACACCCTTGAAAACGGATTCTGCCCAGGCAGGAAAACTAGGAGTGGGCGCTTCCAACTGACAAAATGAACTCCGCACTCTCCCACAACCTCGACCTCGCCATCCGCCGTTCTGCACCTGCATTCAAGATCAACGCCGACGAGGTGAGCCGCCGCCTCCTCGCCGTTCTGTTCCCGCCGCCAACCGTGACGATGCCGATGGCACCCACGGTCCCGGCACCCAAGCCCAAGCCCGCGGTCAAGCCGACCGTTAGTGAGGCCCCGATGATTACCTTCACGCCCACCTTGTCCAAGAAGTGGACCGAGATTGCCAAGGAGTTCAAGCTCGACCCCGAGGAGGGTCGCAAGGGGTTCCTGGCCTACGTGGCGGACATGTCCATGACGGAGTACAGCGCAAAGACTCCGCAGGCACATATGCGCGAGTTCCTGAAGCCCAAGCCGCAGGTGCCGTCCAACGCGGCCGCAGCCTGCGCCTCCATCGTGGCGCCTCCGCCAAAGCCCGAGATGGTGGAGTACAATGAGAACTGCGTGCAGGTTCTCTACAAGGGACGCGAGTATTGGGTCGGCGAGGACTCGAAGCGCGTCTACCAAACCTCTGCGGAGGGAGTCGACGAGTTCGTTGGCCAGATGGGCCTCGCGGAGTTTGACGGCATGGAGATGCCGGTGGACGAGGTCTAAAAACCCAACCCACAACTCAACAACACAATCAATTTTTAACTTGGGAGTTTGCAGCAAGGAATAGGAGGAGTATTCACTTCGGGAGGGAACGGACCCATTGCCGCACCCACCGTGGTATTCTCTGAGGGAAAGGCATTGGAATCACGAGAAAACTGAGCACCTCCAATAATTGCCTCCTGTCGAAGGTAGGATGTAAAGGCCGACGCAGTATCCTGGCGCTTCTGAGGGTAAGGGGAATAGACACGGAACGTGAATTCAAAGTAATTGTAAACTGCAGCGGTTGATTTTGCCGCGACGCGCACTACATAACTCCCAGCCGTCAAGGGCATGCCAGAGAAGGTTGCAGACTTCGCATCAAACTTGATTCCATTCGGAATGCCGTCGTTTGTAATAAAAAAGTAGGCCGGGCTGCGGTTGATTGCAAGAGTGATTGGTGTCATGAACGTATACTGCATAATTGAATAGGCAGTGTTCGCCGGAGACACTAATTGGATCGACGTGTCAATCGTTGAAATCGACAAGACCGAATTTGATGAATATGGGTAGAGTGTGTTGAATCCACCCGAAACCGCGGACACAGCAAAGGGGCTAGTTCCAGCCACATAGATCCATGAAGCAGAGAGATCGGAGGTCAGATTGACGAAACTGTTCGGACTCGTGGCTCGTATCGACCACGTACCATTCGCATAGACGGCTTTCGATGACATTAGAAGAGAAGCGGGGATTGAAGTAATATTGGTCCACGTTTGTCCGTCCGTTGACGTTTTTGCGTAGAATGCTACTGACCCAATATCTGTTCCAACTGCAACCCACCGTCCCCCGCCATACGTTACCGACACCGCGGACAGAGTGAAGTCATTTGTGCTTGTTGACCACGTGGATCCATTGTCAATAGACCATCGAAGCGTTGATGCAGGTAGTCTCGAGACTGGTCGGTAGGTCATCAGGTAGTATAAGGATGACCCCGCGGCAATCCACGGTGTTCCAGATGGAACGTCAATCGCAAAGTCTCGCGTTTCCTTTGCGAAGAGTGTCGTAACTGGCGTCCAACTGGGGACAATCGTTGCTGCTTCTTCGGCTACGGTGATTGGGGTGACCATTCGATTGATTCGAATCGCAGAGTATCCTAGGTAGACCGCACTGCTAGAAAAGGGTGGATAGTACGTGGGATCGGATATAATGGGCCCATTGCCTCCTCCTGCCATGTAGACGTCGGCCGATTGGGAATACCGAAGAACAACGCCTCCAAGTGGAAGTCCATCGATATTTTGAGTCGCACAGAAGAAATCGGCGTATCCCCATACTCGATTGGGATTGGCGTCTGTATATTCCGGACCCACTGCGATGGCCCAATTTCCTGTTCCGGTGGTGGTTGTGTACCCAGGAGTCCACGTTTGTCCATCGTCGGCCGACGCAAGAAGATAGACATGAGTTGACCTTGTAACAAACCCCATTCGTATGTTCTGTCCAAGACCGAGAGCATACCACGTGGATCCGCTTCCCGAGTAAGCAATTGAGTATGTGCTGCGATACCGCGTATACAATCCAGATGACGTTAGAAACGTCCTATTCAAAATAGGCTGATTGACACTTCCATAGACAACTGATCCAATGGCAGTCGTTCCACGAGAGTCGAGCCCCGACAAGGATGCAACATACTTGCCCGAAGAATTCACTTGAATGTCACTCGCAGTCACTCCCAAATATGGCATAAACAAGACTGGATCCACGCTCACTTGAGTATCCCCTGCAAAGGGAGACCCCGTGACCAAAACGTTATATCCAGGTGTTCCACCGATGGCAGAGTAGACCCCTCGAATCTGATTGTTTCCGGCTTGAAACTGCCCAAGATAGTAGAGCGCAGATGAGATCAATGTAATCGTGGACGGAACAATCGATGTTCCAACGGACACGCTAACCGCGATATTTGCCGTTGGTAGCAGTACATTCGGCAGCAGTCCACTATAGAGACTGCCACTCAGAACGCCTGTAGGAGTGATGGTCAGTCCATATGTCGAACCTACCAGTGCAAAATTTGAGGCAGCGGATCCCGAAGAGAGAAGCGGATACAGATTGATTGGTGGAACGACTTGACCGGGTGTCAACGAGTATGACGGTGCTGCTGCCGACAACAGAAGTGTATCTGGAATGATGGTGTAGGAATAAATATGCGACTGTGTTGAGATTCCGGTCGAACCCGTGATCACAAACGTCGACGGCGGAAACGCCGGCGGACTCGAAAAGCACGTTCCTGTGATGAGTCCAGATCGGCTCATGCTCAAGCCGCTAGGCAATCCCGATGCAACGTAAGAAATAAGCACCCGTCCACTTAGAGTTGTTGCACTGATCTGAAGTGGTGTAATGACCTGATTCTGAAGGAACGTGGGTGTTAAAGATGCCCATGTGAATGTGTCGTCCGATACTGCAAACGGAACAGTCTGAACAGCAGTGTCCACTCCATCCGACACCGTCACAACTGCAGTCGTAGAGCCCACCAAGGCCGTTGGAACCCCCGAGAAGGCGATGTTACTTCCATTGGACGTCACTGTAATACCGCCGTCGACAAATCCAGTAGTCGTGAAGGTCAGCGGCCGACCTGCGAGAGATGTTGCAGTCAATGTTATGTTGCTCGAGTAGTATCCTGCAAGGGGGCTGTCGAGAGGACGACCAATGATGAAGTTGAGGGATGAGTCCACGAACGGAGACAGGGTCACGACATCGTTCTGTGACACGACACTAAATTTTATCGACCCCGACACACCCGAGCCACTCACAGCCGTGGCTGTATAGGTTCCTGATCCTGCAAAGGTTGGCGTTCCCGTCAGCGCGGCAAGTCCCGTCGTGGAATTGAGCGACAAGTCCGACCGAAGATCGGGCGAGAACACGCGGTCGACGTAGGTTGTGCCAAAATAACTAGCAGCATTGAACACGATGGGTGTGATTGGCAAGCCCGCGAATGTATTTGAAAAGACCACGTTGTTCGAGGGTGTCGTGAATACGACGGTTTCTGTATATCTAAAGTTCAATGAGACGGAGTTCGAGAGAACTCCCGAGAAGACACTCGTGACTCTTGCACCCAGTGTCACGGCGATTGTCTGTGTACCCAGTGACGGTGTTTCGACGGTCGGTGTTCCTGACAAGTCGAGAATGCCGTCGGATGGCGAATTTGGATATATATAGTTGGAGATATTGACTCCCGATGAGTCCGTAAAGTACAATCCACTGGGGAGACTCGGATACGAAAAGATCAAGTTAGTGGAGGCGATTGGTTTGATTGCCTTGAAGCGAACGGGTGTTACCGGAACACCAACCGTCAAGGACACATCGGTCGGCACGACAGTCAACTGGAGTCGCTCGGGTAGAATCTGGATATTGATGTTTGCAGAGATCACCTGTCCCAGGGCATTCGACGCGACAAAGACATAGTTTGACGCTCCTGTCGTTGCTGCGGGTTGTCCGCCCAATACGAACAAATTCGAACTGAATCCCAAGAACGTCATGGCCGCAGGCAGCGAGGGCTGCGTAAATGCCGTGGATGGATTCACATAGACACTCGGAACAAACGGAATGGGTGCAAAGGCCTCGTTCGCATAGACCACAATCCTGGTCGGCAGTGGATTGTCTGACCCATCCTTGAAACGCCCCGCCCCTCCAAAGACCAGATTCGAGTACACATTCTTTGCCGAATCCACGATGACCAGCGGGTTTCCGTTAGATGAGACGATCGAGTTGAATCCGTTGGATCCAACAAAACTCACACCGGTTGCGTCAACTGAGAGATATCCTAACAGGTTCGTGGAGGTATTGGAAAAGTTCCCGAAGGTGTTCCCCGGGGAAAAGAGGAATCGGTAGGAAAAGGGTTCGTATGCATACACTTGAATGGTCCCCGCTGGAGTGAACGGTGGACTTGCCGTCGCGACAACGAACGACATCCCTATTACTTAGCAGCAGGAAGAACTGCTTTAGGTGGCACACGGGCTGCGTCGGCAGCTGCCTTCGTGTCCGCCCATCGTTTCTTCATGCGCTCGGACGCCGCCTTCCTAGCCTCTTCACTCATGGTACGCTTGGGTCCCTCTCCTACAGGAACCAATGCCTTGACCACCTTTGTCTTTTTCGCCGCCTTGGGCAGATCCACGACAGCAGGTTCAGCAGGGGCGGCGGCAGCGACCACCTCCTCGCGAGGGAGATTCAGTTCATCAAACCGTTTCTGGGCTTCCTCAATAGCCAGGTCCCGGTAGACCAAGTCGAGCTTCAGCTTCAAAAGGCTGGAGTTGCGATCCATACTCTTCATCACGAATGTTTCGAGTCGCCGAATACCAGGTAGTGGGCTTGAATGGAATCCGTTTTTCTTCGACCTTCTCCTGTGTCGAGTGATATTGAACATAGAGAAAGTAGGCAAAGGTACTCAAGACAAGAGCAAGCAACAGGACGTTAAAGATCGTCGATGATGCTTGTGTCAGTTCGTTGCGCCGTCCAATCAGCATGGACTCTACTGCGCCAAGGGAGGCGAGATGTTGCATTGTTTGGTAGCAGGAGTCCAAACGGCTCCAAGAAACGACAAGGTGGCACGAGCCCAAGGGTCGGCCAAACAGGAACACACATGAATGCGGGATCCGTACACAGAGGCCAAGCGAACCAAGTCGTGCACCTGCCGCCGCGTCTGCCCACGCGTGCAGGTTGCGAACACGGTGCCCTGATATCGGAGACAGTCCATTTACTCCGTGCCTGTAGACGACAGGCTCTGTGTATACGGGTTCTTGGTGAAGCCCTCGAGGATGCCTGTGTTGTTGCGCTGCACGTAGATGTCCTCCTGCAAGGGGTTGAAGTACTTGACGGATCCCTGGAGTCCCGAGGTCGGGGCCTGTCCACCCAGATTGAGTAGGGGCGTGTCGAAACGTGTGGCCGCAGAAAAGATCGTCTCGTCGCGGTGAGTCGACACATTATACGACTGAGGACCCGTCTGCAGGCTCGCCATACCACCCACCGGGCCGCCAGGTGTCGGGCGACCCTCGACCGTGAGTTTCATGAACTGCTGGAAGGGCTCTGTGAACGACCGAATATAGGTCTGGTATGTGTTGGCCGACTGCGGACCACCAATGAACTCCTCCGAGGTCGTCTCGCGCTTCTGTGTCTTCATCACCTGCTCGGGGTACATGGCACCTGCCACCTGCTGTCCAACGGCAGTGTTCAAGTGCTCCATCTCGCCATCCTTGCCCTCCAGAATCACATAGCGATCGGGCTTGTTTTTCTTGACCGGGGCCTGGAGGCCCATCTCCGTAATGAAAAAGGCACCAGGAACCGTCTCGCCCTTGTACGTGAGCTTGGGCTTGGAGGCTACGCGAATCTCGTCCGTCGTGAGCGGCATGGCATACTCGCGCGCGGCATCCTGCTGGTAACCACCCGATGGCAAGTTCGTGTATCCATCGTTCACACCCGGTCCAACCTGAACACGGTCAATCGGGAACACATTCTTGGTGGCGAGACTCGTGACCATGCGCGACTGCTCAAAGTCCGTCTCCACAGGCTGTCCCCACGGATTTCCGTTGCCCTTCTCAGGGGCAAAGAACGCAGGCGATTCCTCCTTGTGGAAGAACGTCTGCTTGCCTGTGCCCGTGTAGGTATCCAGGATTCCGTCGGTGGCTCCCGAGTACATGGACTGGGTCATGTTGGCACCGAAGAACGGGACCATATTGGCGTGCCCTGTCGGAGTGTCGATGACCTGCATAACTCCACCTGTCTGCTTCGGATTCACAAAAGTCTCCATCGGGTTCATACCGCCACCCTCCATGGCCTCCTGCTTCTTCTTTCTAGGGTTTGTCTCATTGGCAAGAGCGTAGCCGAGAGCCGCAAGGCCCATAAGAAGAACCACGTCCATCTTTGTGTATGACCAGACAAAATGTGCTAGGAACTGCTTCGCGCTTCAGGTGGCCGAGTTGGCTGATTGGTCTGAAACGGAGCCACGGCACCATCCTGCGGCTTGAACAGCAACGGGACAAATGGGAAGGTTGATTCATGGGATGTGGGGAGTGACGAGACACCTGTAGTTTGGTAACTCTTCTTTGTGAACGGCTGCAGCTTAGGGAGACAGGTGTCCATTGTTTTCTATCATAGAAATAACGGAATGCCAAAAAAAGGCGTCATCGAAAAGACCCAGGAGAAGGCTGGTGCCTTTCTCTGGATGCCAGATGTGGTCGCCCCCCTTTACGACATTATGAAGTCCGTGTCCACGGCAGCTCGGACCATGTTGATCCTTGTCGTTACCGGCTTTGTAGTCCTCACCTACTACGGATTCGTACAGGAGGCCCGCAAAGCAGGAAACACCCTGGGCTTCTCGCTTGTCGCGCCTGCCGTTGGTTTGCTAGTGGGTGGATCGATTCTGCTGCTGTTCATTGTGCTGTTCGGCTCGGCCTTTTCCCCTGTGGGTCTCTTTGGCTTCCCCATCTTGAGTACCTACCCCAACACGTGCCCCAACACACATCCCACTCGCGATGGACTGCTGTGCTACAAGCCGTGTCCATCGGGTCGTCACCGCGTGGGCGACGTGTGCTGGGCGGATACCAAGGAGAATGGTGCTGGAACTCCTGTCGGACTGGAGAAATGTCCAGATGGATGGAACAATTGGGGACTGGTGTGCCAAGAGCCGATCCGTTGCGGACTCAAGGATGGATGGCTTCTTCAGTGCACAGGCGGTAATCTGAAGGGCCGACTGGACAATGGCGGAAACTGCCCCGGTCCCCAAGACGCAGGTGGACTTCCTGCGTATGATGACTGGTACGATCGGTGGAAGAAGGCGTTTGACAAGAAGCCTCGTACATCGAAAAAGTGCAGCGAGCCCACAGGTGCCCACGGTGATGAGCGGACGTGTGAGGAAGAGAAGTTGGTCAAGGAGGGTGTTCACACGGATCGTGTGGATGGTCTGTGCTATAAGCCCTGTCCCGAAGGAATGGCTCATGTGCCGCTCATGCCGTATCTCTGCATCAAGCGTGAAGCCGATGGAAAGCCGATGCGTCTGGATTACTACGATGCGGACTCCAAGGTGCCCAGCATGGTTCAGTTGTTTGGGTTCTTCAATCCAATTTGATTACTTGTCGGGGTTCTGGCCGGCGGCGATCATCGCCGCACGCGTGGCCGCAGCAGCAGCGTTCGTGGCCGCGGTTCTCGCCGAAAACTCGGCGCTGGGCGGAGGAACACCAAGAGCAGCGGCTGTCCTTGCTGCCAACGCTCCAGCCTCTGCTGGCGTGGTCGGAAGAGCCGGAGCCGCGGTCGTAGCGGGAGCCGCCGGAGCCGCCGCTGTCCTGGCAGTAGTGGCGCGGTACTTCTCCATCTCCCGTCCGACAATCTCGAGATTGTAGCGGAGCGGTCCCTGCGGTAGCGACAGTTCGATTTCCTTGGCCCTGGCCACATCCGCCGCTGTGACTACCGTGCCCGGAGGAATTGTACCGCCGTTCATGGTGCCCAAAAAGATCTTCCCCACCCCATCCTGGATAAAGCCAAACGCAGCAGCCTCGGGGCTGCCGAGAGCAGGTGCCGCAGGGGCTACAGGAGCCGCGTTACCCACGTTCGTCCCCACAGACATCGGTCCTGTGGGCCCCCGTCCGCCCGTGTAGCCCATCGGACCCATCGGTCCTGTGGGTCCAGCAGCCGCGGCCGCTTGGCATGGCGGGCATCCACACCCCATTCCGTGACCCGCACCATACATACCGTTCATGCCCATCGGACCCGTCATGCCCATCTCGGCCATGGGGTTCTTCATCATGTACCAGGGAACCGCCTTACCGCCACCAGGCCCTTCAACATTCGCAGGTTCGTGGATATACGTGTACCCACCTGGGCGGTTGGCGTCAAGAATGTTCGCATCCGATCCCCTCACTCCAAAAGACTCCTTGGTGCTCGGGGTGGAGACCTTGACAGGAGCCGGGGGTGCCCCCGACCCGACAAGACCCCCAAGATTCTGCTGAAACTGAGTTCCGTACTCTGCCGTTGCGCGGGCACCCGTGTCCAAGGCTCCGTAGCCCGACCACTGCGAGCGGGAATACGGGGAGACATCGAAGGACGACAACATGCCCTGAAACTTTGCAACCATGGCGTTGAATGCATCTGCATTCGTGCCCGGGGGAGGCAGGGGCAGCTTCAGGTTCGAACTGGCTGCAGGCTTGTATCCGTAGCAATTCACACCGAACTTGTAGGAGGGATCGAAATAACCGCCGTTCACACCCACCTTACCACACGCCGTGCGCTTGGCAGTGTTCGGCTCCTGCTGGAGAGTCTCCCAGGTTCCGCGCTGGGTCGGGAACAGGGCCAGACCACCCGCCGACCATCCGTATCCACACCACTCAGCGCCGTTATTGTAGGCCTCGTTGATTTGCTCAAGCGTTGCCAAGTTTCCGCCAAAGGCCGCGCACGCGGCAGGGGCCTCGTCATAGGTGAACCGGTTATTGTCTACGTGGAACACCTCCATGCCCACCAATCCACTTCCAGGTTCAGGCTTGTCGGCGGCAGGAGCAGGCGGGGGCTTGGAATAGGTGAAGAGCTGAAGGAGATCGTTGCTGATGAATCCGTAGGCCCAGAGAACCACGGACGACAGCACCAGCACCATCCAAAAGACAATCACAGCAAGCAGAGAGCCGCTCATGAAGAAGACAAAAAAGGTTAGGATCATCACGACAGACAGGCTCGTCGCCACGAAGCTCGCCGCATTCAAGTTCAAGGTTGCGGTATCGGTTGGACTGCGAGGCATCCTTGCTTATTCCTTGAGGCGATAATAGAATAACAGCCGCATCGTGTCCGACAAGGGGAAGTTGTGCGGGCCGTGGTCGTGGACCCGCTGATCATCAAACTCCACCCAACTCGACCCTGGAGGCTGCGAGCGTCCATAGGTCCACCAGTGACCGCCATTGAAGCAGACCACGCTCGACAGGGCATAGCGCTGTCCGTTGATGTTCAGCAGGGGCGAGTAGGACACGGACGTGTCCAGCGTCGTGCAGTGGAACACGAACACGTCTGGAAAGGTCGACATCAACAACTGCTTCGTACATCCCTTCTCCTTGCACTTTTCACAGGTCCAGTCCGAGATGGCTATGGGTTGGACTGCGTGTCCAATGGTGGAGATCAATCCCTGCTTCTTGGCTGTCGGTGTCACGGAGAATTCAATCAGCGAATCCGTTCGGAGGTCAGAATAGTCACAGTGTGTGCACTTGACTTGGTGCGACATACGGAACCTGCACAGCTTGTCGAGGAACGGGAGCTTGTCACAGAGGAACTCCAGCAGTTCATGCGAATCACCAATGCCCTCTCCGGCAGGCATGAGTTCTGTATTGATGGCTTCGTACAATGCCTTGAGACCTTCGTCTCCTTTGGAGGCCCAGATTTCTTGAAGACAAAGGTCGACTGGGTTGCTCGAGTCGGCCTTTTCGTCGGTGTAGCGCTGCTGAACTTCGGGGAGGCGGTAGACGGCTTGAAGAGTCGCGTTCACCCAGCAGGAGCCACGCTGATTACGGAGTCCAAATGTCGCCATCTTATCTCATAAACACTGTATAATCTTCACTAAACGGTGACGGATCCCCATTCGTTTTTGGAATCGAAGGGAGTGTGAAGTAGCCAAGGTCTGTCGGCGCGCGGCACCCAGGAGAGTACAGGGTGTTTCCATCGGCGCCCACTTGGCAGGGTGTCGGCAAGGTGAGTTTTGCTGTGATGTTATTGTCAGGAAGATTGTCCTTCTTGGCCTTGGGGTCAGGACCAAGGAGATTCGGGTACTTGACTCCGGATCCACCCCACGAGGCATTGCCCGAACCCGGGGGCGACGGTCCGATGCCGCCATCATTGGGTCCACCCACCTGGAGTCCATTCAGCGCCGCCGGTGCCACCTTTGCAGGGGTTGCTTGCGAGGGCTTAGGCGGCTTGGTGCTCTCGGGTTGGGGTTGCGATCCTGATTGCCGTGCGAGCGCGGCTGCTGCTGCCGTGAAGCGTCCTGAACCGTGGAGGTCTATCAGTTCTCCTATAGACGGAGAGGCGCCAGGCGTCTGGGGAAACCACGCGGGCGGGTTGCATCCTGGTGGGAAGTCGTTGAAACTAGGTGGAACACCCATGTTGAGTGCAGCGTCTGTGAAGCGTTGTTGTATTTGAGGACATGTCATACCACCTGTACTGGGAGCCACGGGCTCAGCACGATCTGCCCTACACATTCCAGGGGTCTGAAGAGTCGGGTCGGGTACGAGCGTTGTACCCGCGTCGCAGCGCGAGGGCAGGGACCCTTGCGTGCCGGCCCGCGTGCACCCCTTTCCGACCTCAAATGTATAGTCGGTGTTGCACTTGGCTGGTGTCATTTGTCCGCCGACCAAATGTTCCGTCTGAGAGGATGCATAGACGCACAGTGCGATCAACACGAACAGGAGAATCCAGCCTGTCCGACTCATTACTCTTATCAAATATTTTCAACGGGTGTCAATTCGCGTTCCTTGCGCTCACCACGTGACGGAACTGTTTGTGGGGTTGGACCCAAGTCGCCGAGAGGAGACTCGTCAAACGGACCGGTCGTGTCGGTGGGTACATACTCGTTTTCTGTTCGAACACGAACTTCGTCGACACCATCCTTGGGAGCCAGCAGGCGCGAGGACGGTTCGAACTTCTTCTGCTTCTCTTCTCCAGATGCCTTCCCCATTGCGGCATCAATGTGAAACGCTTCCATAATGATGGTCTTCAGGGCCACGGGGTCTGTGCCAGGGTATGCCGTTGCCACGAAGATGTCGACATCGGATTCCTTCGGGCGGTTGGGTGCGGGTGCATAGACCTTGTCATAGAATGCGCCGAGTGCGTCAATGTAGGGCAGGACCTCGGTGCCAAATGGAGTGTTGGCCACAACCTTGCTAGACCACAATGTGCTCTTGTCGGGGCGTACGACAGCTGCAAAGCCTCCTGCAGGTTCTGTGAAGCGCTCTACGCTCGTCATGACCAAGAGGGCCACGAGCAGCAACAACGGAAGCCACCACATTGTTATTGGACGACACAAAACCAATTGGCTTCGGGAGGAGGAGGGGGCTTCGGACTGTAGGTGGATGTGGGTACAGTGTCAAGGCTAAATTCACCCCGACCGATTGCCGAGTTTGTGGCATCGACGCCTTGCCATGTCGGGCTCAGTGCATCATACTTTGCCTGAGTCGATGGATCGCGGGGAGCAAAGGTCTTGAAGGACACGGCCGTTGACTCTGTGTACTCCTTGTACTGCGGCAAGATCACAGGTTGGGTTCCGTTAGGACGGAGGGGAGGAGCCGAAGACCCGATGCTTGTCATTTTCTAGTAGGTGATATAAATGAGTGTGTTCTCTCCCGCTTATGGGGGTCCAGATAATCACCTAAACCCTCCAGTGGGTGGCAAGATGGAGGAAGCTCGGAGGTCTCTCCAGAAGCGTCCTGTTCTTGTGTTGTTCTTCATGACAGGCTGCCCCCACTGCGTTCGCAATGAACCTGCCTTCCGTGCTGCGGCCAAGAAGATGAAGGGAAAGGCAAAGATTGTTCGTATCGAATCCAAGGATGTGCCCCCCGAGGAGGGCGTGACTAGTTTCCCGACAATGAAGTACCGCCCTGCGCATGGCGCTGATCGCGTGCTCCCTGGATCGCAAACCAATGGCGGGGAGATCCTCTCGAAACTGGGTTTGAAGAAAGAAGGGGGTACGCGCCGGCGCAAGGCCGACACTCGCAAGACGCGGCGACGGGTTTAAGCCGGTCAAGCCGGTGTAGCATTCCAGGCCGCCATGCTCATCTGTTTCTGACCCGGGTTCACACTCGCGTACAAGTCGGCATCGCTCGGGGTGGCCATGGTACCCTTTGCAGGGACATAGCCCTCGTTCAGGATCTTGTCAGATCCCTTGCCGCCACCCAAGAACTTCTTATACCCATCCAGATCATCTGTCGGCACATTGTGGAAGTTGATCTCCGCACGCATGTTGGCATAGACATCGCTGGTGTCCATGTACAGATTTGAGGTCTGTGCGAAGGATGCATTCACCTTCTCGCGAATCTCACGGCTCGTGATTTCGGCAGGCGGCGGCTTGTTGGGGTTCTCGTTAATGTCGGTGAGCGAAGGATTCATGAACGGATTGTCCTGCGTGGGCTTTGTGGTTGCCTTGCCCGTGTACCCCGAGATCGTCGGAGATCCCCGGAACATCTCCTTGGCTACGGGGAACCACTTGTGGAGAGCAACCGTGATCATCATCGTCACGGGGATATACAGAATGTAACGGAAATCCATGGAGCAAAGAAAGAGCAGGCTCGACAGGTACGTGACAAAACGCACAACAGCGTTGAGCGATTGGTCGACTGTCATACTGGGAGTGGGGACGAAGGACAGCCATGTGTCCGAGCGAAACAAGACAGAAGGGTCTGCGATCCAGAAAGGTTCGCTCATCTCTTATCTTCACTTGCGACCTTTTTCGTGCAGTTTCTTCTGAAGACGAGCCTGCATACGAGCACGGCGGGCCTCAGGGGAGTTGCCCATAATGGTTGCAGATGTATTGCCCGTGGTGTTCCCCTGCTGTCCCACCACCATCTCATTGAGGTACTTGCCAAAGCTCGACTGGAACTTGGCACGGAGGGTCTCCAGCTCGCGGATCAATTCCTTCTGGTTGATACGTCCCGTGCGGATGCGCTCCTGCAAAAGGTCCTGCGCCCGCTTCATGATGGTCTGAATGGTCTGACTGCGCTCGGGGTGCTGGAGGGCCTCCAGCAGCTCTGTGGGGTTCTCAAAGTCAATTCCAAGGTCGTCAAAGTCCATCGACGACACGAGGTCTCCCACCACAGTCACGAGGCGAGTGCTCATGAGCAGCTCAAAGATCTCGTGGAGAGAGGACGATGTGTCCTCCTCCTCCAGCATCTTGAGGATCTCGTCCGTCTGTGTCGTGCCGCCAGGAAGCATGGCCTTGACGGCATCCATCGCCTTGCTCAGGGCCGCCTTAGAGTCCCCCTGCATGAAGGAATATAGCAGAGCCATGTGCAACTTCTTCCACGCGTCGTCTGTTCCCGGCCAGCCACGGCGCATGTCCACGCCCTCAAAGAGTTGGACAGCCGCTTCTCCACGGAACAGGGTATTGTCCTTCTGCACCACCTTCATGGCATGGGGCAGGAGTACAGTTTGCAGTTGAGTGAACATCTCCTCCGTCGGCTTGGGAAAGGTCAGTTCGGGCGACGCGTCCTTCAAGTGACTGATGAGTGCACGTATGTGTTCCATTACCTAATACTCATGCTTTTCCGTTACCACCCCTGGACGCAAATTGCGTCTTCTGGGCGTCTGTCAGGCAGATACAGCCTTCGTCGCTGACAAACGGACTCGGGCAACAGTCGGCCGACTTGCGATTCTCTTGGAATGAAAAGAGGACGGGGTCCTTCGTAGTCTTGTACGGCGCGGGATCCACGTTCCCAGGGCCCGTCGTTCCCTCTTCCACGGGGTACACATCCGACTTCGGGACGGGGGAGCCAATCTCATTTGCGAGAGTAAAGGTCTCCATCTTCGGAGCCTGAAACGCGACATAGAGTCCCAGCAGCAACGCTGCAAGGAAAAAGGCGAGAACAACGGGGGTGCGCTTCATTACTAGGAGGTGGCGAAAAAACGGATTCCGCACCGGCTGACTAACGGACCTCACCATGGACCGTCTTTCTCTCCCCGAGCTTAAGCAGGTCGCCCGTTCCCGTAACATCAAGCAGTACTACATCCTTAAGCGCGCCCAGCTCATTCGGCTTCTGAGCCTCCCCGAACTACCTGCCTCCTACCGTATTGAAAAGATGACAATCCATGAACTCCGCGAAGAGGCCAAGACGCGCAACATCCGTGGCTTCTGGAGCCTTCGTCGTGATCGCCTCGTGTCGCTACTGTTTCCTGAACACACCGAAGGCGCCGACGGCATCCACGACACTACCCCGAAGAAGAACGAGGAGGATGAGCGCGAGACACAGGAACATCATGATCCAGAGGAGCATGATCCCAAAGAGGTAGGGGTACAAAAGGTTTAGGATGCGTTGCAGCAAGGGTCGTAGCACGAACTCCTCCAGAGGCTCTTGGACAGCCGCCGACTGGAACTGCTCCAACACATCTTTTAACAGGGGGTCAAGCAACTTCCTCATGAAATTTGTCTGTGCGTGATAATAAACTACGATGAAGTTCTCGCAGCAAAAGATCCTTCGTCTGGGCGCCGTCCTTGTCGGAATCGTGGTCGTCTATGGACTTTTCACGTCGTATTCGAGTGGTAAGGGTGTCGTCCTTGACGGCATGCAGACCCTGTCTCCTCAGGAGCTGGGTGGAGAGGGCTCGGCGGCCCCGTTGGCCGATGGCGGCCCGTATGTCCCGGCGGCCGAGACGGGCAGCCTGGGTGGTAATGCCGTCCAGGTGAGTGGCATGCAGGGTGCGACACCCACGAGCCAGCAGACGTACACCCAGCGCACCCTCGATGCGGGTGAGCTGCTCCCCAAGGGTGAGATTGGCGCCTCGTGGGCCGCCGTGAACCCGACAGGCGTCAACGACCTGCAGGGGCAGAACTTCCTGCAGTCGAGCTACCACACCAACGTGTCCATCATCGGCGTCGGACAGACCAACCGGAACCCCACCTACGACATCCGCTCGGAGGTGCCCAACTCGCAGGCCAAGGTCGGCCCGTTCCTCAACTCGACCATCGACCCGGATCCCTTCCGTGCGTCGCGCGCCCTGGATGGCCTGTGCGCGTAAGTCCCGTAGGGACCGTAGGATAAACCTAATCCCACTACTACACAATGCTCGCAGTTGCCGCTGGTCTGACCGTGGCAGCCCTGGCCCTCTATTACACAGGACCTAAGAACACCGTTGCGATGGAAGGATCGGACGGAAAAACATACCAGATGCAGAATCTCCCCCACAAGGAGGAGGCTCTGAACTTGATGGTCAAGATTCACGAGAATCTTGAAAAACTGAAGGCACACTACACGGAGCCCGCCCTTGCCGCCGACCCGCCTATCGGACGCTTCTTGGCCAACTTCAACTCCGATGTGTTTGTGGAGAATGACATGCAGTCGTCCGACACCTCCTACTCGGAGAACAAGGGGCAGAAGATTGTGATTTGCCTGCGCGACAAGACCCGTCCGCCCGACTATCCGTTGGTCGACGAGAACACCATCATGTTCGTGGTGCTCCATGAAATGAGCCACCTCATGACGGAGACCATCGGTCACACGCCAGAGTTCTGGAACAACTTCAAGCGCATGCTGCACGATGCGGTGGGTCTTGGGATCTATCGTCCCGTGAACTATGCCCGTAGTCCGACGCCCTACTGCGGCATGACCGTTTCGGATACACCAATCTGAGTAAAAACCTACTTCAATCATAATGAAGACAGTTCCCATTGCAGGAGCGGGGTCCGTGTCGTTCTTTGAGGACGACACCCTCGATATTGTGCGACAGCACATCGCTCTTGCCGTGAATTCGTACCCCACTCGGATGTATGTCGAGGCGCATGTGTCCCTGTCAGCCGACTACTATGCAGACCCTCGTCATTGGGAGGCCCTGTTCCTCCGCGTGTCCCTCAACGGATCAAGAGTGGACAAGGACTTATTCAAGGTCTATATCGAGCAGATTCGCGGGCTCGGTGGCATCGAGCCGCCCGCCACCCGCGAAGAATGGATGGCGCGCCCCTCCACTCTTGAATCTGTATTTGCACCTGGCGCACCTTTCTTGGAGTGGCGGCAGTTTGGTATCCCCGACGACCGTTGCGTGGTGCTGCCCTTACCTCCGAAGGACATCAATGTCCCCGCCTCGCGTATTCCCGTGCTGAGTGGACAGAGTCTGTTCGAGACCTTTTACCCTGACGGCAAGGATGTGCAGGAGTTCCGCGTCACGCCGTTGCCTCTTGACCCCTCGCAGATCGTGCAGCGCGTGTACTTTCCCTTGCTCCAGTCGGATACACCGCAGCGCCTGTCGGATTCGGAGATCACCTCTCTGCGCACCACGACGGACCAACTCAAGACCTTGCTGGATCTGACCACACCTCAGCCCAACCATGTGTCCATCCTGCGCGCCAAGTGGTTCGTGCCGTTGGTCGACACGGAGTTCAGTGCTCCTCGGGCGCGGTTCGAGGAGATGTTCTACGGATTAACGGTCAACAAGAAGACCCCGTATGTGGGCTACTTCACCTCGCAGCAGGAGAAGACCCGTCACAAGTTCTTTGTCACCGACGAGGTCACAAAGGAACCCTATGTGGACACGACGTTGTGGAAGTCATGGGTCTCCAACACGCAGCCCCAGCGCAAGTTGCCGACCTTGCTGCTGTATCGCGGAACCAGTCGCACCTCCTTTGACCGCATCGCCGTTACGAACAAGGACATCACCTTCACTGCGTGGCGCACCAAGGAATCCAAGGAGACGATGGAGGCCATCAAGGAGGACTTTGTCAAGTGGTTCAAGACCTTGGATGCGATTACGCCGTTCGTGGAGACGCAGGATCTGGAGTTGGGTCGATGGGAGTTACAGGATCTCTCCATCTTGGCCTCCTATGCAAAGGAGATTTCCAACTTTGACATGCTGCGGTTTCCGTGTTTGCGCTCGGTCTTTTCCACACAGGACGATTCCTTCCGCCTGATGCGCGCCGAGCACTTGTCTGCGGACTTGACTCCGCAGGAACTGAAGGCGTACCAACTCCTGCACGAGACGGATGATTCAGATGCAAACACCTTGGTGGCCGAATTGGGCATGACGCAGACGGATGCCGATGCCCTGGTGCGCAAGTTTTTGGCGTTAGGAGAAGAGTTCGACATTGAGCGGGTTCTGCGTGGATATCCCACCTTCAAGTACCGCAGCAAGGAAGTGATTGTGTCCTCCGTGACCAACGTGGAGCGGGTCCTGCAGTATGCTAGCCTGCTTCGCCATGTTCTGACCTCCGACGATGCGGCCGTGAATGCCGTGTGTCCCCGCCGTCTCCAAGTTGTGGAAGCGGCTTCAGCTCCTGCAGCCACCGTCACAGTTCAAGAGGGAAACTTCGAAGTGGATGACGACCTAGCGGCCTTGCTAGGTCTCGAGGAGGAAGCGCCTGCCGCTGCTGCTCCTGCCGTTGTCCTGGCTCCTGCCCCACCTCCGACCAAGAAACTCAAGGTGGAATCAGGAGAGGGAACCACGTACAATTACTTCAACCGCCGCCTGCGCAAGTTCAACCCTAAGATCTTCGACGACACCTACCCGACCAACTGCGAAAAGACCAAGCAGGTCTTGGTGCTCACCCCTGAAGACGAAGCGAAACTCCCAGCCGAGTATTCTGCGCGGGCATTCGATACGCTGGAGTTGAAGGAGCCCGATGGTGTGGCCATCTGCCCGCAGTATTGGTGCGTGGTGGACGAGATTCCGTTGCGTGCCGACCAGTTAGTGGACGATGCGTGCCCCGTGTGCAAGGGCAAGGTGATTACCAAGAAGGCTGACCGTACCCCCGAGTTCAGCGTGATCAAGCGGAATCAGGACAATGTGTTCCCCGCGTACAAGGAGGGCCAGCCGTGCTGCTACAAGGAGAAGCGGGCCACGGAAGTCATTGCAAAGGACGAGACCAAGGATGACACCTACATTCTCGGCACCTCCAATCTGCCCGAGCGGCGGTTGGGATTCCTGTCCGACCAACTGGCTCGCTCTCTGCGCATCAAGACCTCGTACCCCACCAGCGTTCCCAAGAAGCGGATTGAGGCGGGCAATTCGGACATCTTCCGCATCGGTGTGGGGCGGCCCTCGAAGACCTTGCCCTTGTTCCTGAAGGACACCACACCCATTCCCGCGCCCGACAAGGCCGCCGACCGGTTGATGCTCTGTTCCTTCTTTCGCACGTGGACGGAGTTGGGTGAGGGTGAGACGCAATCGGACCGCATCGTGTCAGGTATCGCCGCCGCGTACCAGAAGGGCTCTCTTCCTGCAATGGATGAATTGGAGTATGTGACCTCTATCCTGAAGTGCCGCGTGATTCGCGTATCCACCAAGACCAACACGGTGTCCTGTGGATATTGGTCGGATTCCTTGAGCGCCCAGTCCCGCACCATCGTTCTGCTCGATGGAGACATTCTGGGTCAGGCCACGCGCCGTGCGGTCAAGGCGGGAGAGAAGTTCGACTACAAGGTGGATATCCAGCAAGAGCCCTTCAACAAGGAGACGGTCCGCACCCTGAACACTTTGCACTCGCAGGCCTGTGCATCCAACACTCCGGATCTGCAGTCGGCATTGACAGAACTCCGCGTCAAGGCCCAATCCAAACCGCAACTGATTCACGACCCGTTCGGGCGTGTCCAGGCAGTGTTCGTGCCCAAGGTTGTGGTGCTTCCGATTCAGCCGAACACCCAGTCCCCGTTGCCAGGCGTTCCGATCCGCAGTGGGTATGCGGACATCAAGACGGAGGAGTTGCCCACGCAAGAGGACCTCCGTGGATTCCTGGACGGAACGCAGCATGCTGGATTCAAGATTGCAGAGACCTTGTCGGATGCCGAGGGCAGGCCGACGGAGTTCCTGTTGGCCTCTGGATTCCGCGCTCCATTCCAACCTGGAGACCCTGTCGCAGACACCCCAGCCAAGGAGGTTGTGGGCACTATTCGCACCACCAACGAAGAGCAGTTGGTGAACGGCCAACCCAATGACGAGGATATCAAGACCTTCCGCGAGGTGTCGTATGCCGCCGAGGTCTTTGACTTTCTGCTGTTCTCGCTCTCTAAGGATATCCAGAACGCGGACTTCAATCCCCTGCGCAACAGCATCATGCGTCGCGATGCCAATTTGTACAAGCGGCTGGAGACATGGATGACTAAGAAATCCTACTGGGACGCAACGGCTAATCCTAGGGACTTTGTGAACAAGGTGCGGACTCCTTGCGGGCAGTTCAAACAAAAGGACGCGTGTAATGCGTCGTCCTTGTGTGGGTATACCTCAGGTGCCTGTCGGATTAAGGTGAATCAGTCTGTGGAGAATAGGCCTGTTGTTCTTCGCAGGATGGTCAAGACATTGATGGAGAATGACAAGCAGCGTGCGCTGGTACTGGATGAGCGGATGTCGCCCTTCTTCAGTACGGTGCTGTATATGGAAATGCCTCACGAGTGGATCACCACTAGCGTGTGAACGCACCATACGCGATCAGACCTGCCGTGGCAAGCATGACATACGCGTGCGTGCGCTTGCCCGAGTCCCCAGAGGACTTCATCAGCATCTGAACGTGCGAACCAACGATGATGACCAGAGCCAAGAGAATCGCCCACGTGTGCATTTACCCTAGCGCTAGACAATTAGCGGCTTCAGCGGCGACGAGTGGAGCGGGTCTTGCGGCCACGACGCGTGCGACGACGACCGCCGCTGTGGAAGTAACTGTCATCCAGGAGGGGAAACCGCCTGCGGGCGTTGGGTACGACGGCCTCTTTAAACACGGGCTTCTTGGGTGCCTTAACTCTCAACTTAGGATAGTACGTCCTACTGTTTTTGTTAACATGATTCGCATCTGCCACCGCCACCGCATTCTTGAATGCCGCCAAGGGGCCGTCCTCGTAGTCGAACGTGTCCACCTGCCACTTCTGAATGGCCTCGATATGGTCGTTGGAGGCCTTATCGTGGAGTTTCTTGAACTCCGCATCGTACTCCTCCTTCTGCTTCTTCTTCTCCTCTGCCCTTTTCTTCCCCTCCGCCTCCATTTTGTCTTCATACTCCCTCCTTTCCTCCTCAGTGACAGGCATTTATCTTTAACGCACAAAAACATCTAACGGCGCCGAGTGGAGCGGGTCTTGCGACGACGGCCGCCCTTGCGGGTCTTCCGCTTCGTCTTGCGGGACTTGCGCTTGCGACCACCTGTGGAACTCGGGTTCAGATAGGGATTGGCCTTCAGACGATTCAGAGTGTCCATATGCACTGCTTCATCGCCGAGTCTCCGCATGATTCCTGCCTGGAGTTCCTCGTTATCTTGTTCCTCTTGTAGTTTGGCGTTATCGGCGGGGGTCGGACTAAGAACCCGACGAGCATGTGAATACTGAGGAGAGTCATCATCTCCCAGTGGGGTCATTTCTCCCTTTGGGGGCATCTTGGTGACTCTATCGAATGGAATAGGTGTAGACATTGTATCTAGACACTAAAATCACTGGCATTTTGTTGCCAATCTAACGACGGCGAGTGGAGCGGGACTTGCGGCCGCGAGTGCCACGACGACCACCCTTGCTGGTCTTGTGCTTCTTGTAGGCCTTCTTGATTGTGTCGGCCGCCGCGTGAGCCTTGTTTTCCCGTTCCTTGAATTCAAGTTTAACTGCACGCAGACTCTTTCCCGTGTGCTTTGCAGTCTCCTCGATAAGTTTCTTTTCGGCCTCATCCATCCGATCCCGTGTTCCCGTGGCCCACGACCTGAAATCGGGATGTTTCCTTAGAAACTCGGCGTCGGACCCCAGATGCTGCCGAGCCGAGTGGTACTCGGATTGGGCCGCGGCGAAAGGGTGGACGGGGTATGACGGCTTAATCCTCACATACTCGCCATGCGAATAACCAGTTGCATGTTTGGAGGGCATTTGTCTTGTATACAGACACTAAAAATCACCTGGTGTTCCAGGGCATTTTTATTGTATATGTTGGTTCAGGAGTCTACCGCACGACTAACGGCGACGAGTGGAGCGGGACTTGCGACCACGCCGCGTGCGATGACGGCCACCCTTGCTGGTCTTGCTCTCCTCCGCGTATTGCTTCAGCAACCTTTCATACTCCGCCTGCTCTCCCCGAAAACGCTTCTCCGCCTCCGCCTCGGTCTTTGCCTGCAACTTTGCCGCATACTTTGCAGTATGCTTGCGGTGGTGCTTCAGAGGTCCGTCGAGGGCAAAAGCGTACGACTTACTACGAGTAGTGGCAACCATTTATCTTTCATTGAGAAAAATTTACGCCTTCACCTCGGCCTTCTTGAAGTGGACCTTCAGGAACGACTGGAGGTTGAGGTACGTCACCTCGTCCTTGTCCGAGACGCGCAGGAGCTTGGCCAGCGCGGCGTTCGGGAGGATGCGGCGCTTGAACGAGGGGTCGAAGCAGTTGTGCTGCTTGACATAGCCCGAGATGAACTTGGTCACCTCCGTCTGCGAGCGCTTCTCGCCCGACTTGAGGCCCATGAACGCGGCGAGCTCATCCGTCAGCGGGCGCTGGACAAGAAAAGCGTTGTTCGCGCGGCGGGCCTCGTAGACCTTGAGCTCCTCCGGCGTCATGTCCTTCGGGTCCTTGCGCTTCTTCTTCTTGCCATCGCGGGCCTCGCGCTTGGCCGTCTTGATGGCGTCCTGGACAGCCTTCGTCGCCTCGCGGAGGCGGATCTGGAGATCGGCACCGAGGGCCTTGAGCTTCTCACCGAGGGCGGCGAGCTGGACCTCCGAGCTCTCCGTCGGCTCAGCAACCGCCGGGGCAGACGGGGCCTCGACCGTCGGGAGCGTGACAGAGGCGGAGGACGCCGGGGCCTTCTCGACCTTCACGGCCTTGGCCTTCGGCTCCTTCGGGGCCTTGGCCTCCTTCGGGGCCTTGGGGGCCGCCGCGGCGACAGGGGCGGGGGTAGCAGCGACGACGGCGACGGGCTTGGCATCGGACTTCTTGGCAGGCATCTTGTTTGCCTTAACGACAGAGGAAGAGGCAGACATTTTGAACGCGTTGGTATACTCTTACCCTACGGCGGTCATGTAAATCGCTTGCGTCAGGAAATCGGGGGAGGGTCGCTTTGTGTACTGTAACATGCGCTGTTTGGTACAGACGTAGTAGGTTCTGTAGGCGACCACGGGGTCCGAGTGCTTGTATTCGTCTGGCATGGCTGGCTTGGGAGGTGTCCATGCCTCAGGCAGACCTTGCGGGATCATCATGCAGAGCCACGCGAGGTGCTCCTCACACTTGTGGTGTTTGCCGTAGCGGTAGGTGTACTCCTCGCAGAGCTCCAAGCCGAGACGACACAACCAGCGGTAATTGGCCTGGGACTCGCGGGTCCACTTTGCGACAGGGTGGTTGGGATGGGTCTTCTTGTAGGCAGTCTTGGGCATGGGTGTTCCAGCGACCCAGTGGGCACAATACAGAAGTTGACATGTCTCGAGAATCATCTTCACGACGTGCTTGTCGCAGTGAAGGCGAGCCGCTTCGGCGGGGTCGAGGGAGAGGAAGAAGATATTCATGGCGGCAAGTATCCGTTAGCCTGCTAGTACTAAACCCGTTTTTAGCAGCGATACAGGGCCGACAAGGTCAGGAACACAAACTCGTAGGCATTGGACTCCATCAGCATGAACATCAGTGCATTGAGACTGGTCATCATGTAACTCCCTGCAGAGAGATTGCTAGCATTGATCATTCCACGCCTACACAAGCACATGGCCTTGTGAGGCGGGCGCGGCATCTCCGAAAGGTCTCGGTAGACAAATCGGAACATGACAGCAAGGTTGTCCTTGGAGATCTCTGCAAACATGTTGGGGTGAACGTCTTCGAACCCATAGAAACGGAAGACCTGGCACAAGAGAGTCCACCGACGGGCAATCCGATCTGCAGTCAACACCCCTGCCTCCGTGGGGATGGTGTACCCGTGACGACGCCGATGAACCCACATCTTCTTAAGGCGATGCAGGTCGGATGCTGCCAGGGGCATGTTCGTATACGGATTCAGTGGTGCCATCGATCGTGCGCTCCAGTCCCAGATCGTGCAGAAGTCAAACCACCAGACCTTTCCCGCTTCCTCCAGACCAAAGTAGTCCAAGGGGTACTGACGGGTCTTCTCGGTGGTCGTGCAGAC
>Ga0114962_10000947_pt1 | contig 25141 bp, 9 predicted proteins | sample C_130820_MF_Meta_FD_87017 | JGI IMG/M metagenome (GOLD analysis project Ga0114962, IMG submission 87017) | Freshwater microbial communities from Lake Croche, Canada to study carbon cycling - C_130820_MF_MetaG | ecosystem: Environmental > Aquatic > Freshwater > Lake | place: Lake Croche, Canada... | reverse complement strand
AGGAATCAGATGAATTGATTTTTTATAAAAGGTAGCTATGATCACTATGGCGCCAATATCATCTACAATAGCCAAGGTCAATAGAAATATTTTCAATTTAGAGGACACCCTACTTCCTAAGATACTCAAACCTCCAATAGCAAATGCAATGTCTGTTGCTGTAGGAATTGCCCATCCTTTTAAGTACGGACTATGATAATTTATTATTAAATAAATTAAGGCAGGAAATAGCATTCCTCCTAATGCCCCTAAAATAGGAATCGAAGCTTTTTTTATGGAGGTTAAATGTCCAGAAATGGTTTCTCTTTTTAATTCTAATCCTACAGATAGGAAAAAGAGAACCATTAAACCTTCATTAATGATTGTTTTAAGATCAAACTCAGGATTGAGCTTAAAATCCCAAAAATGATTGTAGTTACTTGGGAATTTATTAGCCCAAAATAATGAAATAAGTAAAAAAAATAGTAATACTCCTCCTGAAAGGCTTTCGCCTTTTAAGAATTGTAGAAAAACGTTTGAGTTATTTGCAACCTCAATTTCCTTTTTTTTGACCATTTAAGTCACAAAATTAGGACATCAAGGTTGCTTTAATTTTTATATTAACATTCTTACCTCAAGACATTAAAACTTCCTGATTTTCTGATTTCAGTATCTTCAAATCCGTAAATGGTAATGTCGTAAATGTAGACTCCTTCTGGGGCGTAATCTCCGTTGAATTTACCATCCCAAGGTTTGCCTTGATCAGTGCTGTAAATTAATGTTCCCCATCTGTTATAGATTTTCATGTTGTAATGCTTAAAGTACGTTCCTCCAGGGCCAAATGAATCATTTAGATTAGTTGACATGGTAGGAGTAAACGCGTTTGGCATCCAAACCACAGGTGCTTGAACCAAGCAAGTTTTGAAAGACCTAGATGTTTGTAAAAATCCACCTTTTTCTACGGCTTCAACCTTATAGCAATGGTATTGAACAAAGTCGCTGATTTTTTCATCCACATAAGAGTTCACAGAACCAGGAACATTTGCAATTAACACCCATTGACCTGAATCCTCTTTTCTATAAATGTTATAATAATCCACATTGTAATTCCATTGAGAATAGGCGTTCCAAGTAATGGTATGTTTAAAGGATTCTGATTTGCCTTTTAAGACCATTATGCTTCCTTCATTTGAACGTTTGCTACCGTTATTACATGCATCTGCCACTTGTATTCTATAACTGTATTGACCAGGTCCTGTTTTTATAGTATCTACGTAAGAAGTATCATTCATATTGGTGTCGGTTAACAATACTTCAGTAGCTCCATAAGGTAGTTTAGTCCTATAAAGTAGGTATCTGTTTGCATCAAAGTTGTTGGTTCTTCTCCAATAAATATAGACTAAGCTATCATTGTCAGAAACCGAAGCTGTATATAAATGTACAGGACGTGGAGGTTTTGTGTCAATTGCAATAGTTGAGTCCACATTAGAACTTGATACTTGATCTGGGGTTGAACCATAAGTTAGGACATTGTATTTATAAAGTTTTTTACAGATAACAAGGGTATCCGTAAAGGTATCTTGAATATTTCCAGATGCATCAGGAGTAAATGTTTGTATTAAAATACCGTCTTTGTACAACTCATATCTGGTTGGGGTGAAACCTCCGTAATTAGTCCAGTTGATGTAAATCTCTTGATTTCCAGATTTAACCGTATTCTGTATTGATTTATGAATATCAATATTATTGATGTTATTATTTCCGCAACTATCAAATACACCTACTTTGTAATAATTGACTGCTCTGTAGGTATTTATTCCTTTATGAACGTAGAAACTATCCCCTCCGATTATGGCTGCTTGTTTAAAGTTCAATCCGTCTTCTGAATGGTAAATAATGTAACCAGCTACATCTTTGGCTTTGGAAGGTGTCCAATTAATTTGAATACTTCCATTATTGGTGCCCGTACTATTTACTGTAACATTTTTAATAATAGGATAGTCAGGTGCGGTGTTTTCATATGCAGTAACAGTATCGGTGTTACTAAATGCGGTATTGGTTGAACCATTTTCAACCCCAGTGATTCTATATTCATAAGTGACGTGACAGTTTACAAAAGGATCTACAAAATGAGTTGAATCGCTAGGGTAGGTGATTAATGTTGCCCAACCTGAGGTTTTTGTACGTCTTTCAATGTTATTTGACCATTTTTTCCATCCGACATAGTTATTCCAAGATAACGTGTTGTAGTCGTTATGAGCAGTTGCTTTTAAATTAATAACGGTATGGGTATCAGAAGGAACGCCATTATTTCCGCAACTGTCAAAAGTGACCACGTAGTAGGAATAAGTTTGATTTCTTGTATCTAGGTTATTGTCTGTAGTAACAATATTTCCTGTATTAGTATCTTTTACAGATTTTACAACTGCAAATGACGGACTAGATGGAGTTGCCATTCTGTATAAGATGTATCCAGCTCTATTTGTTTCCTTGGCAGATTTAAAGGTTAAATTGATTGCCCCTTTTAATGCGTCAGTAATTACAACACTTGCGGATGCGATTTTAGCTGAAGTCGGTGGTATGGAATCTCTACCTATTATAGATACCGTATCAGAGTAGGAAGTTGCTCCAAAACCGAGGTTTTCCGTTGCTAAAATCTTATAGGAATATCCTATTTTACACCTGATGTTAGAATCATTGTAGTTGGTGTCAGTTGGATTTAATACTGCAATTGTGTTAAACTTACCTCCTTGTTGTGATTTTAAAACTGTGTAGGATTTTACATTAAATCCTTCGTACTTATTCCAAGACAATGAAGTTGCTAAGTTTCCATTTTTAACTTGTAAAAGGATGACTTTATGTGTATCAATTACAAAAGCTTCCGTTTTACATCTGTTCATAGGAACTACGTAATAATAGTGATTTTGATTAATTGTGTTAATCGCTACATCTTGATGGAAAGTTACAGAAGTATCTGGCTCAGTATAGAGTAATGAATATCCTGAATATTTACTATTTGATGAATAGATTCTATAGGCATTTGCAAAAGTATCGGTGAACAATCTTTTTTCCCATCTTAAATCTATTACTCCAGATAAGGTACTGGTTTGAGATATGGAAGCCGAAATTAAGGAAATTGATTTTGGTCTTGGGTAGATAGAAGGTTGAACTGAAATAGTATCACTAAATGCTGTAAAGCCGCTAAGATTATCTTTTGCCACTACTCTGTATACGTATAAAGTAGTATCTACTACTGCATTATCGGTGTACGTATTAGTCCCTGCAGTAATGGTCGTAATTATTTTTTCTGCATTCGATTTATCCTTACGTAAAATGTAATATTCATCTACTTTATTTGGGAATCCGATATAGTTTGTCCAAGTCAAAGTGACAAAAGGTTTACAGCCTCCTGTTTTAGTTTTAACCTTAAAGGTAGTTGCAGTATCCCCAGGATATGATTTGTTTGTTAAATCACAAGAATCTAATCCAATAACTGAATATCTATAAAAGTTAGCTGTAGTATTGACGGTATTGTCAATGTAACTGCTATCTCTTAGGACAGTTGCAATTTTGGTAAATGTTCCTCCATTAACATTTCTATAGATTTCAAAATATTTAAGATTTGTTTTTGGATTCCATTGATAGGATAATTTCAACTTACTAGTACTTAACACAGTTGCATAATTAATATGAACTGACGCTGGCCTAATGGTATCAAAAGGTGTTTTTGTTGTAGAATCAGATTGTGTGAAATACTTGCCAGTAGCGTCGTATCCACTGATTTTATAGTATTGCTTAAGGTTACAAGGTTGATAATTATCGGTATAAGTAAGGGTAGAACCAGAAACTGAATCGTAGATGACCCATTTTCCACCAACCCATTTATTGATATAATATTTTTTGATTCCACTAAAACCTACATATCCACTCCAATTTAATTGTACACCTAGATTAAGTGCTTTTCCGTCTAATGCAACTACGGAATGTGTTCCAGAAGGGACTGATTTTTTTAAGCTACAAGAATCAATGGCAATTATTCTCACAGAATAATTGGAGTCCACTGTATTTAATCCTGAAATTGTGTAAGTTAATTGGTTGGTTAAGGTTGTAATTTTTCTATATGGATTTGTTCCAGATTGAATATCCACTTCATAATATTTCACCTTAGGAACACCTTTTTGCCAATCTGCTTTTATTTGAGTTCCGTTTAAAACAGTTGTATAATTTAATGTCGTGGATGTTGGTGCAACGGTGTCAAAAGGAGTTACTATAGTTGAATCTGATTGAGTTAAGAATGCACCGGTATTATCAAATCCACTTATTTTATAGTATTGAGCAACATTACACTGTTGATTTTTATCTGTAAAGGTTATAGTCGCATTAGAAACTGAGTCATATTTTGTCCATTTACCGCCTATCCATTTGTTGATGATGTACTGTTTTATGGATGTAAAACCTTTGTAAGCTGACCAATCTAATTTGGCTGCAAGGTTTAATGCCGTTCCTGTTAATTGAATAACTGTATGAGGATTGGAAGGATTACTTTTTCTTAAACTACAAGAATCCACTGATACAATTTCTACAGAATAAGTAGAATCAAGCGTATTTAAACCTGAAATAGTAGCATTAAGGTTGGCTGTATTTAAGACTTTTCTATATGGATTTGCTCCAGATTGAATATAGACCTCATATTGTTTTACCTTAATTCCTGCTTTTTGCCAAGACACATAGATTTTATTTCCTGATTGTACAGTAGCATAATTAATTACCACAGGAACAGGTTTTGTGGTATCAAAAGGAGTTAGAACTATAGAATCAGAATAGGAGTTAAATCCTCCTCCAAATTCCGTTGTGTAAACTTGATAAATGTGTTTTTGGTTACATTGTAAATTAGAATGCACATAACTGGTATCACTTCCTTTTAAATGGGCAATCGTTACCCATTTTGTTCCTAAATATTCTTGAACAAATAGTGAGTCTGTTTTGTATCCTTTGAATGGTTTCCACCATAATCTATTTTGTAAATTTTGAGGAATCCCTTGTAATTGGATGTTTGCGAAAGTATCTGATATAGATGCATTTAAGCAACTATCTAATGTTACTACCACATATTTATGATAATCAATTTGAGTATTGACTTTGTCTGTGTAATTTAATGTTTTTCCAGCTCCAGTATAAAGGATACTGGCGACTGTATTATAAGGACCAGTTTGATTTTCTTGCCTTAAGATAACGTATTTATAAACGTCAGGACTGTCACTTCCTCTAAATGTCAAATAATCTGATTTTGAGGTAGTTACTGTAGTATTTTTTAAGATAGGTCTGTTGGCAGGGATTGTATCAATTGCTTGGCCTCCTGCTGTATCACTAAGGGCTGTATGACCTAATCCGTCTGATGCGATGATTCTATAATAAACAGGTCGATTACAAGCCACAGGGAAACGTTTTTTATTGAGCACATTACCAGCAATAGTATCAGTATTTACCCATGTTTTATTGTCTAAAAATTGGATGTAATAATTTTTTACCTTAAATCCTTGGTATGCTGTCCAATTCAAATTATGAATTAATTGGCCTACGGTCATTTTTAATTCCATTGTTTTATGAGCAATGGATGAATCTGATTTATTACCACAACTGTCATTAGAAATGATTAAATATTGATAATCACTAAATCTGGTGTCCAATCCGGACTGAGCAATGGTATCCTGACTAGTTGGAACAGCTGCTTTTAATAATAACCATGTAGCGGAACCAAATTTGCGATAATAGACATCATGATTTGCAATGTATCTATTGGTAATGGATGCTTTTGGCGTCCATTTTAATACTATTTGTCCCGCAGTTGCGGAGGTGATAATTTTAGAGGCAGAATAAATGACTGGGGTATCAGCGCGAAAAGGTTTTTGAGTACTTAGGTTAGAATAAGAGGAATAGGAACTATTTGCTCCATTAACTGCTTCGACCCTATAAGTATAGGAATTTCTATTGTTTAGGTTAACATCCGTAAATGTATCTCTAGGCGCTGAAATTGTTTTATAAAGTGATTCAGTGCCTCCGTTAACTGCCCTATAAATATTGTATTTGGATATTGAAGGGAATCCTTGATACACTATCCATTTAAGTTTTACCTCTGGTAAACAATTGACTAATGAGGTGGATAGGTATTGTGTGGTATGAATTGCTGATGAATTTCCTACATTATTTGCACAACTATCGACTGCTTGAATATAAAAACTAACAGGTTCAGTAATTGTGGATGGTAGGGTAATGGCATCTACTGAATCCTTATAGACAGTATCAATTACCTTATAAGAGGCTCCAGAAGCCGTTTTGCAAGATACATAGTACCTATTAACATCCTTGTCCTTTGTACCTGTCCAAGCTAATTTGACATTCTGCGAACCGGTTATTGTTGCATATTTAATAGCTACTCTTTTAGGAATAATTGTATCGTAAGGGGTCAATTTTACTGAGTCAGAATAACTGAATTGGTTGTCACCTCCGTTTTCATTGTATTTAATTCTGTAAAATTGATTGATATTACATCCTAATGCGGTGTCTAAATAAGTCGTATCAATGTTAGAGGTAGTGGTTAAATAGTCAGACCATCCACTTCCTGTAAATTTTTGAATTGTAAAGTTTTTGGTACTAAATCCTTTGTAGTTATTCCATATAAGTTGATTGGAAAGGTTTTTAGCCAATCCTGAAATATGCCCAACTCTGTGGGTTTCACTACTATGAGAAGTATTTGCAGCACAGCTATCAATTGCAAAAACTCTATAAGAATAGGTATTTGTTAAAGGACTAACAGAAGAATGCGTAAAAGTGTAAGTTCCTGTACCTGTAAAATTGATGGTTTTTAACAAAGTATAAGCCCCTCCGTTGGTACTTACATAAGCTTTGTATAATTTGACATCTTTGTCTTTGACTCCTTTAAAAGAAACTTCAATATTGGAAGCATTTTTAACTGAAGCATATAGAATATTTACTATTCCTGGAGCTATGGTATCGTAAGGGGTTAATTTTATTGAATCAGAGTAACTGATTTGAATGTCTCCACCGTTTTCGTTGGATTTAATTCTGTAGATGTAAGGAACATTGCAAGCCAATCCTGTATCTAAATAACTTGAATCAGAACCGCTTGCAGTTGTGGCAATATCCGACCAAGATGATCCATTCCATCTTTGAATAGTATAATTTTTAACTGAAACAAATCCTTTATAGGTATTCCAATTGATTTGATTGCTTAAATTCTTACCGCTTCCACTGATTTTTGCGGCCGAATGTACTTCATAAAGTTTTGCTTTTGCACCTCCACAACTATCAATGGATATCACCTTGTAATAATACCTATTGGAGGTAGTAGATAGTCCTGTGGAAGTCGTTTTATAAGAACTTGCTCCTGTAGATGCTATTGTTGTTAATAATGTATAACTAGCACCATTGATACTTTGATAGACTTCATATTTATTAACCCTAAGGTCTGATACTTTATTAAATGCGATTTCAATTTTAGAACCACTTACAATGGTTGCATAAAGCATATTTACCTTTGATGGGGTAACCGTATCATAAGGGACAACTAAAACTGAGTCTGAATAACTGATTCCTTTATCAGCACTGTTATCTACAGATTTGATTCTGTACCAATACTTACCGTTACAAGCTAGTCCTAAGTCAGTATAGGTAGTATCTGTATTTGTTAATGTTTTATAATCCGTCCAAGAACTTCCATTCCATTTTTGAACGACATAGTTTTTAACTGAGGTGAATCCTGTGTAATAATCCCAAGATATTTTAGCACTCAATGGTTTAGCCGTTCCTTTTATATCTACAGGTTGGTGAGATTCTGATGTTAGAGAGACATTGCTAGCGCATGTATCTAAGGCAAAAACTTTATAAGTATAGGTGTTAGCAGAATTACTTAATCCTGAATGGGTATAAGAATAAGGGAATGCGGCAGGAGTAACAGTGGCTACCGTTGAGTAAGCCCCTCCATTTATACTTACCTGAATCCTATATTGTTTTACATCTAAGGATGCATCCTTTAAAAATGTAATGATGTTGGTTGTATTATTTTTAATTGAAACCTCTCTAATATTAACTTCTGCAGGATGAGTCGTATCCTTTGGTGTTGCTGTAACTGAATCTGATAGTGAATAGTATCCACTTGTTGAAGACCTATAAACCACTCTGTAGTAATATGGTTTATTACATACTAATCCGTTATCGGTTGCAGAAGAATCAGTTAAGGCTACTTTTTTAAGAAATTGCCAGGCACTTCCGTTCCATCTTTGAACTTCCACAGTATCATAAGTATATCCATTATACTTTTTCCAATTTAGATCAACACTCAAATGATTTGCAGTAGCTGAAAGTACAGCGGTTGATTGAGTATTAGAATTTGCAGCGACATTTAAACAACTATCAACAGCAACAATATAATAGGCGTATTTACTTGTAAGACCATTAATTGAACTAGCATCTGTATAATTATAAATGGTTGCTCCTGAATTAGCTACAGATGTTAATTTAGAAAACGAACCTCCATTAACACTTCTCCAAATTTGATATTCTTTGGTATCTGTGGAGTCTGAAGGACTAAAAGTTAAATTAATACTTGAGGTAGATTTAACTGATACATTTAATAGACGATTTCCGTAATTAGGACCAGTATTATCTTTTAATGGTAACGGATTCCCAATTAAACTAGCAGAGGCGCATCCGTGCTCTACAACCTCGATTATTGGTTTGATGGTTAAATTACAGTTATGTAAATAATCATTCAGGTTGGTCGTAGAATCTAATAGATTGGCTGGTGAAAGACTTCCATTATAAATTCGATAGTAGAATTTGCCATAGTTTCTATGTTTATTCCACCAAACATAAGCCAATCGATTATTAATCATTTTCCCTTTTACTCTAATACTTGTGACCGTGTCAGATTGAAGACCCTCTAATCCGCAACTATTTTTGGATTTAATGTAATATGAATAATAACTTGTATCAGCATCGCTAATGGTTTTATCATTCCAAGATGTGGTTGCAGGATTGGTTATTGAATCTATAAAGGTGTAGGTGCTGCTTCCATTCTTGGACCTATAGATATTATATTGACTAAAAGTCCCTAAGGCTGGGCTAGTAGATGTAAAGGTTAAATCGATTTCAGAGGCCTTAATTACATTAACACATTTAATGAATGGGGCAGGTAAAATGGGTCTAGTTTTTACATATATCTTATAATTCTCTTGAACCAACTCGCATTTATCATCTGCAATATTTATGGTTAATACATAAGGTGTAGTGAAGGTCACTTGACTACAGGTAGGTTTCCAACAAAAAGTTGATTTGGCCGTTGGAAGAGAAGTCCCTGAGTATTTTCCTTTAAAACTGGTATCGTTTGTAAATGTACCTAAAGGGGATTTACCACCGTATACAACTGATCCTGTTGCCCATTGGAAAATAGTATCCGCAGCATTTGGGTCGTAGGATGAAACAGGAAAGCAAATTGAGCTATCTGGACTGACATATTTGGTATATCCTGTGGTATCTTTATAGAATACTGGTGGTTTGTTTAATGGATTTGAAGAACAATTTTGAACATAATATTGATAATCACGTCGTACAAGACCCATTAATACAGTTTTCTTAGTAATGGGATCATAGCGATAATCTTTGATTTCAATTGAAACTACGTAGTTACCGGCCACATCTGGCCATGCGTCTATGGTTGAAGTCGAAGAATCTACTTTTAAAATATGCGCTGAAGTACCAAACGGATAATTTACGTTATATCCTGAATTATACGTTGCTTTTGCAAATGGAGGTGGTGTGATAGTTGGCATTCCAGCACCAGAGTTAGCAATATATGGCACCTCGTTAGTGGTAAGCATAGAATCGTTATCAGGATCATAAATCGCTTGGGTGAAAATATTCTCTTTGCTTGCACAAATAAAAGGCAGAGGAGTAGTTACAAACTGAGGTGATGAATTTTTGTACTTTGCTGGTGGGATAAATGTATACCACACCGACCCAATTGAATTAGGGTTTTTAATATTTAAAATGGAGGCGTTTCTGTTACCACGCATCCAAACGACATGATAACCAACTGTATCAGAACCGATTTGTATTGTATCGTAATAAATTCCTTCCTCAATATTGGTGGATGAAATTATTGACCGACAGGTAGGATTGAAGGGTTTAACATTCTTTTTTGAGTATAGACTACAAGTTTCTGTAGCGTAGGCAGTATTGTCTGATGCCCTGTAAACTTTGTAACTAAAGGAAGCATCTAAAGCAACTCCAGAAGCTAAATCTCGATAAACTGAAAACTTTAGGATGTAGTAGTTTCCTTTGTAATATTTATAGGTCAAATCCCCACCAACTAAGTGAGAAGCCTTTGAAATCATTGGACTAAAAAGTCCAAATAAGGATAGTAACGTCCATAAAATAAGTCTTTTCATCATCAGTGTAGCCTTTAATAACCCCACAATTTACAAAAGAGATTGAGATTTTGCAAAATGTTAGATTTGATATTTTAACTTAAGTTAGACTATTGATACAGAAAAAGGTTTAATTTACTTTCATATGGTAATTGCTTAAGTTCTCAGATTGAAGCTAAAAAGTTATGACTTAATAAATTTTGCTGTTTGGACAGTTTGTTTATTTAAACATTTCAAGATGGTTGATTTCTATTTTTGACCTTCAGTATATTTCTTGAAATTATCCAAAATAGCTTGCCACCCCATTTCTTGCATTTCAATAGGGTTGGTTGATTCCGATTCAAAAATCACGGTAACTAAAACGGAATTCGCTTTACTTTCAAATTGAATATTTGCTTTTCGGTCGTCTCCTAAAGTGTATTTTATATGTTTATTTGGTTCTACTAGGCTATAAATTCCCCAAAAATCGAATCCAAAACTTCCATCTTTTGCTTCCATTCTACTTTCAAATTTGCCTCCAACTCTTAAATCGTTTACTGATTTAGTCGTATGCCAATCTTCAGAAGCGTGATTCCATTTCATAATATGAATTGGATTGATGTAGGAGTCCCATACAATATCAATTGGGGCATTTACTTCTGCCTGAATTACAATTGTTGGATTAACATTTAGTGTATTGTTTTTTTTCTGTTCCAATTTCATAAGGATATGATTAGTGTCCTCATTTCCAGACATTCCGTAGCCAGTGACTAATATTCCTTTAATTCCTGAAGTTGATTGAATGGCATAAACAGTTGCTTCATCACCTGGGTCAGAATCACCTTCATATCTATAAATGTCATTAATTACAAGATGATCCTCCGAATACACTGATTTATCAGAATTACAAACCAATGCATTTTCTACAAGATTGAAATCAGTGGTATAACCTTGAGAACGAAGGTTATCAATTGCTTCTGAAACGGTTGCATAATGCTATTTGGATTCCATTTTTAATTTTTTTAACAAATTTAAGTTGAAGATAGCGGATTAATTCTCAATTATAATATCATATTGGTTTAGTAGTCCTGCAACTCCGTCGAAATTGAATTTAGCCTTTTTATGTATATTGAGCTCCAGATTAATTGAATAATTAAATGAGGTTCTAAAGTCTGTTTTAGTTAAGTTGGTTTGATTAAAGGAGGCATTCAGTAAATTGCATCTTAAAAAGATAGATTCTGATAAATCAGACTGCGTGAAATCAACTTCTTCTAATTTAGAATCTAGGAATGTCATTTTTTTTAATTTTCTTTTAAAAAATGAAGAATGATTTAAAATGCAATTATCCACAGAAATATTAAAACCGAAGTCATTGCATTCGTCAAATCGTAAACCTAACATTTTACAATCTTTAAATTTGACATCTCTAAAGGCACACTGATTTAAATTAATAAGCGATAAATTGCATCCATCAAATGAACAATCTATGAATTTAAAGTCTTTGAAAGAAAAAGAACTAAAATCGCAATTTTGAAATTGGCAATTTTCATACTCCCCAAGAATGAATTCCTGTGGGAGTATGGTTGATTTATTATATATTTTATCAGAAATTAGCGGTAATGTCATTTTTTATGTCTATTTAACATTTAGAGAAGTTACATCTAATAATAATTATGACTTAAACAATAAATTTTATTAAGTTATATGGATTTTTTATTTTGTCTTTTTTCTGTTCTACTTTTTAATCATTGTTCTTTCAAATTGAATTTGCATTTTTAAATGGAGTAAATTCAAACAAATAGATTCTAACTTAAAGATCTAAGTGTTTAAATTGTCAATGGAGTATAATATAGATTTATTACCTTATCCTAAAATTTCAAATATTTGATTTAAAGTTTCAACTAAATGCGTGTGCGGGTACTTAATAAGTTCTGATTTTGCAAATGCTCCTGAGGTCACCCCAACAACAAATTTGCATCCTGCATTTGTTCCTTGCTCTAAATCAGAGGATGTATCACCTACCTTCATTACTTCCTCCACAGATTGAATATTACAATATTCCATGGCTTTGAAAATCATGTATGGATATGGTCTTCCTTGTTTCACTTCATCTGAAGTGACTGAATAATCAATGTCTTCACCTTTTAACCAATTTAACCTATTGAATATAGTATCTGCAATAGGTCTGCTAAAGCCAGTGTCTATTGCCACTTTAATTCCTTTGTTTTTGAGTTGAGCAAATACTTGTTTTGCATTATCTTTTTCAGCAATATCAGGATGAATAGTATAATGTTCTATCATCAAATCAACAAATTTTGAATGGATACTATTTAGCATATCTTCACTTAAACTAACATTTGACATCTCCGCAAGCATTTTTATTGCTAATGGTTTAGGATAACCCATTAATGGATTGATTTGAATAATAGAAACATTGATTCCAAAATTATGAAGTGCAGTTTGTAAGGCTAGGTGCACATTATTTTGGTCTTTGACAGTTGTTCCTGCCATATCAAAAACGATTAATTTTATTTGTCTCATAAATCTATTAATAATTCAATTGAACGTTTTCAAAACTATATCCACAACCACAGGTCATACCTTTTCCACCAATTCCATTAACTATTCTAATCCTATTGCTGATTGCATGATTGAAAATATCTAATGATTTATGTTGACTATAATAACCAGCCCAATAATATTTCATATCCCAATTAGGTAATTCGATTATTTTTTTGGCCTCATTTAAAATCAAATCATTAATGTCATTATCTACCCTGAAGGTTAATTTAGATGGATTGTCCGAGGTCGTGTATTCGTGTGAATCACCTATAATAATGCTTCCATCAAATCCTTGTTTAAACAATATATGAATTCCATAATCGATTAATTTTTGATCAACATCGTCCTTAGGAAGTCTATGGTATGCTTCTACCTGATGAAATGCCGTATATCGCCTAATTGATAATCCAGTTAAAATATTGGATTTTAAATCAACACTGTTTAACGGTTGAGTAGACATCATATTTAATTTACAAGTAAGTAATCCAGATTCCCTAAATAAATCAGGAAATAAAATAGAATATTCATAACCAGCACAAATGATTACTTGGTCTGATATATGTATTGTTCCATTAGATGTTTTAATAGATACTTCTTTACTAGATTCCTCTATACTTACAACTGTATTTAATGTAATTAATTGGAAATTAGAATAAGTTTCGGTCATAAAGGACTGAACTGATTTTATTAATTTCAACGGTTCCACATTGCATTCGTCTCGGAAAAATAAACCTCCAAAGGCATATTCAGACCTTATAGATGGGAATTGATTTAATACTTCATTTTTAGATAAGATCTGACAAGAATAGCCTTTAATATTATAAAATATTTCCATTTCTGACAATATATTCATTTCTTCTAAAGTTGAGGCAATATAAATAGAGCCATTTTGCCTAAGTGAAATATTGAACTTAGATTGTATATATTTATAGGTCTCCATTGTTTTAATTCCATGATTAAACCATTGTCCACCCATCCCAGAAGGTACCACTTGACCAAAATTCATTACAGATGAATTAATTGGGGTATCATTCCTCTCTAATAAATTTACAGAATATCCTTTTTGCAGAAGGAAATAAGCATGGAAAGTACCAATTACGCCTCCTCCGACAATCGTAAAATCTTTTTTATCCATTTTATTAATAAATAAAGGGGCAATTGATAGTTGCCCCTCTAATTTTTTGAATTAATTTTTTATTATTTGCAAAATTTTAATAGATTTTTACTTCCATTATTTTCTAATTGAATGATATACATCCCTTTTGGAAGATTGGAAACATCTATTTTTGAACTAATGACCTCTCCTTTGAATAGATTAGTTGATAATACTTTACCTGAAAGATCTAAAATATTCATTTTGGTGGTGAATTTATTATTCGCAATTGCATTGACGATAATATAATCATTAGCTGGATTAGGATAAATATTAAAATCAGAGATCCCTTGTCCAATTTGTTCTTCAATTCCGGTATTTAATAAAGTTTTGAAGCTCACTGGTCCATAGTAATTGGAATAGCCGGAATCACAATTGGTACGTACATAAACGTCATAATCCGTATTTTTTGTTAATCCATTTAAAGCAAATTTTCCGTTTGTTCCTGCTTTAAGGAATCCGAATGTTGGATCAAAACCTTTTGCTCCATAAATTATTTGATATTTTTTTGAAACTGAACTTGATTTCCAATGAACTAATACAGATCCTGTTCCAATAGTATCCACCCAAACAGAATCAGGGGATAGACAAGAATTAGGAGAAGTGAATTTTAATGGACCGATCCAAGGACTATTTCCATTGGTGCTTCCACAACTATCCTGAACATAAACCTCATAACTGGTATTGAAATTCAAACCTGTTAACATGTATTTATTAGGGCTTATTGAACTAATTTTAGTTCCATTACCTAGATTGAATCCTTTTTTACCAAATTGTATGTTATGAAGCGATGCAGTTGACTTCCAACTGATAACTGTATTAATTCCTTTAAAATTATAAGTAATGGAATCCGGTCCAGGACATTTGGAAGGCGTAAATCCGTTTAATACAAATTCTTTTTGTCCGGATGCAGAAGTTTTAGTAACGTTTTTATTTGTTTTATCATTAGTACCACTTAAATTATTCCAATATATACTTCCGTTATTTTGACGATTATAAATATTTAAATAATTATTATTGGAAGTTGCATAACTATAACCAGAATAATCATAGGTGATGGTATAATTGGTTGTTTTATCTCCGCAAGTGAAAACACCAAAATATGGAGTTGAATAACCAGTATCGGTTAGTCCATTATTGGTATTTGGACGGTCATTTACTTGATATAGTTGAATTCCTACCCCAGTGTTAGATATTGAGCCAATTGTAGCATTTCCATTGTTGGTTGTACTAAGTTTAACCGTTTTACCTGTCCAACTGCTAGGATATGCATAGTTGGAAATATCTCCTACTGCGGCACCACTATTTACCCAATTTGTAGATGAGGTATTTGTTGCTGTTCCATTTAAAGCATTTGATGATAAGTCATTAACTACTTTTCCTGAACCTTCGTCAAAATTATAGTAGGCAACTAATCCAGATTCAGTCCCTGTCAATTTTTTACACATTGCAGTTCTGATTTGATCTTGGGTTCTTGCAATATTCCATAATCTTAGTTCATCAATTGAGGCATCTGAATAGTCCACTTCATCATTATCAACATAAGTCCCAACCCTAAAGTCTAAAGGAGCATAAGTCCAATTAATATCCCCAGTTGCTGCTTTTTTTTCAGTTAAGATTCCGTTTAAATAAAATTTTATGGTATCTCCATCATATGTACCCGCAACATGATTCCATTCACCTAAAGTAATATCAGATCCTGGGTTGGAATTCCATCCATTTCCACCTATGCTAGCGGTTTTAATAAAAAATCTTATTTTACCGTTATAGTAACTCATATAGTATCCAGATTCATTATAAAGGTTATCCTGAGCATAACAAGCAAGCCCGTCCCAATCCGCTTTTGAATCCATTTTGACCCACATTTCCAAGGTCATATTTTTTTTCAGTTTAAAGGCTGAATTTTTACCCATGCTAACATATTCTTTTCCTGTTTTTGTGTAGGATAACGTTGTTCCTGACCCAGGTTTAGAGAATTTGACTTTTGACTTGGTGGTTAAGGTATATGGACCAAACCATCCACTAGTACCAGAACCTACACAAGTATCTTGGATGTAAACATCATATTTTGTGTTATTTGCTAATCCAGAAAGAGTGTAATTACTAGATGAATTTATACCTCTTATTACGGAACCTGCACCTATTTTAAATCCAGAAGCTCCATATTGTAAATTAACTAAAGATGAACCTCCTGATTTAAAAGTTAAAATTGCAGAGGTAACATCGAGAGAAACGGTGTCAATTTTTGATGGCGTATTACAAGGTGTAACTGTAAAATTACCTAAATAAAATTCAGAAGATGATGCCCAAGAATTAATTGTAATAAATTTATTGACAGTGTCCTTGGTATTGGCAGAATTAGAAGTCCAGCTAGAGTCATCATTTCCACCTCTTTGGAAAAGAAGTAATTTTGATTTAGAAGCAATTGATTTGGTATAATTATTATAACTCCATTTTAAATCATAAGAAATCGATTTTCTACCGCCCCAAAATAATGCGAAATGTGGTAGTGTAGTATCCATAGCAGAAGTCCCAGTTAATACTGAAGGTTTCTCTAAAACTTGAATAAAATAATAATTGTCGGATTTAGATGTAGTAGCATTTCTTACTTCTACAGCACCCAATTTATTTACATTATATTTTAAACCAGTTGAAGAATTAGAAATTAATACAGAATCACCTAAATATGCTCCAGAGGTAATGCTTACTACCTTATTTACATATTTTGCATCGTATCCATTTCCTGTTGCATCAATTGCTTTGGTTCCAGATGTTTCATCTAATCTATAATAGGCAGATAATCCTGAAGTTTTACTTGGGAGAGATAAGCACATATTTTTTGAAATGTCTGCGACCGATTGAATTTGATTCCAAATTCTGATTTCATCTAATTTACCAATGAATTTTCCTTGAGAATAAGCTCCAGTTCCATCTTCAGCAATATTTAATGGATATGCAGCACCCAAAGGAGCTGTACCATTTGTTCCTGTTGCCATTCCTGCAATAAATTTCCCATTTAAGTACATTTTAATAGAATCTTTACGTCCAACAGTAACTGCAATATGGTTCCAATTTCCAATTAAATTAGGCACTCCGATTGTTAAATCTTTTCTTGTTCCGGTTCTTGTAGTAAAATTGAATTTTATTTGGGTATCACTATAAACTGCTAAAACAAATCCGACATTATATCCATGATTCCAATCTTTATTAGAAATAATGGATGGATCTCCATTTCTAGTTGTTAGATTAATCCAACACTCTATTGTAAAGTCTTTATTTAATTCGTTATTGACAATAGAAGAATCTATTGTTAAATAAGCGTTTTTTGTTGATGCTCCGTCAAATTGAGCTGCCATTCTTGACCCAATCGAAAATCCGTTCTGGATTAATCCGACAAATAATATTAAAGCGATTAATATTTTTTTCATTTGAATTAATTTTTAATTATTTGTTTGCTAACTGACTGATTACCAATTGTTAATTTTAAGATATAATTTCCTGATTTTTGACCATCCATATCGATATTAACTTTATTGGCCATGATAATTGGTTGAGTTAAAATTAATTTTCCTGACATGTCAAAAACTTGTGCTTTATTATTTAATCCACCAATGTTTTTATTTTCAAACCAAGCAGTGAATATTTGATTTGATGGATTTGGAGCAACTTTAACTGCAAAATCATATTTAACTTCTTCCTTTACAGAAGTAATGGTTGGTACAATATATTTCAACCAAGATTTCCCATCTAATTTCCAACCTTGAGTTCTATAATCAACATTAATATCTGATAATAACCAATCCAAGGCAGTAACTGCAATATCTACCTGAACCGGGCATTTTGCAAGTAATGCAGTATCAACTCCTTTTGCTAATTTAAAGCTTCCTGGGTCTTTGCAAGTTATTTGGGTATTGTTTTTGATTTTATCATTACTTGCCATCCACCATATGTGTCTTTCATTGTCTGAATTTCCTCCGTGACCATAATTAACTCCACCATGGTCTGTACATAAAAGGACTAACCAGTCTTCATTTTTATAATTTGGTCTTGCTCTTAAAGAGTCCATCATTACCCCAATACAAGAATCAGTCACATGGATGATATTCATATATGCTGGAACTTTGGGACTGAATCCCTGAGCATGTCCAACCCAATCAGGTTGACCATAATATGCAAATAATACGTCCAATCCTGTGTCTCTTAATTGTTTAATACATTCTTTTGCGTTTAAAGACATATTCCCGTCAACACCAACATATATTTTCTGGTCAAAACCACTATTATACATTTGAGTTACTAATGGTTGCCAATCGTTTACTTCAATAGCTTTTAATTTAGGAAGTTTTTCTTTTGCTCTTTTGGTAAAAGGAGGATAAGCGTTGTATTTGGATCCTGAAAAAGAGTTATCTGTAACTCCATGTTTTGACTCAAATACACCACAAAGCATTGATGACCAAGAAGGTCCTGAAACGGTTGTTCCTAAATGCCAAGAATCCCAAGTAAAGAACCCATGTGCGATGAAGGAATCAATGTTTGGTACATTTGCCATTTGTAAGGCATCTGAACGGCATCCATCTATCCCGATGAATAGTACTTTCTTTTTTTGAGATGCACTCAACTCCACGCTAATTAGCGTAATGAATGTTAAAAGGATAAGTGTAAACTTTTTCATTGTATTTATTTTTTTTAATTTAAGTTAAATTTGAGTCCTGCTAATCCTCGTTGTCTATAAAATTCTGTTTGTAAAGGACGATCAGGACGGCCTATGTATAATTTATAAGGAGCATCTAATAAATTCATTAATTGAATATAAACCTGAATTCTTTTTGTAATATTTTTGGATGCTGATAAATCTAAAGAATAACTTCTGCCATAAAAAATATCAAAGTCTTGATTATCATGATAAAGACCTACTGTTCCATCTGGTCTTGGACCAGATGCTAAATTTAAATCTTTTGTGTAAGCGGCAGTATAATTAAATGCCAATCGGATATCATATCCGTATTTGTCATAAATTAATGTGAAGTTGGTTAAAAGTGGAGATTGTTCTGTCATCGGTTGGTTAAAAGTCCTACCTGGCACACTCATTCTTGAGGTACTGACCGTAACATTTAAATTCACTCCAAAGCCACCAAGAAATTTAGGGAGTTTATCAAACATTTTAATGTAGGCTAATTCAACCCCTCCGACCCAAGAATTTGCCGCATTCTGATATCTTTTAAAAGCGAATCCAGAGGCATCTAATACTTTTTCCTGAGTGGTGACGGCAAAAATGTGGTCCACTACATATTTGTAATAACCACCTATTGAAAACATCCCTAAGTTGCCCCAAAAGTGTTCAAAAGAGGCATCCACATTATAGGAATATGTTGGTTTTAATTTAGGATTCCCAAAATTTAATTGGTTGTCATCTAATCTAAAAACAGCTGCACCTGGTTTTGTTTCTTCAAAATTTGGACGATGAAATGTCCTCGAAATAGCAGCTCTTAATTTATTATTAGGACTTAGATCATAATTTGCATTTAAGGATGGTAAAAATGCAAAATATTTTCTGTCAGTTGTTCTACCAACAACGGGAGGATGAACTGAAACTAATTTTTGTCCACCTAAAACAAATGTATCCGTTTCTAAATTGTTAATGTCAACAGTATCGGAATATTCTTTTAAAGTGGTGTATTCTACTCTAACTCCTCCAACCAATTGAAGTCTATTTTTTAATAAATTCCAATCAAACATTCCATAACCAGCATATTGATTTTCTTTATATGTATAAGATGAACCAACCCAATAAGGATTTTCAGAATTGTGTTTGTCCATGTAAAAATCATAAGAATAATCTTTATAGGTTGTTAAAAAGGAATTAAATTGGTCCTTGGTTATAGAAGGTTGAAAGTAATTATTATATCCTGTTCCATATTCTGCCATAAATCCACCTCTTTTGTAATTAAAAGGTTGCGTGTTTAAACTATCATAATATAATTTATCCTTGCTGGAATTGACTTGCCAGGTATGTTTGGATATATATCTGGATCCTTGTTTATTTCTAAATTTTGTTCCGAATTGAAGTTTTAGATTATTATTTACATCATAATGTAAATCCATTTGAGCAATTATAGGATCTTTTTCAAATGTTCTGTTTATTTCTGAATATACTTGATAGAAACTGTAATCTTTAGGTTTTAAATTCCAAGGATTTACGGAATCGTCATCGTGATATGGCTGAGGGTGAATAAATTTATAATTATCCCCTGTACCATATGGATTGTCAACGTCCAATAATTTAGCACCAGCAGTAAATTGAGTATTGGGTCCAGGCTTACCACCATTTGCATCATCTACAGTAACTAAATCCTTTAAGGTATTAATATTAGGTGATACAAATTCAATTGCTGTATAACCGTTTCTAGGATCAGAATGGTCAAAAGGACTATTGCCGTAAGTAAATTGATTAGCATAAGAGGCTAATCGAATATCTAGTTTAACCTTTTGATTGAAAGTAATAAAGTTATTGAATTCCCCTCCAGCAAGTTCTCTATCTAATAATCCGTGTAATTTTTGGATTCTTGAACGTCTTCCATCACCATCTGCCCAATCAAAACGGCTTTTATTTTGCCATTTATCTTCCTTCATAGAACCATAAAGTCCTTTTATTTGAAAGGTGTACCATTTAGTTGCTTTATATTCAGCAGCAACATTGAATCCTAAGGTATTTCTATTCCCTTCATAATCTTTCACATCCAATCTATAAATGGAGTGATAAACATTTGATTTATATCCTAATTTATATCCTTGGGCAGCATATCCTCTTTGATAATAAGATCCATTAACCACATAAGAAAATTTGCCATTTTTGGATCGATTTCCTATCAAGAGATTTGCTTGAGACATTGGCTTATTCGCTAAATAATTATAGCCTCCTGCACCTGTAGCTGAAAGTGTGAATGTATCTACAGCACTTTTGGTTAGAAAGTTAATTGCTCCACCAATGTTATCTGCTTCAATATCTGGAGTAACTGATCTAGTTAACACAACGAAGTCAATTAAATCAGATGGAAGGACTTCAAATTCAAAAGTCCGAGAGGTGTTTTCCTCATCAGCAACGGGAAGCCTATGACCGTTTACAAGTGTTGATGTCCAATCTACTGGAGTACCTCTTAAAGAAACATAAGCACCTTCTCCTTTAGAATTTTGAACAGATGCGCCTTGAAGTCTTTTTACTGTTTCTGCTGCATTTCTATCTGGAAGTTTTTTAATGGTTTCCGCCGCCACTACAGTGACCATTCTTGGAGAAACCCTCATCATGTTCATTGCCTTAGTTTCTGAACCCCCTTTTAGGTTTCCTTGAACGACAACTTCTTTTAAAGCAGAAATAGATGTTTCTAATATAATTTTATTAAGGTTAACCGTTTGATTGGCTTGAATTGTAATATTCTTTACCAAACTTTTATATCCTAAATAGCTTATTTTTAGCTGATGATTACCAACTTTTAATCCTATGAGCTTAAAACTTCCATCAATGTCTGATACTGTTCCTTTGTTGGTTTCATCAATTTTAATGTAAGCACCTGGAAGACCTTCATGCCCATTACTTATGATTCCATTAAGATTACCCTTAGGCTCAACTTGGCTTATTAAGCTAAAATTGAAAGAAAGAAATATAGAAAGAAGAGAAAAGAATCTAATAAAAGGTTGCATTTGATATTCTCCATTAATCCTTTAAAAAAATGATGTTTCTTAATAAGAATCATAACATATTTTAAAAAAAATAATGAACCGCAAATAACCACTTTTACATTCTTATAAATAATAAGAAAATGTTAAGAAATTGTTTAGTTTTTATTATGTTAATTAATTATTATTAATCGTAGGAGCGCCTTTTCTTTTAAAATTAAAGTATATAAAACTGCCAATTCCAAACAATAACCCGACTAAGCTGCCGAAAACTAACACGTCTCTATAGAATGAAGAAAAGGTCACGCCTTTTAAGAATATTTCTTTACTTAAAAGTAGAAAAACGGATGCTAAGTATCCTATTGAATCACATAGGTACATTAAAAAGTTAACATTCCCTTGGATTTTATAAGCCCCAATAAATCGGTCAAAAAGTGATGAGTTGAAAGGAATATATCCTAAAAACAATCCTAAGCCTGATAAAAACATCCATTGAATTGGGCTTAGTAACTTTAATCCAAATAGATACTCAGCCCCTAATGTTATGATAAAGGAAAATGCTATTGCTAAAAGTGAAATCCTAAATACCTTCATGTTATTCTTAACCAATACCAGAAGTGAGACCAAAATCAGTACAATTATTCCTATTGTAATTTCTACTTTAGCAAAAATATTGGGATTAAAATTCGGAATCAAATCCTTTACAATTTCAATTGAAAAGTTGTCCCTATAGTCCCTCAGTATGGTTAATAAAACATAACTGAATATTAGACATATCAAACCAGGCGCAAAGGTCATAAAGAGAGACCGTCTTTGTTGGTGATTTAGACTTATTCTCTCAGTTTTAATAAGAATATCATCTGCGTCTGGAGGTGGGATATTAGATAAAATTGCTATAAATAAGATACTTAGCGGGAAAAACACTACTCCTATTACAGAAGGCATCCAATATTCTGATATATTTAGATTATATAGAAAGAATCGACCTATTGATTTAAGTGCTCCAGAGGCTATAATAAAACTAACAGATAAGATGGCTGCCATAAAATCAGTGTACTTTTTGCCTTCTAAATAACTAAAAACAATGCCCCAAATCATTCCAAGAGGTAACCCATTGATTAGTAATGCAATAGGTTTAATTTTTACTGGGAAAAGTCCAAATAAGAGCAACCCAAATTCTGCAACTATCAATAAACCGATGAAATAGGCTATCCTTTGATTAGGCTTCATTTCAGATAATATCTTGACTCCTATAAACTTTGAAATCATATATCCAATCACTTGAAAGATGACCAACAAGGTTTTAAGTCCAAGGCCGTATATTGATGTATTATCATAAGTAGCAGCACTAAATGGTTTACGGAATGCATACATGCAGAAATATGCACCAAAAGCGGCAAGTCCTCCTATGATGGACTGTATTATTTTATTGCTTTTCAATTGAAGGTTAAAAATGATGAAATTACTATTGACAAATAGTGAATTAGTTATTTTGAATATTAATTAATCATTAATTAATCTGTCGTTTTAATGATTTGTTAATATTGGTAATGTTTAGTTAATTATTTGGTTATTCATGTGCTTCTAAAAATATTTTAGTAATTATTTCTTAACATTTTCTTTAAATAGAATAAGGAGCGCTAATTCAATTTTGCGATTTAATATTTTCATTTTAATCCTATCCCTTTAAAATATGCAAAAACACTTTTACAAAAAACTTTTTTTACTGTTATTCTCTCTATTGAGTTTATTGACTAGGCTCGATGCTCAAAAAAACACACGTGGCCCAGGAGCTGATCTGGGATTTGTTAATCCAACTTCAGGAACTACAGCAGCTACACAATACGTCAATTTAGGAAAAAACTTAAACACCTTATTAAGTGCTTCGGATTTTACGGTTGAATTCTGGATGAATGCCAGTGCACATTCTCAGTATGCATCTTTAATATCTAACAAAGATTATAATAGTGGTACAACCAATGGATTTATTATCTTTCAAGCTGGTGCAAGTCCAAATACTCTAGGACTTAATTTTAATACCTCCGGTGGTACAAGAACTGATATAATATTTACAGTAAATAACGAAATTGGGAGCTGGAATCATATTGCTGTAGTTTTTAAAAGAGCTGGCACATCACCTTCTATTTCTTGTTATGTAAATGGAGTTTTAAGAACTTCTGGTTCATTAAGTACCTCTACTGCAACAAATACTATAACACCTACCAATACAAATGTCAATTGGTTGGCAGGATCATCTTATGATGCAAATGCGTCTTACAATAGAAATCAATATGGATATTCTGGACAAATTGATGAAATTAAAATTTGGAATACTGCAAGAACTCAGACACAGATATTAACCAATATGTGTCAAAAAATGACAGGATCAGAAGCAAATTTGGCTGCATATTACCCATTAAATGAAGGAACTGGAACTACCGTTACAAATTCTTCATCAGGTACGAGCATTTCAAGTTATACAGCTTCTAATTATAATGGAACACTAACAGGTCCGCCAACTTGGCAAAATTCAGGAGCTCCAATTGGGGATGCATCTGCCTATTTATATCCTGGTGCTTCGGCAGCAAATTGGAGTGGTATAACAGTTCCTTCTTCTAGTGCATTGTCAATAACCAACGCCTCAGGATCTGCAAGAGGGACATTTCAAATTTCTAGTTTAACTGCTACTACATATCCTGTTGGAGCAGTTGTTTATTATACAAAGAATTATCCTCTTTACAGAGTTGGTGCTTCTGGTATTTATGATACAACTGTAAATACTAATAATGATGCTTATCCTTCTGTATTCTTTTCAGATGGTGCAGGACTAAGATATACTGCTACTTATGATTACTCAGGTTACACGTCTGGAGTACCATCAAGTGGAGCAAATTTATTTTATAGAGATAATGCTACTGATGCTGGTTGGATTCCAACATATGCCACCCAAAATACTAGTTCCAAAACATTCAATTATTCTTCTAATGTTTCAAGGGCTGATTTTATCCCTGGTGGAGGAATAAATACTCCAATTTCCTCAGTAAGAGGAGCGTCCAATTGTTTGATTTATACTAATCCTACCTCTAATACTACAGCAGCAAGTCAATATGTTAATTTAGGAAGAAATTTGAACACTATTTTAGATGCTTCCGACTTTACAGTAGAGTTTTGGATGAATGCAACTACGCATACCCAATACAATGTTCTATTATCTAATAAAGATTATAATTCTGGTGCAAATACAGGTTTTGTTATTGCTCAATCATCCACAAATTCAATACTTGTAAATTTTAATACTTCTACAGGAACGAGGGTTGACTTAAATGCCATTCCAGTTCCAAATGAAATTGGT
>Ga0114962_10000941_pt1 | contig 25282 bp, 24 predicted proteins | sample C_130820_MF_Meta_FD_87017 | JGI IMG/M metagenome (GOLD analysis project Ga0114962, IMG submission 87017) | Freshwater microbial communities from Lake Croche, Canada to study carbon cycling - C_130820_MF_MetaG | ecosystem: Environmental > Aquatic > Freshwater > Lake | place: Lake Croche, Canada... | reverse complement strand
CTTTGTTGTTATGTCGGATGCGGTTTTAAAGGATTTATTATCCATTAAACCGGACGCAAAATATATCCGTGTTAATCATCCGGTATACAATCATTTCCCTGCGCCGATACCACAAGAAAAAGCGCAGCGTGCTTTGAAATTGGACCCTTCCAAAAAAACGCTCTTATTTTTTGGGTTTATTCGTGATTACAAGGGATTGGATTTATTAATTCAAGCAATGGATGTATTAGATGATTCTTATCAGTTGATTATCGCTGGTGAAGTCTATGGTTCGTTTGATAAATATCAAGAATTGATTGATAATTCAACAGCCAATTCACGTATTGCATTGTATAATCAATACATTGCAGACAACGAAGTCTCGGATTATTTCTCGGCTGCAGATGTATGTGTATTACCTTATAAATCTGCCACACAATCGGGTATAACGTCAATCGCAAATCATTACAATTTACCAATTATTGCTACGAATGTGGGAGGTTTAAAGGAAACAATTCACGATCAAAAAACAGGATTGATCGTTGAAAAACCAGAAGTTAGTCAAATAGCGGATTCCATTAAAACATATTTCGATGATAATTTTAAAGTTAATTTTGCTAGTGAAATTGAAAAAGAAAAACTAGAAAATTCGTGGGAAAATTTCGTTTCTAAAATTATTACCTTCAGTAAAGAATTATAACCATACTTTACTTCCTTCCGAACAATTTTGACAGATATCGATTTGATTGCGTTTTGTAAGAACACTACTTCTAAATTTTTGGTATTTTTCTGATTTCCAAATAACTTTAAATGGTTGGTCAATAGCAGAACCTAAGGTATAGGTCGCATCTTTATCAAAACAACAAGGTACCACTTTTGCATCCCAGGTTAGTACGCAGGATGACCACATGCGCCAACAATGATTGCCAGTTTTATATTTTAATCGATATGTTCCGTTTTTTTGTTTTTGATAGCGTGCATATTGCTCTTGGGAAGGTATCAGTGGATTTCCATGGGTGTAATCGTAAATTTGTGCGGATTTTAAACGTACTTCATCCACACCAAGTTCTTTTGCTAATTGATAAATAGCAGGGATTTCGTGTTCATTTGGTTTTACTACTAAAAATTGAAAAATAAGATGTGGTGTTGCTGCATTTCTTCGTTTTTTTGCTGCAATAAGGGATTTAGTTCCTTCAATTACTTTGGATAAATCTCCATTGATTCGATAACTTTCATAACTTACTTGGGTTGTCCCATCAATTGAAATAATCAGTCGATCTAAACCAGAATCTACTATTTTTTCTGCTAGTTCTGGTGTAATAAAATGTGCATTCGTAGAAGTCGCGGTATATATTTTATGTTTTTTTGCATCTTTAATGAGTTCCAAAAAGTCCGGATGTAAAAATGGTTCCCCCTGAAAGTAATAATTAATATAAAAAAGTTGTTTCCCTATATTACGTAACAGATTACGATTTACTTCAAGGTTTAATTTACCAGTCGCTCTAGTGAATTGTTTTAAACCACTAGGGCACTCAGGACAACCTAAATTACAGGCAGTAGTAGGTTCTATACTAACTGTAAAAGGGTTTCCAAAAAGGATTGATTTTCGAAGTATTCTTGAGAGAATAAATGATAAATACAAACAAATCAAATTAAAAACACGATACAATGTAAGGTGCTTAATAATATTGATCGAATCTTTTTTTATTAGCATGTTGGTTGTATATACCCCAATTCTTTCAATACTTTCCATAATTCAGCAGTCGGTAATCCCATAACATTGTAATAGGAACCATCCATTTTTTCAATGCCGATATATCCTATCCATTCTTGAATACCATAAGATCCTGCCTTATCTAATGGTATATATTTTTCTACATAATAATCAATTTCCCAGGATTCTAATGGTAGAAAAGTTACTTCTGTAGTCACATCAAAGGTATAGGATTGTTCTAATGTCGCTAAATGAACACCCGTAATAACCTGATGTGTTTTACCAGAAAGTGTTGCAATCATATTTTTTGCAGCTTCTTTATTGGCAGGTTTTCCTAGCACTTGGTCTTTTGTTATTACTACTGTATCTGATGTAAGTAGTAATTCATTAGGTTTTAACGTGTCTAATAATGCTTTTGCTTTAATTTCAGCTAAAAAAGAAGCAATTTGCTGCGGTTTTAGACTTTCAGGATAACTTTCGTCCGTATCTAATGTACGAACTTCATACGGCAAGCCTAAACCTTGAATTAATTCCTGTCTACGTGGTGACTTTGAACCTAAAATTAATTGATGGGTGAGTTTGAACATATTTAATGAATGACTATGTGTTTGGATTTTACTTCTTTGTGTAAGAAGGTAGATGCCTTTATGTCGAAATCTAGCGCAGTTTCTGTCGTTAAATAGCTAGTTTCTCCATTTTTCGTACACATAGCTGCTAATTTTTGGTGACGGTTTAAATAATCTACTAAACTATTTGCTATAATGTCTCCCTGGGTTATTACTTGTATATCTGCACCAACAATTTCTTTTACTAGTTCTGCAACTATCGGATAATGGGTACAACCTAAAAGTAATGTATCAATTGCGGAATCTTTTGCAAGTATCTTCATTACATCTTGTTCAATGAACCATTTACCTCCTAATTGGTCATATACTTGATTTTCAATTAATGGTACCCACATTGGACAGGACTTTTGTGAGATTTCAATTTCCGGAAAGAATTTTGCAATTTCTAGTCGGTAAGAATCTGATTTTATTGTTCCCTCTGTTGCTAAAATGCCAATATGTTTTGTTTGGGTAATACTTCCAATTATTTCAGAAGTTGGCCGTATAACACCAAGTACGCGTTTATGTGCTTCTACCGTCGGTAAATAGTTTTGTTGAATCGTGCGTAATGCTTTTGCAGAAGCTGTATTACATGCTAAAATTATCAATTCACATCCTTGACTAAAGAGAAATTCTACGGCTTGTAAAGTAAATTCGTACACAACATCAAAAGAACGCGAACCATAAGGCGCGCGCGCATTGTCACCTAAATATAAAAAATCATATTCTGGTAACTTTTTTTGTAAATCAGCCAATATGGTCAATCCACCATAACCAGAATCAAAAACACCAATTGGTTTTTTCATAGATGTAGTACTTCGTTTACCAAAAATAAAAAAAGGCAACCGATATGATTGCCTTTAAAGTATGTTTATGAATAAATTATTTTTTAACAGGTGCTTCAATAGCATCCAAACGTAATAATTCTGTTCTTACTTCACTTGTAATATCTGTTCCTCCAGCAAAATATAAGGTAGAAGATTCATCCACTACATAATTCAATTTTTTACGTCCCGCAACAATTTCAATTGCTTTTTTAACGCGTTTTAAGATAGGTTCGTTTAATTCCGTTCCTAATTGTTGCATTTTTTGTTGTAATTCTTGCTCACGTAATTGCATCGCTTGTTGTTTCTTTTGCAATTGCTCTTCTTCGTTTTGTTTAATGATTGGAGACAAAGTAGCTTGTTCAGACATGTATTTGGAATATCTTTTTTGTAAATCCGCTTCCATTTCTTTTAGCTCTTCCATTCCTCTTTTCTCAAAATCTTCAATTTGAGACATTGCTGCTTTACGGGAAGGAAGTGTATCCAACAATTTTTGTGTGTTTACGTGTCCAATTTTGGATTGTGCAATGGATGTTAATGAAACAAAAATTGCAAATGCTACTACTAACTTTTTCATTCTATTTTTATTTTATTTATTATTTAATTGTCTCCATAATCTTTGAGACGTTATTTAATTCCTAATTCTTTAATCACTTCGTCGCTTAAATCCGATTTTTTATCCGCATATACCAAATTACTTTGGTTTGCTTTATCGAATATAAACGAATAATTTTTTTTGGAAGCAACTTTTTGCATCGCATCGAAAACTTTATCTTGTATCGGTTTTACTAACTCTTGTCGTTTTTGAAAGTATTCACCACCAACACCAAATCGTGTTTTTTGTAATCCTACAATTTCGTTTTCTAATTTTTGTAATTCTCCTTTACGTTTTTCTTTTTCTTCAGAAGGCAACAATACTTCTTCGCGCAAAAATAAGTCTTTCTTTTGATTTAAAACAACATATCGCTCATCAATCTCTTTTGTCCATCGATCTGCTAATTTGTCTAAACGGTCTTTAGCTTCCTTGTATTCAGGTAATTTAGACAAAATAAATTCGGAATTTATATAGCCTATTTTTTGAGCATTCACAGAAATAATACCTGTAAATATTAGTATAACAATAAGAAATAGTTTTTTCATTTTTTATAATTCACCTAAATTCATACCAATGGTAAAGTTTAATTTACCAAAATAACCTTTTTGTTGGATAGACTGATCAGATCCCCCTGCAACACGATACCCTTGCGCATGTGGATCTAAATAATCGAACCCCCAACCATAATCAACTCCTAACATCCCAAACATTGGCAAGAATACGCGAATTCCCGCTCCTGCCGAACGCTTAACATTAAATGGATTGAAGGATTTTATGGTTGGAAATGTGTTCCCTGCTTCAGCAAAAGCCAATACATAAAAAGTTGCTTGTGGATTTAAAGAAACGGGGTATCTAAGTTCTAATGTGTATTTTGCAATTACAGGATCACTAGCTTTACTAGATAAACTGTTGTCATTATAACCACGTAAAGCGATTATTTCTCGTCCACCCAATTGGTTCATTCCGGATAATCCATTCCCACCTAATGTGAATCTTTCAAAGGGTGTAAGTCCTTTTGTAGCGCTATATCCACTCATAAATCCAAATCCTATTCTAGGGCGTAATACTAATTTTTTATCCCGTGTTAATGGTAAGAACCATTCGCCTGTAAATTTAATTTTAAAATATTCAAGATATTTGTATCTATCTTGTTGACTAGCATTTGTAAAATCTTTATTACCGTTCATTAAAAAATAAGGCAACGAACTTTTAGCTGTAAATGTTAAGTGTGAACCTTCTTTTGGATAAATAGGACTATCTACAGAATTACGTTGGAGAATGTATTTTAAACTGATATCATTTGCATAGCCTTGACTAAAGCTTGGAAAATAACTAGGGTAATTAATTACCTCATAATATTGATAACCGATTTCATAATAAGCGTTAAAGAAATCATCTGGAACTTTTTTACGTCTCCCTAGTCCAACTCCTGCACCTGTTATAGATATCCCTTGATAATTTGAACTGGAACGCAATAAACCAGTTCCAAATTGCGAATAGGTTAACCAGGATGAAAAAGAATTTGGCTTTTTACCACCTAACCAAGGCTCTGTAAAAGATAAATTAAAGGATTTATAATAGGTACCATTTGTTTGGAAACGAAGTGAAACACGTTGTCCATCTCCAGTAGGTAGTGGAGACCAAGCACTCTTTTTAATAGCGTTTCGTAACGAGAAGTTACTAATGGTTAATCCTGCTGTACCGATTAATCTCCCGGCCCCATAACCACCTGAAAGCTCAATTTGATCCGAAGGTTTTTCTTCTACGGTATATTCTATATCTACCGTTCCTTCTTGTGGATTTGGTAATGGATTTATTTGAAACGCCTCATTGTTAAAATAGCCAAGTTGGGATAATTCACGTTGCGTACGTATAATATCATTACGGTTAAATAAATCTCCTGGTTTAGTTCTAATTTCTCTACGAATTACATGGTCATTCGTCTTTGTATTTCCCTTAATGATGATTTTTCGGACACGCGCTTCTTTTCCTTCGATGATTCGCATTTGATACGATATTTTATGGTCTTTAACGCCTGTTTCAATAGGGATAACTTGAAAGAATAAATAACCTCTGTCCATATACAAAGAGGAAATATCTCTACTATCTTGACTCATAGACATACGACCATCAATGATTGATTTATTGTAAATATCGCCATTTTTGATCCCTAATATTGTATCTAAAAATCCACTGCTGAATTTTGTATTACCAACCCATTCTATGTCTCCAAAACGGTAGATACTTCCTTCTTCTAATTCTATTTTTATACCAAGGTGCTTTTCATCAATCAAGTATACGGAGTCTTTAACAATATGTGCATCACGTAAACCTATACTTTGAAATTTAGTTAATACTGCTGCTTTGTCTTTTTCAAAGGATGAAACGGAAAATTTTGAACGTTTATAAAATCTCCAAATAGATTGTTCTTTAGTTTCCTTCATTGCTTTTTTAACTTTGCGCGATGAAATAGTTGTATTTCCAATAATTTCTATATTTCCAATTTTAACTTTTTTCCCTTTATCTACTTGGATAATAAACATTTCTGAGTTATTCATTAACTTATCAGCTTCTCGAACGATTACAACTTTTACATTGTAGTAGCCTTTTTCTCTGTAAAACCCGTTTACTTTAAGTTTTGTAGTAAGTACTAAATTTTCCGTAATTGTTTTTCCTGAAAATAAATGTATTGACTCTCTTAATTTATCAGCTTCCTTTTTACTGACACCTTCAAATTTAAAACGGGATAACTTTGGCCTTGGGGTTAATTTAATAACAAGAAACGCAACATCCCCAATTTCTTTATCCATTCCAATATCAATGGTTGAAAACAATCCTTCTTTCCAAAGATTTTTAACTGCCTCTGTAATTTGTAATCCAGGAATTTTGATTCTACTTCCTGGACGAATACCTGCAATTACTTTTATTGCTTGATGATCAAAATAATCTGCTCCTTCGATGCGTATATTGCCAATTTCGTATTCTTTTGGATTAGAATAGTTTAAACTCACACTTCCTCCTAGGATTTGATTATTGGATCTGGTGCTGTCTGAGAGTTGAGCGTACGCACCTAATTGTGTAAATATAAGTAATGCTAAAGAAAACAGATACTTCATATACTTATATAATTTGTTCTGATGTTTGTCCGAATCTACGTTCTCGTGATTGGTAATTGCTTACTGCTAAATACAAATCTTCTTCTTTAAAATCCGGCCAAAGCACTTCTGTAAAGTATAATTCACTATACGCTAATTGCCATAATAAAAAATTACTAATACGATGTTCCCCGCTTGTTCGGATAATCAATTCTGGATCGGGTATATTTTTAGTGCATAATTCATTTGCTACCACTTCGTCTGTAATTGCATTTGAATCTAAAAGTCCGTCTTTTACTTTTTCACTTATTTGTTTGATTGCATTTTTGATTTCCCAACGCGCGCTGTAATTTAGAGCAAGTACTAAATATAATTTGTTGTTTTTTGAGAGGTATTCTTTTGCTTCGTTTAATTCATCTCGGCATGAGTCAGGTAATCCTTCTTCATCTCCAATTACAATCAATCCAGTTTGATGACTATTCAATAATTCTAATTCGTTTGAAATGGTTTGAACTAACAAGTTCATGATTCCATCCACTTCGTCTTTTGGTCTATTCCAATTCTCGGTGGAAAAAGTATACAGGGTTAAATATTTCACCCCCATAGATAAGCATGCATTAATAGACTCGCGCACAGCTTCAACGCCTATGGAATGACCATATAGACGTTCTTGCCCTTGTTTTTGAGCCCAACGTCCATTTCCATCCATTATAATGGCGATGTGCTGAGGAATATTGTTCTTGTCTATTTTTTCTAATGATTTCATTGGATTAAAAAAGATACTAAGGTAATAAATTTAAGGTGGATATCAACAATTTGTAGGTTGAACTTAACAATGCTTAACAAAAAGAGGGACCTGGTTACCCAAATCCCTCTTTCGATTTTTTATTTTTTGCTTATTCCGCAAGAATAATTAATTTATTATTTAGCATTTCAATTACGCCACCTTTTACATCTACTCGAATAATTTTGTTAGAACCATCCACTTGAATTAATTTATTCAGTTTGGATACTTTTTTCGCTTCGATAGCCTCCGCCAAATCTATTTTTACCGTTCCTTCAGTAAGTGTAGAAATAATCGGTGAGTGATTATTTAATACTTGAAAAAGTCCATCTTGACCAGGTAGTTGTACCGCAGTAACTTCTCCTTCAAATACTTTTGTTTCGGGTGTAATAATTTCTAATCGCATAAGGTATAGCTACTATTAATGTGTGTCCGCTAACATTTTCTTACCAGCTTCGATAACTTCATCGATGCTACCTTTCAAGTTGAATGCTGCTTCAGGGTATTCATCCACCTCACCATTCAAGATCATGTTGAATCCTTTGATAGTTTCTTGAATATCTACTAATACTCCTTTTAATCCTGTAAATTGCTCAGCAACGTGGAAAGGTTGAGATAAGAAACGTTGTACACGACGTGCTCTGTGTACTACTAATTTATCTTCTTCAGAAAGTTCATCCATCCCTAAGATAGCAATGATATCTTGAAGCTCTTTATAACGTTGTAAGATTTGTTTTACATTTTGTGCACAGTCGTAGTGAGCATCACCCAATACTTTTGCAGAAAGAATACGAGATGTAGAATCTAGTGGGTCAACCGCTGGATAGATACCTAACTCAGCAATTTTACGCGATAATACAGTTGTTGCATCTAAGTGCGCAAACGTATTTGCTGGCGCTGGATCCGTTAAGTCATCCGCAGGTACGTAAACCGCTTGTACAGATGTAATAGATCCATTTTTTGTTGAAGAAATACGCTCTTGCATTGCACCCATCTCTGTTGCTAATGTTGGTTGGTAACCTACCGCAGAAGGCATACGCCCTAATAATGCAGATACCTCAGAACCAGCTTGTGTAAAACGGAAGATGTTATCTACGAAGAAAAGGATATCTTTTCCTTGTCCGTCTCCTTCACCATCACGGTAATATTCAGCTAATGTTAGTCCAGATAAAGCAACACGAGCACGTGCTCCAGGAGGCTCATTCATTTGACCGAATACGAAAGTAGCTTTAGACTCTTTCATTTCTTCTAAGTCAATTTTAGAAAGATCCCATCCTCCTTCTTCCATCGAATGCATGAATTCAGCACCATACTTGATAATACCTGATTCTAACATCTCACGAAGTAAGTCATTTCCTTCACGTGTACGCTCACCTACACCTGCAAACACAGATAAACCTCCGTGTCCTTTAGCGATATTATTAATTAATTCTTGAATCAATACTGTTTTACCTACTCCAGCTCCTCCGAAAAGACCAATTTTACCTCCTTTTGCATAAGGTTCGATTAAGTCAATTACTTTAATACCTGTGAATAAAACTTCTGTAGCAGTAGAAAGTTGATCAAATTTTGGTGCATCACGGTGGATAGATAAACCTCCTTCGTTGCTCACTTCATTAATTCCATCAATCGCTTCACCAACTACGTTAAATAAACGTCCTTTAATTTTTTCACCAATTGGCATTTTAATAGCACTACCAGTAGCAGTAACAATCATTCCTCGTGTGAAACCATCTGTTGAGTCCATTGAAATTGCACGTACAGAGCTTTCTCCTACGTGTGATTGAACTTCTAAAACAACGCGCGTTCCGTTGTCTCTTCTTACTTCCAATGCATCATAAATGTTAGGAAGCTCAACTCCTTTATCGAAGTTTACGTCTACTACAGGACCAATTACCTGGGATATTTTACCTTGAACTGACATAGTTGTTGCCTTTTGAGTGTAATTCTGAATTTGGATGCAAAGATATATCTTTTATTTTTTTATTTGCTATGATTAAGTGGAAAAATTATTTTTTTCCTTTTTTAAGGAGTGTTCCTTTATTTCCACTAAACTGTTTTATGAAATTAATCGCGCTACATGATTTTCGCCAAAGGCATAAGGTATGTAAGCGAGGGATGGTATTTCATGCGTAATTAGTACATTCCCACTTTTGCCAAGACTAATACTTCCATGGGTTTTATGAATCCCCATTGCATAAGCAGCATTTAAGGTTAATGCGTTGATTGCTTCTTCTGGTGTTAACTTCATTTTGATACAAGCCAATGAAAGTACTACTTGTAAATTACCTGTTGGTGTCGTGCCTGGATTAAAATCACTAGCCAAAGCTATGGGTAATCCTGCTTCAATTAATCTTCGCGCATTCCCAAATGGAATCGAAATGAAATGCGAACAACTTGGTAATAAGGTTGGCATACATTCGGAATGTTTAATTGCCTCAATATCTTCCTCCGAGATTTCTTCCAAGTGATCCACCGATAATGCGCCTAATTCAATCGCCTTTGCAATTCCCCCCATTACGGAAAATTGGTTTACATGTACTTTTGGTATTAAGCCATATTTTTTACCTGCAAGTAATATTTCTTCCATTTCTTCCAAAGAAAAATAATTGCGTTCACAGAATACATCGATATAATCCGCCAATTTTTCTTCGGCTATTTTAGGTAACATTTCGTTAATAATCAAATCGATATACCCGCGATGATTTTCTTTATATGCTGCTGGAAAAGCATGTGCGCCAAGAAACGTTGCTTTTACTACAATTGGTAGAGTTTCTTTTAATCGTTTAATAACACGCAACATTTTTAATTCTGCTTCCACGGATAATCCGTAACCAGATTTTATTTCAATAGCAGCTGTACCAGTTGCCATGACTTTTTGAACTCGAATCATTGCTTCTGTATAGAGTTCGTCTTCCGATTTTTCAGCTAATCGTCTTGCGGAGTTTAATATCCCTCCACCTTTTAATGCAATTTCTTCATAGGTTAATCCTTTGATACGATCCACAAATTCTTCTTCGCGACTTTTTGCAAAAACAATATGTGTGTGTGAATCACAAAAACCAGGTAGTACATATTTCCCGTCTGCATCAATTACTTCTACATTTCGCCAATCCGTAATTCCTTCCCATTCATTCATTGCGCCATAGGCCACAATGATATTGTCTTCTATTGCAAGATATGCATTTTCCAAAATTGGAAGCTCCTGCATTTCTTTACCTATCCGTGCGATAGGAAGGTTTTCCCCATATTGTACTAACCCTTTGATGTTTTTTATAAGAATTTTTGACATGATTCTTTTGTATTATACTTTTATCTTTCTCCTATTTGTTGCCTCCACATGGCATAGTATAAGCCTTTTTCTTCTAGTAATTCTTGGTGTTTACCTGCCTCGGTAATTTGTCCTTTTTCTAATACAAAAATACGATCTGCATGCATGATGGTACTTAATCGGTGAGCAATTAAGATGGTTATGTGCGATTTTTTCGCAGATAAATCACGCACTGTTTTGCTTATTTCTTCCTCTGTTAAAGAGTCTAAAGCGGAGGTTGCTTCATCAAAAACTAAGAGTGATGGATTTCTTAATAAGGATCGCGCAATCGATAAGCGTTGTTTTTCACCACCGGAAACTTTTACCCCTCCCTCACCAATCATAGTATCTAGTCCTTTATTTGCTCTTGCTAAAAGGGATTGACATGCTGCTTGTTCTAATGCCTTCATACATGCTTCATCGCTAGCATTTGGAGCAACAAACAATAAATTCTCTTTGATTGTTCCAGAAAACAATTGGGTATCTTGGGTTACAAATCCAATCTGACCGCGTAATTGGTCTAAATCAATATCGTGACTTTTAAAATTATTGTAATAAATTTCTCCTTCTTCCGGTTGGTATAAGCCTACTAGTAATTTTACCAATGAAGTTTTTCCAGATCCCGAAGGGCCAACAAACGCAATTGTTTCTCCTTTTTTTGTTGAAAAACTAATGTTTTCTAAGGCTTTTGTTGTAGCACTCTGGTGTTGAAAAGATACTGCGTTAAAAGCTAAAGTCTCAATCCCATTAATTTGTGTTGGATTATCTGGTTTTTTCTCTATGGGTGTGTCTAAAATGGTTTTAAAATTATCTAAAGAAACTTCTGCCTCTCGGTAAATATTAATGATATTCCCCAGTTCTTGTAATGGACCAAAAATAAAGAAGGAGTAAATTTGTAGTGAGAATAATTCTCCCAAGGTCATGTTATCTGCGAAAATCAAATACATTAGTAAAAATAGTATACTGCTTCGTAATAAGTTGACAAAGGTTCCTTGGATAAAGCTTATGCTACGGATGTAACGTACTTTTTTTAATTCAAGCCCCAAAATTTTTAAAGTAGTGTCATTTAATCGGTTAATTTCTTGTTCGGCCAATCCCAAACTTTTAACTAACTCTATATTGCGCAATGATTCCGTTGTTGATCCTGCTAATGCGGTTGTCTCACCAACAATTTTCTTTTGAATAACTTTAATTTTTTTACTTAATACGGAACTTATGAATCCCAATAACGGGACAGCAGCAAAATAAACGGGTGCAATTAGCCAATGGATTCTAATCGCATAGACCATCACAAAGATGACACCGATTAAGGAGGTAAATAAAATACCAATGAAAGCATTAATTAATTTTTCTACATCTGTTCTAACTTTTTGTAATTTTCCTAAAGTTTCACCGCTTCGTTGGTCTTCAAAAACTTGATATGGTAATTCCAGGGAGTGTTTTAGTCCATCCGAGTAGATTTTAGCGCCTAACTTTTGGGTGATAACATTGACAAAATAATCTTGGAAGTTTTTAGCGATACGAGAAACCATGGCAGCCCCCATCGATAATAAGATTAATCCACCAACACCTTTAATATAATATGCTTTGTCATGTTTGTGAGGATTAGTTGCGTATTCATCCACAATGCGTTTGAAAAATAAAGGATCAATAAGTGAAAATACTTGATTTATCGCTGCTAAAAAAAGCGCAAGTATAACAAGCCATTTGTAATTTTTTAAATAAGTAAGAAGTAACCTCATAAAGTTTTTGGGTTTTGAGGAACGAAATTAAGGATTTTATATTTGCAATCTGAATTAAAAGTCAAAATGGATTAAGTCTTTTGTCTCAATATTTCTTCCCGAAAATGTTAAAAAAAACTAAAAGTTATATAATTTAGCAGATTGTTACTTATTGTAAATAGATGCTTTTAAACTGTAGTGTTTTCAACTATTTGACATTCAGAAACATATAAAAATTAATTGAAATTTACACGTTTATGGAAACACCAATTAGTTATGTTCCAATTTTAATTCAGCTTGCTGTTGCTCTCGGATTCGTGGTTACAACCATTATCGCGACGCATTTTTTAGGACCAAAAAGAAAAACAAAGAAAAAATTAGATCCGTTTGAATGTGGGATTGAATCTTCAGGAAATGCACGTGTTCCCTATTCTGTTCGTTATTTCTTAACAGCTATTTTATTTGTCCTTTTTGATGTGGAGGTGATTTTCATGTATCCTTGGGCAGTTAACTTTAAAGCATTAGGGTTAACAGGATTATTAGAAATGTTTTTATTTATAGGACTTCTTTTATTAGGCTTTTTCTATGTTATCAAGAAAGGTGCGCTTAAATGGGAAGATAATAATTAGATTATGAGTACAGAAAATAAAGATATTATTGATTCAAAGGTAAATATTACCAAAGCTCCTGAAGGTATTGAAGGTGCTGGTTTTTTTGCTACTTCTTTAGACCAAGTGGTTGGTTTAGCACGTAAAAATTCTTTGTGGCCATTACCTTTTGCAACTTCTTGTTGTGGAATTGAATTCATGGCTACAATGGCTTCTCACTATGACTTAGGTCGTTTTGGATCCGAACGTTTGAGTTTTTCGCCACGTCAAGCTGACTTGTTAATGGTTATGGGAACAATTTCTAAAAAATTGGCTCCTGTTGTTAAGCAAGTGTACTTACAAATGGCAGAACCTCGTTGGGTATTAGCAATGGGAGCATGTGCTTCTAGTGGAGGTATATTTGACACATATAGTGTATTGCAAGGAATTGATCGTATCATTCCTGTGGATGTATATGTTCCAGGTTGTCCTCCTAGACCAGAACAAGTGATTGATGGTATTTTGAAAGTACAAGAATTAGTTGGTAAAGAATCACTTCGTAGAAGAAGTTCTCCTGAATATAAAGAATTATTAGCATCCTACGGAATCGAATAATATGGAAAACGTAACGGAATCTATTGGAAAAGCATTGCACGAAAAATTCGGTGATGCATTGGTGAAACAAGAATTAATTGTTGATTTCCCTACTTTCACGTTTAAAAAAGAAAGCATTCTTGAGGTGTTGACTTTTTTATACGATTTTGAATTATATAAATTTCAATTCTTGACATCTATCTGTGGTGTTCATTATCCAGATAACGTTAAAGAAGAAGAGTTTTGTGTAGTGTATCAATTAAACGATATGGTGAAAAACCAACGAATTCGTCTAAAAGTTTACACTTCAGAAGCTAAAATTCAAGTGCCAAGTGTTACTTCTCTTTTCTCTACTGCAAATTGGTTGGAAAGAGAAACGTATGATTTCTTTGGAATTGAATTTACGGGTCATCCTAATTTAACGAAAATCTTAAACATGGATGACCAACCTTATTTCCCATTGCGTAAACAATACCAATTGGAAGATGAGACGAGAGATGATAAAGACGATAGCAAGTTTGGTAGATAATTAATCTGTTACAGATACGTATATTATGAACGCAACAGAATTAGAAAAAAAGAGAGTAGATGCAGAAAAATTAGGGTATTCTATCCTTAATTTAGGCCCTACTCACCCTGCAACACATGGTATTTTCCAAAATATCCTTACAATGGATGGAGATATTATTATGGATGCAGTTCCTACGGTGGGTTATATTCACCGTGCTTTTGAAAAATTAGCAGAAAGACGTGCTTTTTATCAAATTCCTACCCTTACTGACCGTTTGAACTATTGCTCTGCACCTATCAATAATTTTGGATGGCATATGACCATGGAAAAATTATTGGGCATAGAAGTTCCAAAAAGAGCACAATATTTACGTGTGATTTTAATGGAATTTTCTCGAATTGCAGATCATTTGGTGTGTAACAGTGTAATTGGTGTAGATACAGGAGCTTTAAGTGGTTTCTTATTTGTATTCCAAGAAAGAGAAAAAATTTACGAAATCTTTGAAGAACTATGTGGTGCTCGTTTGACTACTAACATGGGTCGAATTGGAGGGTTAGAAAGAGATTTTTCTCCTCGTGTATGGGATAAAGTAAACGCTTCTTTAGAAAGTCTTCCTAAATTATTAGCTGAATTTGAAAAGCTATTAATGCGAAATAGAATTTTTATGGATCGTGTAGTCGGAGCTGGACCAATTTCTGCAGAGAGAGCATTGAATTATGGTTTAACTGGACCAAATTTACGTGCTGCAGGAGTTGATTATGACGTTCGTGTTGCTGCGCCTTATTCTTCCTACGAAGATTTCGAGTTTGATATTCCAGTTGGAACAAATGGCGATATCTACGATCGCTTTATGGTTCGTCAAGAAGAGATGCACCAATCCTTACGTATTATTAAACAAGCAATTGCAAAATTGCCAGAAGGACCAATTCACGCAGATGTTCCTGATTTTTACCTTCCTCCAAAAGAAGAAGTATACCACAACATGGAAGCATTAATTTACCAATTCAAAATTGTAATGGGTGAAACAAATGTTCCTGTTGGTGAGGTATATCACGCGGTGGAAGGCGGTAATGGGGAGTTAGGTTTTTATTTAATTAGCGATGGAGGTAGAACTCCTTTCCGTTTAAGTTTTAGAAGACCATGTTTCATTTATTACCAAGCATATACAGAAATGATTAAAGGCGCTATGTTGTCTGATGCTGTATTGACGTTGAGTAGTTTGAACGTGATAGCAGGTGAGTTAGACGCATAGTATTGATTCAATTATAAGTAGTAGAATATGTCCAAAGAAATAGTTTTTTCAGCTGAAACATTAGCGGTTGTAAACAAGTTAATCAAACGTTACCCAGAAGGGAGACAAAAATCTGCATTACTGCCTGTTCTTCACGTAGCACAAGCAGAATTTGATGGTTGGTTAAGTTCCGATGTAATGGATTACGTTGCTTCCATTTTAGAAATTAAGCCTATTGAAGTGTATGAAGTAGCTTCTTTTTATTCGATGTACAATTTAAAACCGGTTGGAAAATGCTTATTAGAAGTATGTCAAACAGGTCCTTGTATGTTAAATGGTGCAGATGATTTGGTAGCACATTTCAAGAAAAAATTGAACATCAAAGTCGGGGAAACTACGGAAGATGGAATGTTTACTTTGAAAACGGTTGAATGTTTAGGTTCTTGTGGAACTGCACCAATGTTACAATGCGGTGCAGATTACCATGAAAACTTAGATGAGTCAAAAGCAGATGCTTTGATTGAGAAATTACGCGCCGAGAACAAGCGCTCAAGATATTGTTAATAGGGTTATAAGTACTACTATGGGACGCAAATTATTATTAGAACACATAAATGTACCAGGAATTGAAACACTGGATGTTTACCGTAAAATGGGAGGTTATTCGGCTGCTGAAAAAGCAATCAAAACCATGCAGCCAGACGATATCACGGAAGAGGTGAAAAAATCTGGTTTAAGAGGTAGAGGTGGAGCTGGTTTCCCAGCTGGAATGAAATGGAGTTTTATCGATAAAAAATCGGAAAAACCTAGATACTTAGTATGTAACGCAGATGAAAGTGAACCAGGTACTTTCAAGGACCGTTATTTGATGGAGAAAATTCCACATGCATTAATCGAAGGAATGTTAGTTTCAAGTTTTGCTTTAGGAGCTAAAACTTCTTATATCTATATTCGTGGTGAATACTTTTATGTACTTCGCATTTTAGAAAAAGCAATCGAAGAAGCATATGCTGCTGGATTGTTAGGGAAAAATATTTTTGGAACAGACTATAGTTTAGATGTCCACGTCCAAATCGGTGCTGGAGCTTATATTTGTGGGGAAGAAACAGCATTATTAGAATCTTTGGAAGGTAAACGTGGAAATCCACGAATGAAACCACCATTTCCTGCAATCTCTGGTTTATATGCTTCGCCAACTGTTGTAAATAACGTAGAAACGATTGCTGCAGTTCCGCATATCATCAACATTACTGGAGATGAGTACGCTAAAATTGGTATTGGTAGAAGTACTGGAACGAAATTAATTTCAGCATCTGGACACATCAACAAACCAGGAACGTATGAAATTGAACTTGGTTTAACGGTAGAAGAATTTATTTATTCCGATGAATACTGTGGTGGTATTAAAGGAGGTAGAAAAATCAAAGCGATGATTGCTGGTGGTTCTTCTGTTCCGATCTTACCAGCACACTTAATTACAAAAACAGCTAACGGGGAAGACCGTTTGATGACCTATGAATCTCTATCGGATGGTGGATTCGTTTCTGGAACCATGTTAGGTTCTGGAGGTTTTGTAATTATGGATGAAACAGCATGTATCGTTCGTCATACGTGGACATTAGCTCGTTTCTATCACCACGAATCGTGTGGTCAATGTTCTCCTTGCCGTGAAGGTACAGGATGGATGGAGAAAGTATTACACCGTATTGAACACGGACATGGTTCTATGAAAGACATTGATTTGTTGGTAGATATCGCTAAAAAAATCGAAGGAAATACCATTTGTCCATTAGGAGATGCTTCTGCATGGCCAATTGCAAGTGCTATTCGTCACTTCCGCGAGGAGTTTGAATACCACATTTTGCATCCTGAAAAAGTAAAAGACCCAAAACATTTTGCACACGAACCTTTTGTAAGTTCTAACGTTCAAAATGCATAATATTAAATGCACAATTGCTAATAAGATAATAGTAAAAAAATGGCAAAAGTAACAATCGACGGAGTAGAGATGGAAGTTCCAGATGGAACAACCATTTTAAATGCTGCAAGAAGTGTAGGGGGCGATATCGTTCCGCCTGCAATGTGCTACTATTCCAAATTAGAAGGAAGTGGTGGTAAATGTCGTACGTGCTTGGTAAAAGTTAGCCAAGGTTCTACGAACGATCCAAGACCAATGCCGAAGTTAGTTCCTTCCTGCCGTACTACGGTAATGGATGGTATGGTGGTAGAAAACATCACAAGTCCTGAAGTGCTTGAAGCGCGTAAAGGGGTAGTGGAATTTTTATTAATAAACCACCCATTGGATTGTCCAATTTGTGACCAAGCAGGTGAATGTGACCTACAAAATTTAGGGTACAAACACGGAGCAGCAGCAACCCGTTACGAAGAAGAAAGAAGAACGTATAAGAAAATCGATATCGGCGATAAAATCAAGTTACATATGGATCGTTGTATCCTTTGTTATCGTTGTACGTATGTTGCAGATCAGGTAGCGGATGGAGATCGTTGTCATGGAATCATTAACCGTGGTGACCATGCAGAGATTTCGACGTACATTGAAAAAGCAATTGATAGTGATTTCTCCGGAAATATGATTGATGTTTGTCCTGTTGGAGCTTTGACAGACAAGACAGCGCGTTTTGGAAGTCGTGTTTGGTTTACAAAACCGATGGATGCGCACAGAGATTGTGAAAATCCTAAATGTTCAGGTAAAGCAGTAGTATGGGAAAAAGGAGAAGATATACTTCGTGTTACTGGTCGTAAAGACGCATACCATGAAGTAGACGAGTTCATTTGCGATACCTGTCGTTTTGATAAGAAAAAAGTGAGCGACTGGGTAATTGAAGGACCAAGACATATTAATAATAAGTCTGTAATTTCTGCAAACCATTACGAGCATTTGAAACACATCAAAGAAGACGTAGAGAAGTACCAAAGACAAGTTGCATCTAATATTAATAAAGCATAACGGATGGAAAACTATTATATTTTTAAAATCATTTTAGTAGTCGCATTATTTGTCGTTTCTTTAGTTGTAGCGATGTACTCTACATTTGCTGAACGAAAGATTTCTGCCCTAATGCAAGATAGACTCGGTCCAAATAGAGCGGGACCATTTGGACTACTTCAACCACTTGCGGATGGTATCAAAATGTTTATGAAAGAGGAAATTATTCCGAATGTTTCTAATAAAACATTGTTTATTATAGGACCTTGTCTAGCAATGACTACTGCATTAATGGCCGGTGTATTGATTCCTTGGGGAGGAAAAATTGAGCTGTGGGGAGAAACGTTTAATCTTCAAGTTGCAGACCTAAACATTGGTGTTCTATACATTTTCGGTGTAACATCATTAGGAGTTTATGGAATCATGATTGGTGGATGGGCATCGAATAATAAGTACTCATTGATGGGTGCAATTCGTGCTTCTGCGCAAATGATTAGTTATGAAATCGCTATGGGCTTAGCAATCATTGCGCTGATTATGTCAACTGGTACAATGAGTTTAGGTGAAATTGCTGCCCAACAAGATGCTGGTTTAGCAAATATTGTATATCAACCACTTGGATTTTTGATCTTTTTGATCTGTGCTTTTGCTGAGCTTAATCGTGCTCCATTTGACATGCCTGAGTCTGAATCTGAGTTAATTGGTGGTTACCATACAGAGTATTCCAGTATGAAATTAGGATTGTTCTTATTCGCAGAATATATCAATATGTTTATATCTTCTGCTGTAATCGTAACGTTCTATTTTGGAGGATATAATTTCCCTTTTCAAAATGAAATTAATGAAGCGTTAGGTTTATCAACGAATATTGCTACGGCTTTAGGTACGTTGGTAATGTTTGGTAAAATTTTCTTCTTTATCTTCTTCTTTATGTGGATTAGATGGACTTTACCTCGTTTCAGATACGATCAATTGATGCGTTTAGGATGGAAATCATTGATTCCATTAGCAATTTTAAACATCTTAATCACAGGAGTTGTGATGTGGATGAATGGTAAATTAAATTAAGAGTTAAAGAGATGCAACCACTTACTAATAGATCGAAAGCAGTCCTTAAAAAAGAGATGACATTTGCTGAGAAATTGTATTTACCTGCAATTATCAATGGAATGATTATCACGTTTAAGCACATGTTTAAAAAAGCGGCTACGATTCAGTATCCAGAACAAAAACGAGAATTTAGTCCAATCTATCGTGGTCATCACGTATTAAAACGTGATGATGAAGGAGCAGAAAGATGCACGGCTTGTGGACTTTGTGCTGTTTCTTGTCCTGCAGAAGCGATTACTATGCAAGCAGCAGAACGTAAAGAAGGGGAAGAAAAATTATACCGTGAAGAAAAATATGCTGCAAATTATGAAATCAACATGTTACGTTGCATTTTTTGTGGTTTGTGCGAAGACGCTTGTCCGAAAGAAGCAATTTTCTTAACAGATCGTTTGGTTCCGACTGAATTTGAACGCAATGATTTTGTTTTTGGTAAAGACAAATTAGTAGAGAAAGTAGATGACAGAGTGGATGTTACTAGACGTCAGACACAAAATGTCATAGATTTCAAGCAAAACAAAAAATATAGTCATAATAAATAATTAATAGAAGCTATGACACAGTACGTATTTTATTTCCTTTCCTTTTTAGCAATACTTTCTGCATTGATGGTGGTATTTTCTAAAAATCCTATCCACAGTGTTTTATACTTGGTTTTGACGTTTTTTGCAATTGCTGGTCATTACTTATTATTGAATGCGCAGTTTTTAGCAATCGTTCACATTGTGGTATATGCCGGAGCAATTATGGTATTATTCCTCTATGTATTGATGCTTTTAAACCTAAACGTAGATTCCGAACCAGTAAAGAAAAATTGGGTGAAGTTTGCAGGAGTTCTTTCAGGTGGTTTATTGATGTTGACATTAGTTGCAACTTTCCATAAAGCAGAAGCTACGCCTTTGATTCAAGATAATCCTGAAATTGGTGTAACTGCTAATTTGGGTAAAATCTTATTTGGTGAATTTGCCTTACCATTCGAAATTTCATCTGTTTTGTTGTTAAGCGCGATGATAGGGGCGATTATGTTGAGTAAAAAAGAAGTAAAAAAATAAGTTATGGGGACATTACAAGCGATTCCATTAAATCATTATATCTTTTTGAGTGTTATCTTATTCTCTATTGGAGTAATAGGTGTATTATTAAGAAGAAATGCCATCATCATCTTTATGTGTATTGAGTTGATGTTGAATGCAGTAAATTTGTTGATGGTTGCATTTTCAGCGCATCACGGTGACGGGTCAGGACAAGTATTTGTATTCTTTATTATGGCTGTTGCAGCTGCAGAAGTTGCGGTTGGACTTTCCATTTTAATTATGATGCATAGAAATACAAACACAACAGATGTTGGGTTTCTTAATAAACTTAAATTTTAAGAACGATGAAGGAATTAATTTGGTTAGTACCACTTTTACCATTAGTAGGATTTTTACTAATTAGTTTAGGAAAATCGTACTTCTCTAAAAGTTTGGCTGGAATCCTAGCAAGTGCGATGGTTTTTGGATCGTTTGTGATTTCATTAGGCGTATTTTTTGACGTATTAAATGGAGATGGAAAACAAACAACGGTTACACTTTTTGAGTGGATTGCAACAGCAGATTTCCATGTGAATATTGCTTTCTTAGTGGATTCATTGACATCTATTATGTTGTTAATCATTACTGGAGTTGGATTTTTGATTCACTTATATTCCATGGGGTATATGCACGATGACGAAGGGTATGCGAAGTTTTTCTCGTATTTGAACTTATTTGTTTTCTTCATGTTGTTGTTAGTACTCGGAGACAACTACTTGGTAATGTTTGCAGGATGGGAAGGTGTTGGTTTGGCTTCTTATTTATTAATTGGTTTCTGGTTTAAAAATCAACCATATAATGATGCTGCAAAAAAAGCATTTATCGTAAACCGTATTGGGGATTTAGGTTTTATCTTAGGTATCTTCTTAATTTACACCACATTTGGTACGATTCAATATAGCGGTGTTTTTGGGGGAGCATTAAATTTCACAGAAAATGACCCGACAATTGTAGCAATTACATTATTATTATTTGTTGGTGCGATGGGTAAAAGTGCTCAAATTCCTTTGTACACTTGGTTACCTGATGCGATGGCAGGGCCAACTCCAGTTTCAGCTTTGATACACGCAGCTACGATGGTAACTGCTGGTGTTTATATGATTGCGCGTTCGAATTTATTGTATAGCCTTTCTCCAGACACGCTTGGTTTTGTAGCAATTATTGGTGGTGCAACTGCAGTTTTTGCCGCAACGATAGGTATTTTTCAAAATGACATCAAAAAAGTATTGGCATATTCTACAGTAAGTCAATTAGGATATATGTTCTTAGCATTAGGAGTAGGTGCTTTTACAGGAGGTGTTTTTCATTTGATTACACACGCATTCTTTAAAGCATTATTATTCTTGGGAGCTGGTAGCGTAATTCATGCGATGGGTGGCGAACAAGATATTCGTAAAATGGGCGGTTTGAAAAAATACGTTCCAATTACCTATATGACTTTCTTAGTAGGAACAATTGCTATTTCTGGTATTCCTCCTTTCTCCGGATTTTTCTCTAAAGATGAAATTTTAGCACATGCATTTCAAGTGAATCCGATATTTTGGGTATTAGGTGTATTAGGTTCTATGATGACTACCTTCTATATGTTCCGTTTGTTCTACTTAACATTCATGGGAACATTTAGAGGTACAGAAGATCAAAAACACCATTTACACGAGTCCCCAAAAACAATGACTATACCGTTGGTTGTTTTAGCAGTATTAGCGATTGTGGCTGGTTTTATCGGAATTCCGCATGTATTAGGAGGCAATCATTGGTTAGAACATTTCTTAGCGCCAGTATTTAAACAATCTGAAATATATGCACACGGACATAAATTAACACATTCCACAGAATATGTGTTGATGGGTGTTACTGTAACCATTACGATTTTGATGATCTTGTTTGCTCGTACAAAGTTTGTAAGTAAAGGATATGTTCCTGCAGACGATAGTGTGAAACAAGGATTTATTCCTCGTTTGTTGGCTAACAAATATTATGTAGACGAATTTTACAATGCAATTATCGTAAAACCGTTGAATGGATTAGCAAGTTTCACCTACAAATTCCTAGAATTAAAAGGAGTAGATGCGATTGTTAATGGCATCGGAAAATTAGTTGTGTTTATCAGTGGTCAAGCACGTAAATTACAAACAGGAAATACAGGTTTCTACATTTTTGCAATGGTAATCGGAATGCTTGTTCTATTAGCACTTAATTTATTTAATAAATAACAAACAGAGAATGATAACAACTACACTTTTATTTTTCCCGTTAGTTATAGGAATTTTATTATTCTTTCTAAAAGGAGAAAACGTTAAAAAAATCGCTTTAGGCGCAAGTTTGGTTGAACTTGTTTTAGGCGTAACAGCGTTTGTTCAGTTTGATAAAAAACAAGTGCTTGCTCAATATGCTACAAATATTCCATGGATAAAAGGTATGGGAATTAATTTCCATGTTGGTATGGATGGAATTAGTTTGGTACTCGTATTATTGACAACGCTTTTGTTACCATTTATTATTATGGTTGCAAATCGTAATACCTATAAAAATCCTTCTAGTTTGTATGGATTAATCTTATTAATGCAATTCGGATTAATAGGTGTATTTACGGCACAAGATGCTTTCTTATTTTATATTTTCTGGGAAGTTGCGTTAATTCCAATCTATTTCATTGCTTTACTATGGGGAGGAGCAGATCGTATTCGTATTACGTTTAAATTCTTCATTTACACGTTGGCAGGAAGTTTGTTAATGTTGGCAGCATTGATTTATTTGTATTTACAAACGCCACTACCTCATAATTTCTCCTTACAAGCATTGTATGATTTACAATTATCGGAAGGTACACAGAATTGGGTGTTTTGGATGTTGTTTTTCGCTTTTGCTATTAAAATGCCAATTTTTCCGTTCCATTCTTGGTTAGCAGATACCTATACGGATGCACCTACACCAGGTACGATGTTGTTATCGGGTATTATGTCTAAAATGGGTGTGTATGGGGCGCTTAAAATTTTGTTGCCAATTGTTCCAATGGGTGTAAATAATTATGGTCCTTACGCAATTACTTTAGCAGTTATTGGAGTTATATATGCTTCTTTGTTGGCAATGTTCCAAAAAGATTACAAACGTTTGATAGCTTATTCATCCGCAGCACACGTTGGATTAATTGCAGCAGGTGTATTTAGTATGACACATAACGGTATTGCTGGAGCAGTAGTTCAAATGTTCGCGCATGGTATTTCTGCTGTAGGTTTATTCTATGTTGTGGATATCTTGGTAAATCGTACAAATACAAGACAATTGAATGAATTAGGCGGAATTAGAACGGTTGCACCAGTTTATGCTACTACGTTTATGATTATCATGATGGCAAGTATTGCACTACCATTAACAAGTGGATTTATAGGTGAATTCTTATTATTAGTAGGTATTTATGAATACAATTATTGGTTAGCTGGATTTGCTGGATTGTCTACTATTTTAGGAGCTGTGTATATGTTAAAAAGTTATCAGGTATCTATTTTGGGAGATAAATCCGTGATTTCAGACAAATTCTTTGATTTGGATTGGCAAGAGAAAGTAATCTTATTCCCTCTGATCATCTTGATTTTTGTGATGGGAGTTTATCCAAAACCATTATTAGACGTTATTACTCCAGCTGTGAAGAATTTGTTCACGATCATGGAAGTTACAATTAAATAAGTCCAAACGGAAACAACATAACTATGAAAGCATTATTATTATTAAGTGGATTAGGTTTTTTAGGGATATTATCTGAGATCTTAAATTTCAAAAAAATCATTTATAAACTTACTGTTGTAGGATTGATTTTGACACTTGGAATTACCTTTTTAGAATGGGATAATCCGGAACCATTGCAATTTTCAAATATGGTGAATTTCGATAATTTATCCATTTCATTTGTAGCAGTATTGGTTTTAACTGCGATATTGTGGTTTTTATCTTCTGCTCCAATTTTTGATGACGCAGAACATGTAGCGGATAAAACTACCTTGATTTTGTTTGCATTAGTTGGAGCTGTTTGTATGGTTTCCTACCACAATGTAACGATGTTATTTATTGGTATTGAAATTCTTTCTATCTGTATGTATGTGATGGCGGGTAGTAAAAAAGGAGATTTAGGTTCCAATGAATCATCCATGAAATATTTCTTAATGGGTGCATATGCAACTGGTTTCTTATTGATGGGTATTGCTTTCATTTATGGTGCTACGGCAACGTTTGATATTGCTGAAATCAAAATGTATATGGAGAACAGTCCAGAGCATTTAGAGTTAGTATATACCGGAATTACATTGTTAGTGATTGGATTATCGTTTAAGATATCTGCCGTACCATTTCATTTTTGGGCTCCAGATGTGTATGACGGAGCACCAATACAAGTAACAAGTTTAATGTCTACAATTGTTAAGACTGCGGCGATTGCAGCGTTCTATAAATTGTTTACAGTAAGTTTTGGTTCGCAAAGTGCTACTTGGGAATGTACGTTATCCTACATCGCAGGAATCACAATAATTTTAGGAAATTTGATCGCTGTTTTCCAATCTTCTGCAAAACGCATGCTAGCATACTCGGGAATTTCTCACGCAGGATATTTGTTAT
>Ga0114962_10000935_pt1 | contig 25334 bp, 21 predicted proteins | sample C_130820_MF_Meta_FD_87017 | JGI IMG/M metagenome (GOLD analysis project Ga0114962, IMG submission 87017) | Freshwater microbial communities from Lake Croche, Canada to study carbon cycling - C_130820_MF_MetaG | ecosystem: Environmental > Aquatic > Freshwater > Lake | place: Lake Croche, Canada... | reverse complement strand
CGATGCCGCTCATCCGCTGCTTGTCGATGCTCCATCGGGCGTTCGCGGGGATCTTGAATCGACAAGGCCGCCGCTAAAATCAAGATTTCTTTCAGACTCTGAAAATCTCTTCCCGCCAACAACATCCTGGCAATACGCGGATCGACCGGTAGCTTCGCAATCTCACGACCCAGCGCGGTGAGTTGCCTCTCTGAATTCACGGCCCCCAATTCATGTAAGAGTTGGTAGCCATCCTCAATCATCTTGGGTGCAGGAGGATCAATAAACGGAAAGGCTTCTACGTGCCCCAGCTTCAGCGACTCCATCCGCAAGATTACGCCTGCGAGTGAACTCCGTAAGATCTCAGGGGTGGTATACGCTGAACGAGATAGATAATCTTCTTCTGAATACAGACGAATACATACGCCCGCTGCAACACGGCCGCATCGCCCGGCGCGCTGCTTCGCCGCAGCTTGAGAGATTTTTTCTACCTGCAATTGCGTGACTTTATTGCGCACGCTATAGCGATTCACCCGGGCTAAGCCGGTATCGACTACATAGCGAATACCCGGCACGGTCAAGGAGGTTTCTGCTACGTTCGTAGCCAGCACGATGCGCCTGCCAACGGCTGATTTAAAAACGCGATCTTGTTCCTGAATCGAAAGCCGCGCATACAGCGGCAGAATCTCAGTATGCGGTGGATGGTGATGTTTCAACGCTTCATGCGCTTCTCGAATCTCGCGTTCACCTGGCAAGAAAACCAAGATATCGCCTTCATACGAAAGGGCAGCGAGTTCATCAATGGCATCGAGTAAGCCCGTACGTGCATCGCGGCCATCGCGTTCTTCTTTATCATCGGGCTCACCCAAGGGTCGCCAGCGCACTTCTACTGGGTAGGTACGCCCCGACACTTCTATAACAGGCGCATTTCCAAAATGCTTCGACAAGCGCTCCGCTTCCAGCGTCGCCGAGGTAATGATCACTTTTAAATCAGGACGCTTCGCCACCAGTTGCGAGACATAGCCCATTAAAAAATCAATGTTTAGGCTGCGCTCATGCGCCTCATCAATGATGATGGTGTCATAGGCACTAAGAAAACGATCTTCATGAATTTCTGCCAACAACACACCATCCGTCATCACTTTGATGAAAGTGCGCTCTGAGCTGCGATCCGTGAATCGGATTTTAAAGCCCACGTGCTGACCGATTTCAGAGGACAGCTCAAATGCAATCCGCTGAGCGACCGTCCGTGCCGCAATGCGTCGGGGTTGGGTGCACGCAATCATGCCCCCTATTCCTCGCCCTAGGGCTAAACAAATCTTGGGAATCTGGGTGGTTTTACCTGAACCGGTCTCGCCACAAATGATCGTGACAGGATTATCACGAATGGCCTTTGCAATCTCATCCCGCGCCTCTTCAACGGGCAAACCACCTTCAAATACAGGAATAGGAAGAGCGGCTTGCCGGGCAGCGTAACGCTGCATTGAACGCTGGCAACGTTGGCGCCAGCGTTCAATATCGTTACGCGCAAGTTTCCATCTAGATCGAAGCCAATGTCGATCCTGGATTAAACAGAGGGAAAGCAGCGCCTCAAGCGCTGGGGAAGAGGGGAGCCCCTCTGCCGGAAGTACTGTGCTCAGTGACTGCTATGTTTCGCGAAAACCACGATGATCAGGGTGAGGATGACAACAATGCCGAATTCGATCATGCCAATTGCGGAGGAGTCCATAATTTTCTCGTTTCTAAAGTGGTGTAAAAGTGGGTTCGGCTCAAATTTTGATATACAACTGCAACTATTCTAACGGATTCAAGCACATTCTCCAAAACAAACCTAAACGAGAGCGCTTGGAAAAGGGCTTATCCGACCAAAATAATGTGGACGCGACGCGGGCCATGAGCACCAATGACGATAGTCTGCTCAATATCGGCCGTACGGGAGGGACCCGAAATAAAGTTAGTGGCACGCGGGAGTTGGCCTAACTCGGATTGCATCAAAGCAAAGGCCTGCTCCATGCGCTCCACAATCCGATCGACGCGCAAAATAGCAACGTGGGTTTCAGGCAATAAACTGGTAGTTGAAAAATGGTCTACCCCAGAGTGCAGCAAAAGCGTTCCCGTTTCCGCAATACCACAAAAGGTCTCGGTGATACCTAAACGATCCTCACTCACTGGGGGCCTGGCTTCTGCAGTCAAACCACAGGAAAACCAGTCTAAGGCTTTCAAACTGGGCCAAATCACCGCTTTCCGAGACAGACCCTGCGCCTGTAAATACTGAGCAACCGCTGCGGGGACCGCATTCAAATCAGAGACTTGAGCAACGGTACTCTGCAAAGACTCTGCCCGCGCTATAAAATCATTCAACAGATGCGCAACGGAGCGAGCCATGGGCGCTAAAGATCTGTCAGGTCTCGCAACCGAAACCGGTGTGGGTCGTTTTAAACCCGCACGCACTCGCTCCAGAATCCGATCACGTGCGTTCATTTCTTAAGCCCTGCTGTTTTTTCAGGCAGTGATTGATCCACCCGAATGGGGATTATTTTTCGCTCAGCCGCCTGCTTTTTGCGCCACTGATCACGAAAGGTTTCACCCTGCGGAGCAGGCATATCGCGCCCATCCGTCCATCCATCTAAGCCAGGTAAAGAATGCAGCAGGCGATCTCTACCTGCCAGCCATCTCAATACACGCGTACCCCAGCGTGCAGCGAACGCATATAAACCAGGATGCAGGGCTAACCAACGCCACAATCGAATCGAAAGCTGCTCGTGCCACGGACGCAATCCTTGCGTCAGTTCTTTCTCACGCAATACCCGCATTAAATCGGGCAAAGGAATCCTAACAGGACACACCACCTCACACGCTGCGCACAGTGTTGAGGCTTGAGGTAAATCCAATGCCTTCTCCAGGCCCAAAAAAGCCGGGGTTAAGATCGCACCGATGGGCCCGGGATACACCCAGCCATACGCATGCCCCCCAATGTTTTGATACACCGGGCAATGATTCATGCAAGCACCACAACGAATACAACGCAAAGCATCGTGTAAATCGCCGCCCAGCAATCGGCTTCTGCCGTTATCCACCAGAATCACGTGGTTTTCTTGCGGGCCATCCAATGCCCCTTCATCCCTTACACCCGTCAGGATCGAAACATAGTTGGTGATATCTTGACCTGTTGCCGAGCGCGGCAAAAGACGCAGAATGGCACTCAAGTCTTCTAGGGTAGGCAGGACTTTCTCAATACCCGTCATCGCCACATGCACGCGCGGCAAAGTCGTCACCATGCGGCCATTACCCTCATTCGTCACGATGGTGACAGAACCTGTTTCTGCAATCAGAAAATTCCCGCCCGACACTCCCATCTCTGCAGCCAAGAAGTGCGGGCGGAGTTGACCCCGCGCTTCTTCACACAAGGCAGGAATATCGTCAGTGCGTGGGGTGCCATGATGCTTTTCAAAGAGGTCTGATACTTCCTCACGACTTTTATGAATAGCAGGCGCAATGATGTGCGAAGGAGGTTCATTCGCAAGTTGCAAAATATATTCACCTAAATCCGTTTCAGTGACGGTAATACCCGCTTCAGTCAATACCTCATTCAGTCCAGACTCTTCACTCACCATGGACTTAGATTTCACCACCCGCTGCACGCCCGCATTGCGCGCAATATTGAGCAAAATCTGATTGGCCTCAGCCCCTGTCTCGGCCCAATGCACTTGGGTTCCGCGTCGCTGGGCTTCTGCTTCAAACTTCAAAAGCCAATAATCGAGATTCTCTAAAACCTCAGCGCGAATACTGGCTCCGCGATCGCGCAAAGCCTCAAAGTCATCCACCTTAACCACAGCATCCCGACGTCTGTCTGCAAAGCCGCCGCCAAAACGACTCAAATTAGATTGCAAGGCTTCATTAGCCAACTGCTTTCGCGCATTGCCTTTGAATTGCTCTGAGCTAATTTTCATGATTGTTCAAGCTGCGTGTTCACAAGAGACTCAGCTAAAACTTCAGCCACATGCTTTACTTGGGTATGCTGATCACCCCGGCGACGCAAACGCCCCTCAATATTCAACAAGCACCCCAAATCGCCACCCACAACGGCGTCACAGCCTGTTTCAAGCGCATGGGTGCACTTCTTATCGGCCATTTGCGTAGCAATATCGCCAAGCTTGATTGAAAAGCTTCCACCAAAACCACAGCAGATTTCGGCATCCTTCATTTCGCGCAGTTCAATCCCTTGAGTCTGCTGCAACAAAAAACGCGGTTGCGCTTTAACACTGAGCTGACGCAAGCCAGTACAACTATCGTGATAACTCACCGCCAGATTGAGTTGCCCCGCACTCAATGGCTTGGGTGCATGATTCACCAAAAAATCAGAGAGCTCATAACATTTTGCGATGAGCACATTAAATCGCGCCTGCAAGGCCAAATCATCTGTAAACAGAGCGGGGTAGTCCCGGATCATCCCAATACAGGATCCACTGGGAGCAACGATAGCATCAAAGCTTTCAAAATCACGTAAGAAAGCCAAGCCCAGCGCAGTTCCTGATGTTCTATCACCTGAATTGAAACCCGGTTGTCCGCAACAGGTCTGGGCGTCCGGAATAGTGACTTCGCAACCCGCCGCCTCAAGTAAAGCAACCGAAGCAAAACCAATACTGGGGCGCATTGCATCAACCAAGCAGGTGACGAAAAATCCAATACGCATAGGGTTTACCGATTTGGCGTCAATAAAGAATCTCAACAACTAGCTTCGAGTGCGGGTTCGAGTCTTAGACTTTACTTCTCTTAACCCTAGTTTAGCCTGCTCTACAACTCGATACTCCAGCCATTTACGAACGCGCTGTGCATCATTAATCCGAGAAAAACGGCCCTTAGAGTCAAGCAACACCATCGTCGTTAAGCGGCCATCAATACGTGCCTGCATCACTAAACACTGACCAGATTCATTGATAAAGCCAGTTTTAGAAACCACCACATCCCACTGTCCCTGGCGCACGATCATATTCGTATTTCTGAATACATAAGGACGCCCACCAACAACTGGAGCAATCACAGCCTGGGGTGTTGTAGTGAAATCATGGATCACAGGATAGCCTGCAGCGAAATGTACCAACAGCGCTAAGTCTCGAGCCGAAGATTGGTTATGGCCATTCAACCCGCTTGTATCTTCAAAATGGGTATGTTCCATGCCTAACTGCGCAGCAACAGCGTTCATCTTAGAAATAAACCCATCACGACCTTCCGGAGCACTGCGTCCAAGCGCAGCTGCTGCGCGGTTCTCAGAAGCCATTAAAGCCATCAGCAATAGATCTCTGCGGCTATATCGAGTTCCAACCTTAAGAAGCGAATGGGTATGGCGCAGCTTATCTACATCGGCTTCTTCAATTTCGATGAGTTCATCTAGGGGTAAGCCTTCTTGCAAAACCACTACTGCGGTCATGAGCTTGGTAATGGAGGCAATCGGTTGAACCTGATCGGGGTTACGATCGGCTAATACCTTCTGATTGGTCTCATCGTAAATATAGGCCGCGTTGGACAGAAGCGAGAGCCCATCAGGTAAATCGTTGCGCGTATCGCGTGGCTCAGGAGCCAAGGGCTTTGCGGCAGGTTTGGAGCGATAAACCCGATGATGACGGGTTGATCCAGTATGTTGCATTGCAAGTGCTGGGGACGATTCCGCACCCAAAAAAGCAAATAGAGCAAAGCAAAATAAACTACGCCAAAGTGTCGTGTAACGCTGATAACACAAGGTTAATGCAATCATTCCATATTCCTGTTCATCATCTAGGCCTCAAAACGCATATTCATTGCATCAAGTCCTTGCAATTTCATGACCCCATTTCGCTAAGATATGAGGATGTGAATCTGAGAATCCGCAAACAATAACAGTAAACGCATTCGGTTCAAAGCAGTTTGACAGTATTCCCTAGGCTAGACTAAAAGGAATATCTTCCACCGTCTCCTCCCCTTGTTGCTGCAAGGCCCACATCCGAGCGTAGCGTCCATTTAATGCAAGCAGTTCTGCATGATTTCCACGCTCAATAACACTCCCTTGGTCGAGTACTAAAATTTCATCCGCACTCACAATAGTAGATAAACGGTGGGCAATGACCAGTGTGGTATGTGCCTGCGAAATACGATCCAATTCATCCTGAATAGCTTTCTCAGAATGCGTATCGAGCGCCGAAGTAGCCTCATCAAATATCAAGATACGAGGATTTTTAAGAATGGTCCGAGCAATCGCTACACGCTGCTTTTCTCCCCCTGACAGCTTTAGCCCCCGTTCGCCCACCATGGTGTCATATCCATCCGGCAGCCGTTCAATAAACGAATGGATATGGGCCGCTTTAGCAGCGGCCTCAATGGAATCGTGATCCGCTCCAGGACGCCCATAAGCGATGTTGTAGGCAATGGTGTCGTTAAACAGAACGGTATCTTGCGGCACGATGCCAATAGCAGAGCGCACACTGGTTTGTTGTACCCTACGAATATCCTGACCATCAATCAAAATACGACCCGCATTTACATCGTAGAATCGGAAGAGTAAGCGCGATAGCGTAGATTTTCCTGCACCACTCGCTCCGACCACAGCCACTTTTTTCCCTGGTAAAACTTCAAAAGAAACCTTGTGAAGAATACTTCTCCGATCGTCATAACTGAAGTCCACATCTTGAAACTGGATGTGGCCAGGCCCTTCTTTCAGGGGGAGTGCATCGGGTAAATCTGCCACTTCTTCATTCACAGCGAGCAAACGAAACATGCGATCCATATCTGATAAGGCCTGTTTCATTTCGCGATAAATAACCCCAAGAAAATTCAAGGGTACATAGAGCTGAAGAAGCAATGCATTAATCAACACCAAATCACCAATAGTGAGTCTTCCTGCCAATACACCTGAGGCCGCGCGCAACATCAGCGCAGTAGAACCAAAGGCAATGATTAAACTTTGGGTAGTATTCAATGCGGCCAATGAAGTTTGGCTACTCACCGCTGCATCTTCCCAACGATGCAGGTTTTCGTCATAACGTCGACTTTCCCATGCTTCATTTCCGAAGTATTTGACTGTCTCGTAGTTCAGCAAGCTATCAATGGCCCTGGTATTTGCTTTTGAATCCATCTCATTCATACGTCGTCGAAACTGAGTACGCCATTCAGTGATCGCTACAGTCAAAGCGATATACAGAATTAAAGTGACCAAGGTGATCAAACCAAACCAAACGTCATAGCGTACAGTCAGGATCACCCCCACCAATGTCATCTCAACGAAAGTGGGGAAGATACTAAAAATCGCAAATCGTAATAAGGTTTCTATTCCTCTGGTCCCACGCTCAATATCACGAGACATTCCACCCGTCTGACGCTCAAGATGAAAACGTAGTGAGAGGCGATGCAAATGCTGAAAAACGGAAAGCGCTGCCTCACGAATAGCTCGCTGACTCACCCGCGCAAAAATTCCATCGCGAAGTTCAGTAAAGAGCGTGCTAAAAAAACGCAGAAAACCATAACTCACCAACAATGAAAAAGGAACGGCCACCGCCATTTGTTCAGGCGTACTCAATCCATCAATGATATTTTTTAAGACAAGAGGAACGCCCACATTCGCAAGCTTTGCCAATACCAGGCACATTGCAGCAGCTGCAATCCGCAATCTATATCTTGAGAGATAAGGAATAAGAGCGCGCAATGCGCCCCATTCATTTTTACTGGAATGAGAGGGATGAGTGGGGGTGTCAGAACCGGAGGGAGGATGTCGTCGCATCCCTCTATTCTACCTACACTCTGCGTTGAGCCACATAAACAGTCGCATTGACAGCTTTACCAAGCTCTTGTCTGAGAGGGACTCTATTCATCATTTGAATATCAAAACCAGACTCATCTAACCATCTATTCAATGCTTCGTCAGCGTGAACATAACGACCATGCAACGCTAATCGCCAACCTTCGGCCGAAGGAGCAGAATCATCCTCAACGGTAAAGGCCAACACTCCTTTTACTTTAAGTGCTCTAGCTGCGGCTTGAAATACAGGGAGTAAGAAACCAAAATAATTAAAGGTGTCACAGGCTGCCACGACATCAAACACCTCATGCGCTGCTTGGAGAAAAACAGTCAGCTCAGATTTTTCAAGTTGATCGTAACAGTGCCGTGATCGTGCTTTTTCTAAGATACCTGATGAGATATCTATTCCAATCAAATGAGAGGCAAAGGGCCTGAGTACTGGACCACACAAACCCGTTCCACATCCTGCATCAAGAATTGTTAGATTCTTTTTTCCATTAATGACGGAATATAAAGCTTTACTCAAGAACGCTGGACCTTGGTAATCCAAGCCTGCCAAATGCGCATCAAAGCTTGGGGCAAAGGCGTCAAACATTGCCTCCACACATTCATCCTGCATGCGTTCAGGCACTCCTTCACTCACACATGAGGCAAGACGATGTTGAGCGATGGGGTTTTCTGGCTCGACTTCTAACCACTGACGATAGACATCGGCAGCCAGTTCCTTTTGATCAAGATGGTAGTAAGCCACCCCAAGCATTTCAAAACTTTTTCCTTCGCGTGGACCTTCCACATAGGCAATGCAATGGTGACGCGCTGCCTCTAAAGCCTCACCGCGAAGATCTAAAAGCTCAGCCAGATTTTGATGTGCAGCAAAAAAATGTTCTTGGCGGACGATCGCCTGGCGAAAAGCAAATTCAGCAGATTGATTTTCACCCACTCGCCTTAAAATTCCACCAAGGTTATTCCATAGCATGGCCGAACCTGGGGCAAGTTGAACAGCACGGCGGAATGCACTGAGGGCTTCACCCAACTGATGATGATGCGCATAGATATTTCCAAGATCATTCCAACATTCTGCCGCCGAATGCACATCATGTATCCCAGCTACTGCCAGCGCCCGCAACATGCTTACCGCATCATCAATTTGACCTTGCTCAAAAAGCGCCAGCGCACTTTCTCGTGAAGAGGTCATGACCTGAACAGTCTGTGAAACTTCGGGATTCATGCACGGCACTTTTTTTATTAAGTATGTGATTCTGACATAAGGCGCACCGCAACAAGCTGTCCGTTGGCTTGCGGCTTTGCCAATCCCAAAAACAATCCATCAGGCCAATACACACGTGCTGTTTGATCAATCAGTGCAGTAGCAACATGATCCAATTCAAAAATTGGACTTTGGCCATGGCGAAGCGCTTGTGCCTGAGCAAGATTCAAATCGATGCGAGGAAGGTCCTCTACCAGTGTTTCAGGCGATAACAAATAGGAATCCCTTTTTGACTCTTGTAATTCGGCAATTGCTTCTAATGTCAGTGCATTTTCCAGAACAAAGCCACCAGTACGATTTCTTCGCAGTGAGGATAACCATGCACCACAACCCAAGCGATGACCGATTTCCTCAGCGAGCACACGTATATAAGTTCCTTTACTGCAATCTGCTTGGATTCGCAAAAAGTGATGCTCCAGTTCTAATAACTCCAATTTAAAAACGAATATATGTCTAGCAGGGCGAGAAATTTCAATTCCTGCTCTAGCATAGTCATATAAAGGCCGGCCCTCATGTTTGAGCGCCGAATGCATGGGGGGGATTTGCGCTTGCGAGCCTAATAGTGAATGGAGTGTGGCCTTGATGAACTCCAAATCAGAAGGAATGGGGCCCGGACCCGGCGTCAGATTTCCTTCAGCGTCCCCGGTATCACTTGTTTCACCCAAACATAAAGTAGCTTCATACCCCTTAGGGGCATCAAGCAGATAAGATGAAAATTTTGTAGCTTCACCAAAACACAGAGGAAGTAGACCTGTAGCTTCAGGATCCAGAGTTCCAGTGTGTCCCGCTTTCTCAGCACGGAAAAGATGACGGGCTTTTTGAAGGGCAATATTAGAGGATAGACCTCTTGGTTTATCCAGCAACAATACCCCATGTACTGGTCGCAACGGCGCTCTGGAGCGCTGGGCGGAATCGCTCAGGAGCGCGCCCCAGGAATCGCACGAATATCAAATGATTCCGCGCTACTGGGTAACGCTTCCTCGACAGTAGACCCCATAAGCTCAGCATCGGCTGCTAGGGCATCATCAATGAGGGCACCCATGCGTACCCCACGTTCTATAGACTCATCAGCGGCAAAATGAAGTTGAGGCACGGTGCGAAGCTTCAAACCCTTTCCAAGCTCACGACGCAGAAAACCTGCCGCTTCACGCAAACCTTCAAGAGATTGATTGAGTGAATGGTCACCCAATAAAGAAGAAACAAACACTTTTGCATGCGCATAGTCAGCTGCAACTTCTACCCAGGTCACAGTGATCATACCAACACGAGGATCTTTTAATCGTAATCGAATCAACGCCGACAAATCCTTTTGGATTTGATCGGCGATGCGTTTTTGGCGGGTATCGTGGGTACTCAAGCTGTCAGTCCCATTTAATGCTCACTTTAGAGTGAACGCGCCACTTCAACAATCTCAAAAGCCTCGAGTTTGTCGCCCAACATCAAGTCATTGTAATTGCGCAAAGACAAGCCACACTCAAAGCCAGATTTCACTTCTTTAACGTCATCCTTGAATCGTTTTAATGAATCAAGTTCACCCGTCATGACCACCACATTATCGCGTATCAAGCGCACTTGAGAATTGCGTTTCACAATGCCTTCGGTGACATAGCAACCTGCAACGGTACCCACTCTGGAAATGCGGAAGATTTCGCGAATCTCAACCATTCCCAAGACACTTTCCTTCTTGTCTGGAGTCAACATACCCGAGAGCGCTGCTTTTACATCATCTACTGCGTTATAAATCACGTCGTAGTAACGAACATCCACACCCGTATTGTCGATCAGCTTACGTGCTGCACTTTCTGCACGGGTGTTAAAACCCATAATCACTGCCTTGGAAGCCAATGCCAAATTCACGTCAGACTCGGTAATACCACCCACTGCTGAATGCAGAATGTTTACCCGGACTTCTTCTGTTGAGAGTTTTTCTAGGGCGGTCTTCAGTGCTTCAAAAGAACCTTGAACATCAGATTTGATGATTAAGGAGAGATTCTTCACCTCACCCTCACCCATCTGATCAAAGATATTCTCTAACTTGGAAGCATGGGCCTTTGCTAGTTTCACATCACGGAATTTACCTTGACGGAATAGCGCAATTTCGCGTGCCTTACGCTCATCATTCAGCACAATCACATCTTCACCTGCTGCAGGAACATCAGACAAGCCTTGAATTTCAACAGGGATAGAAGGTCCTGCTTCTGGAATAGCCCGACCTCCCTCATCTAACATGGCACGAACACGACCAAATACCGAGCCGGCCAGGACCATGTCCCCACGCTTCAAAGTACCACTCTGTACAAGGATGGTCGCTACGGGACCACGACCTTTGTCCAAACGTGCCTCAATCACAATACCTTTGGCGGGGGATTTACGGGCAGCGCGAAGTTCCAAGACTTCAGCCTGTAATAAGATGGCTTCAAGTAATTCGTCAATCCCCTTACCAGTCTTTGCAGAAACAGCAACAAACATCGCATCACCGCCGTATTCTTCGGGCAGGACTCCCTGAGTCACTAATTCACCTTTGATACGATCTGCATTCGCTTCGGGTTTATCAATCTTGTTGATGGCCACCACTACCGGCACTCCAGCCGCTTTAGCGTGGTGAATCGCCTCAATGGTTTGAGGCATCACGCCATCATCGGCCGCCACGACCAAAATGACGATGTCGGTTACCTTTGCTCCACGGGCACGCATCGCCGTAAATGCTTCGTGACCTGGCGTATCTAAGAAAGTGACCATACCACGATCAGTTTCAACGTGATAAGCGCCGATATGCTGAGTAATCCCCCCTGCTTCACCAATTGCCACACGACTGCGACGAATGTAATCCAGCAAAGAGGTTTTACCATGATCAACGTGACCCATCACAGTCACAACAGGTGCGCGCGGAAGCAGTTCAGTATCGATCTCTTCTTCGCCTAAATCCACAAGGTGCGCCTCGGGATCATCGAGTTTTGCAGGCTTAGCAACGTGACCTAATTCTTCCACCACAATCATGGCCGTTTCTTGATCCAAGACCTGATTGATCGTGACCATACTGCCCATCTTCATCATGCACTTAATGACTTCGGCCGCTTTCACTGCCATTTTTTGCGCTAATTCACCTACCGTAATGGTTTCAGGAACCGGCACTTCATACACAATAGGCTCAGTAGGTGCTGAAAATGCATGACTCGGATCTTCTTCACGCACTCGATTGGATTTGCTGCCCGCTTTTTCTCGCCATCCCGATGTGCCTGAGCCCATGTCATTACGACCACGACCACTCGTTCCACCCGGTCTGCGGCGTGCACCATCTCCCGCACCCCAACTATTAGTGGGTTTACCTGCAGCACCTGCACCCTTCTTAGCGGGCAAGGTCGTTCGGCGAGGCGTTGGAGTTTTATCATCAGCTGCAGGCAGAATGGCGGTAGGGTTAATTTGGCGATGCAGCGTACCCATATTTTCTGCAGTCACCAATCTGCGAGCAGGTGGCGCATTAGGTTCTGGGGCAACTGCAGGAATATCCACTGCCTCGGTTGCTTTTGGTTCTTCAGAAACGGGTAGAGGCGCAGCCTCGACTTCCGCAGATTTTTCTTCAATCTTTTCAACTTCAACAACTGCAGACTTTTTGGATTTAGATTTAGTTTTCTTGGCTTCAATATCTGCTTGTTGAAGCGATTTAAGTTCTTCCTGACGGCGTTGCTCCTTTTCGCGAATAGCCAATTGCTCAGGGGCAATCGTAGATGCAACAGGAGCATCTGCGACCTTTTCAACTATTACATGCGTTGATGCTTGTAAGGTGGGCTCTTCATGAATAACTTCAGGAGCCGGCGTGGTCTCAACCGCTGCAACTTCCTGAGATTCAACTTCTGCCTCAGCCGCCAATTCTGAAGGATCCCGCTTAACAAATACCCGCTTCTTTTTAACCTCGACTTGAATCGTGCGGGCTCTACCAGTCGTACTATCCGCTTTTTTAATTTCGGTAGTCTGCTTTCGGGTCAGCGTAATCTTCGTCTTGGTTTCTTTGCTGCCATGTGATTGACGCAAATATTCCAGTAACTGTGATTTATCTTGCTCAGTTAAATCATCAGAGTCTTTCGTTTTCGAAACCCCAGCCGCCTTCAACTGCTCAAGCAAATGGGCTGGTGTAATTTTGAGTTCGGCGGCGAAATTCGCCACATTTGTTGCTGCCATCGGGTCAATCCTTTGCAGGCGCTTACTTAAACCAAGGTTCGCGTGCGGTCATAATCAGTTCTCGGGCACGGTCTTCGTCAATGCCCGTGAGTTCATGTAGCTCATCCACTGCCAAGTCGGCCAAATCATCCATGGTACGAATCCCTTTACCAGCCAGATTCCTGGCCAGATCTGAATCCATACCTTTCATATTTAGCAAATCGTCTGCGATGTTGTCGACTTGTTCTTCAGAAGCAATCGCTTCAGTAAGCAACGCATCGCGCGCGCGACTTCTTAGTTCATTCAGGGTATCTTCATCAAACGCTTCTATAGCCTGTAATTCAGACATAGGAACATAAGCGATTTCCTCCAAAGTACTAAAGCCTTCCTGGACGAGGACATCCGCAACATCTTCATCCACATCCAGTCGCGCCATAAATAGCTCTCGTACGGAAGTACGCTCTGTCTCTGATTTTTCTTCAGCCTGATCAATGGTCATGATATTGAGTTCCCAACCAGTGAGTTCACTGGCCAGGCGCACATTTTGCCCTCGGGCTCCAATGGCTTTGGCGAGTTGATCTTCTTCCACCACAACGTCAATACTGTGTTTATCCTCGTCTACCAGAATCGAACTGACTTCAGCTGGAGCCAACGCATTGATCACAAATTGTGCTGGATCTTCAGACCATAGAATGATGTCAACGCGCTCACCACCCAGTTCTCCAGTGACTGCTTGAACACGCGTTCCACGCATACCCACACAGGTTCCAATTGGATCGATGCGGCGATCATTAGATTTGACTGCAATCTTGGCCCGCATCCCTGGATCACGCGCTGCAGCTCTAATCTCTAAAAGACCTTCTTCGATCTCCGGAACCTCTAGTTCAAAGAGCTTGATGATGAATTCAGGCGCAGTGCGAGAAAGCATGAGTTGGGGACCACGGTTGCTTCGTTCAACTTTTTGCATGAATGCACGCACGCGATCACCAATACGCAGGTTTTCTTTCAAAATCATTTGATCTCGGGGCAATAGGGCCTCAAGACGACCTGATTCAATAATGGCATTCCCACGCTCAATACGCTTAACAGTTCCAGTGACCAGGCTCTCTCCACGCGAGAGAAAGTCTGCCAAAATTTGCTCACGTTCAGCATCACGAATTTTTTGGAAAATGACTTGTTTTGCCGCCTGCGCTCCAATTCGACCAAAGTCAATGGGCTCAAGCGGATCTTCAATGATGTCTCCGGGTTGAGCATCTGATTTGCGCTTTGTCGCCTCACTCATGGGCATTTCTAAAGTTTCGGATAACCAGTCAGAGTCATTCACCACTGTCCATTTTTGGAACGACTCAAAAAAGCCTGAATTGCGATCAATCTCAACTCTGACTTCAATATCATCACCATGCTTCTTTTTTGTAGCAGAAGCTAAAGCCATCTCAAGCGCTAAAAAAACGATGTCGGTTTCGACATTTTTTTCACGCGCTAGGGCATCAACCAACAGCAAAATTTCCTTGCTCATTTTCTCTCCAACTAAAATTCGGGGACAAGATTAGCCTTGTCGATGACATCAAAGGCAAAGTCTGCGGGCCCACTGTCAAGCTCTAAACGAATGCCATTTTCAGTAACTTCCAACAACCGTCCACTCCATACTTTCCGCGCCTCGCGAGGTAAGCGCAGTCTCAATTTCACCTGTTCTCCTACAAACCTAAGATAGTGTTCGGGTTTACGAAGCGGCCGGTCGAGCCCAGGTGAAGAGATTTCCAACCGCTCATAATCAATGTTCTCAACTGTGAATACGCGTGTAAGTTGGTCGCTCACGAGCACACAGTTTTCAACAGTAATTCCGTCAGGATGGTCAATAAATACGCGCAAGAGCCCTCGCCCAGCGCGCTCAAGCGCAACAAGCTCAAAATCTAGCGCCTCTACAGTTGTTTCAACCACCTGCATCAGATCCATCGTTTCCCCTTAGCACTTTATAAATACGCGCTTCAGGCCTTATCTATCCAAAACTAAAAAGCCGGCACAATAAAAAACGTAAGCACAATAAAAAAAAGGGCCCTTGGCCCATCGAACTTCGCGTTGCAAGAGGCAAAAAGCACCTCAAGCAGGTCATTAACCACTGATTTTAGCACTAAATCCAACTATTTATCCAACTTCGAGCAAGATCCAACAATGCGCCTCTGCATTTCTGAAACTTTAAACCCCACTTAGCTTGTTCACTAACGTTGTCGTGAGGTCTTTTAGCATGTCAAACTCTCACCTATGACGCCCTATCTCCAATTACTTCAGCGAATTCTTGATGAAGGACTCTGGCAAGAAAACCGCACCGGTATTCGAACCAAAGCCATATCTGGTGCTTCTTTAAGGTTCAATCTTGCGCAAGGCTTCCCGGCTGTGACTACCCGTAAGCTTCCCTTTAAGACCTTCATGGGTGAATTAGTCGCTTTCTTGCGCGGAAACACGAGTGCTGAGAATTTCAGGGCATTAGGAAGTAAAATTTGGGATGCCAATGCTAACGAAAATGCTGCGTGGCTAGCCAATCCACACCGCACCGGCACGGATGATTTAGGTCGCGTGTATGGGGCCCAATGGCGCGACTGGCAAGGGTGGAGAGCGGTTGCCCCAGATAGTTTGGCTCTTAAAGATGCGCTCGCAGGTGGATGGATCCTGCGTGGTCGGCTCGACGACGGCAATGTAATGATTTCACGCCAAATTGATCAGTTGCGCGATTGCTTGGATAAATTAATCCATCACCCTACCGACCGACGTATTTTGTTCCATGCTTGGAATCCAGCAGAACTAGATCAGATGGCTTTACCACCTTGCCATTTGCTATATCAGTTCAATGCTAATGTAAGTACTCGCTCACTGTCTTTATGTCTTTATCAGCGATCTGTAGATGCCCCTCTGGGCTTGGTAGGAAATATCGCTGAAGCGGCTGCCTTACTTACGCTATTTGCGCGCCTAAGCGGTTTCACCCCAGCTTACTTAAACTGGTTTGGGAGCGATGTACACATCTATGAAAATCAACTAGATATGGTTAATCAACAACTTATTCGCACCCCTTTGCCAGCGCCTAAACTCAAGCTGAATGACCGCATACCCGACTTCTCAGTCACTCAACACTATGCGCCTGAGTGGTTAGACCTCGTTGAGCCAACTGATTTTGAGTTAGTTGCTTACACCCACCATCCACCATTGACAGCGGCGATGGCCGTATAATAATGAACTTTTAAAGTAATTCTGGGTTCACAACAAAATTCATGATTGTTTGTTAAATTGGCCTTATGGGCTTTTTAATTGCCTTTTTATTATCCCGCATCGAATGGAGCTAGTATGAGCGAGCAGAATTCCACCAACGGTTTCATCCTGGCAGGTATCGACGATGGATTTGCTGATACCAAGCTAGTTACACAAGACCGAAAAGTCCGTGTTGCTTCATGCGCGCGCGCAGGCCAAGATGGCCTTTCTGCTGTGAATGCATCTGATGACGTGATTGGTGCAAGTTATGAAACTGCGGGTCGCCATTTCACGGTAGGAGATTTTATCCACGGTGAGGAAACCCGTTTCGATGATTTTCCCACCTCAGATTTGAATCGTGTAGTGGTGCATCATGCGCTCCGTCTTGCAGGCTTATCGGGACAACGTGTAAAAATTGCCTCTGGCTTACCCTTAGACATGTTTTTTAAAGGCAGTGTGCGGAACGAAGCTGTCATACGTGCCAAGCAGGAAGCTTTACTGAAACGAGTGAATGTAGCCCACACGGGTGAAACTGCCCAAATTATTGAGCATGTCGTTCTCCCCGAAGGAGTGGCTTCATGGTTTGATTTTGCTTTCGATGATGACGGTAACCAATTGGTCTTAGATGGCCCTTGCGGCGTCATTGATATTGGTGGAAAAACAACCGACTGTGTCACTATTTTGCCTGGTCACCACATTGATCATATGAGAAGCGGCACAGGAAATATGGGCGTCCTAGATGTGTATGAACAAGTGAGTGCTCATATGAGAACTCAGTTTGGTGAAGGACAAGTTTCTCGACGCGTTCTGGATCGCGCAGTTCGAACAGGAACCATTAAACGTTTTGGGCGCGAACACTCCGTACAAGCTGCAGTCACCACCTCCTTAGATGACATCTCAGAACGCGTCTTGCGAGAAGCCAAACGTCATTTTGGCTCTGGTGCTGACCTAGATGTCATTCTTTTCGTTGGAGGGGGAGCTGCACTAATGACTAAACTCACCAGCTACTTCCCTAATGCCCGCGTTCAACCCGAGCCAGAATTTGCTAATGCTCGTGGAATGTACAAATACTTGAAACTGAACGGCTAAGAACCCGCTCCCAAAAGGCTGCGGGAGGGCATGCTTAAACAAATTATCGTCACTCTCGATACCAGTGACCCGCTTCAAGCGCAGTTGCTGGTTGAGTATTTGGCTTCAAATGATCGAGTTCGGTTTGGTCGATGCTGCATGCTATTGGGTTATCTTGCTGGCACTCAAGAAGCAACTCAAATCAGTACCTCCGAGGAAACCTCTGACTCCACTCAACCCCAAATCTCGCCCAAAATAGCGCTCACTCTTGAAGACCTTGGCATAGAGCCTTTAGCGCCAGCAATGAACGCAAAGCCTGGCTCTTTAACTCTGACTGAAGGAAAATCTATAGAGGGCTCTACAGTATCTGATGCTGCTCAAACAACGAATACCTTCAACAAACCAAGAGAAGAAATGAAAACCGCCGCAAAACCCAAGGTTGGCGGCGGTCTTTTTGGTCTAGACTAAAACTTACTGAACAGCGACTGGGGCAGTTTCCTCATCGAACAGAAGCTGAATTTCATTGGCTTCGTCTACATCAATCGTCACCTTCCCACCGCCAGAAAGCCGACCAAACAACAACTCATCAGCCAATGCACGTCGGATCGTATCCTGAATGAGTCTGGCCATAGGCCTTGCACCCATCTGAGGATCAAAACCGCGTTTAGATAGGTATACGCGTAATGCATCCGTGAAGTTAGCCTCAACCCGCTTCTCTTGAAGTTGAGCTTCAAGCTGCATAAGGAATTTATCCACCACACGCAGAATAATAGATTCATCTAAAGGAGCAAAAGAGACAATCGCATCAATACGATTGCGGAACTCTGGTGTAAACATCTTCTTAATTTCTGCAAGCTCATCACCAGCGCGCTTATCCGTGGTGAATCCCATCGTAGATTTAGTCAGCGACTCTGCCCCGGCATTGGTCGTCATGATGATCACAACATTACGAAAATCGGCTTTGCGTCCATTGTTATCCGTCAACGTTCCGTGATCCATCACCTGCAACATGATATTGAAAATATCAGGGTGCGCTTTTTCAATTTCATCCAGCAACAAAACTGAGTAAGGATGCTTAGTAATCTGTTCGGTGAGTAGACCGCCCTGATCAAATCCAACATAACCGGGAGGAGCTCCAATCAAGCGTGAAACGGCATGGCGTTCCATATACTCACTCATATCAAAGCGCAGTAATTCGACACCAAGAACATAGGCAAGCTGCCTAGCTACTTCAGTTTTACCCACTCCCGTGGGGCCTGAGAACAAGAAGGACCCGATAGGCTTGTTAGGATTGCCCAAACCACTGCGTGCCATTTTGATTGCAGAGGAAAGTGCATCAATTGCCTTGTCTTGGCCAAATACGACCGCCTTCAAATCACGATCCAAAGTTTTTAATGCAAAACGATCATTAGTAGACACATTCTTCGCAGGAATACGAGCAATCTTTGCGATGATTTCTTCAATCTCATTCTTACTGATCACTTTGCGCTGTTTGCTTTTTGGCAAAATACGTTGTGCAGCACCTGCTTCATCGATGACATCAATTGCTTTATCCGGCAGATGCCGATCATTAATGTAACGCGCAGAGAGTTCAGCCGCAGAAGTCAAAGCTGCTTCGCTATATTTCACGCCATGGTGACTTTCAAATCGTGACTTCAAACCACGCAGAATTTGTACGGTTTCATCGACAGAGGGCTCAAGAACATCAATCTTCTGGAAACGTCGGGATAAAGCGTGATCTTTTTCAAATATGCCGCGATATTCAGTATAGGTGGTTGCGCCAATGCATTTTAATTGCCCGGATGAAAGCGCGGGCTTCAGCAGATTAGAAGCATCTAATGTGCCTCCAGATGCTGCACCAGCGCCAATCAGGGTATGAATTTCGTCTATAAACAGTACCGCGTTAGGATTCTCATTGAGCTGCTTTAACACTGCTTTGAGACGTTGCTCAAAATCACCACGATATTTTGTCCCCGCAAGTAAGGCCCCCATATCTAAAGCATACACCACACATTTAGATAGGATCTCAGGAACAGTACCTTGCACCACGCGCCAGGCTAACCCCTCTGCAATAGCAGTCTTGCCGACGCCAGCTTCACCCACTAATAAGGGGTTATTCTTTCGCCGACGACACAAGATCTGAATCACACGTTCGAGTTCTTTATCGCGACCAATGAGCGGATCAACTTTCCCGTTTTGAGCTTGGATGTTTAGGTTCTGAGTGAAACTCTCCAGGGCGCCACCTGCATTGGCATCCACTTCAGTCTCAACTTCAGACTCTTCTTTCTGAGCTGGGTTGCGGGGTACTTTACTAATGCCATGAGAAATAAAGTTCACCACATCAAGACGATTAATACCTTGCTGATGAAGGTAATACACTGCGTGCGAGTCTTTTTCACCATAAATTGCTACAAGTACATTCGCACCTGTGACTTCTTTTTTACCTGAAGACTGAACATGCAATATGGCGCGCTGAATGACACGCTGAAACCCCAGGGTGGGTTGCGTGTCCACGTCTTCTGTACCCGCCACAGTAGGTGTGTGCTGTTGAACGAACTCCGTTAACTGCTTGCGCAATTCTTCAATTTTGGCACCACAGGCCTTCAAAACCTCAATAGCAGAGGGATTATCAAGCAGTGCCATCAATAAATGTTCAACAGTAATGAATTCATGACGCTTCTGTCGCGCTTCAACAAAAGCCATGTGTAAGCTTACTTCCAATTCCTGGGCAATCATTTCAGTTTTCCTCCATCACGCATTGAAGCGGATGCTGATGCTTTCTTGCGAATCCTAAAACAAGATCCACCTTGGTCGCGGCCAAATCTTGCGGATAAATCCCGCACACTCCACGGCCTTCTGTATGAACCTTGAGCATGACCCTGTTAGCCTGCTCGAAATCCAACGAAAAAAATCGCTGCAAAACAACAACGACAAACTCCATTGGAGTGAAATCATCATTCAACAATAAGACCTTGAACAATGGCGGTGGTGCGATTTCCGCTTTTTCCCGCTCGAGTACCGTTCCCTGCTGTTGCTTACCACTCATCAGAAAAACCCTGCTACGTTAGAAACTACGTGAAAGACTTCACGCTTTCAGTCTAATCCTTTGATTAATTTTCGCAAGACGCTTTTGACAAATTTACGCTGATAAATGTTTAGTTAATTAAATAGGTAGTTTTATCTTACGACTGGATACATGGAGTCAGGCAATGAAATAACAAGCCGTATAGCGAATCATTTTGGCTTTAGTACACCTGAAACAAAGAATCCGTGTTGGCAATACATACGATTCAAGTAATTCTTTGAATTAATTTAAATAAAGACTTGCTAATGCCCAGGATATAGCGTAAAAGGAGTTTGGAGTTTGGCTTCAAGTTGTTGGCGGTATCCTCCGTGCGCCTTGCGCGCCGGCTTGATTCCCAAACAAGTCATGGGTTTCTAGCCCTTTTTTTTACGCAAGGATGTTTTTGATATGGCAACAGGCACGGTAAAGTGGTTCAATGATTCGAAGGGTTATGGTTTTATTACTCCCGACGACGGTAGCGAAGATTTGTTTGCGCACTTCTCTGCAATTCAGATGAATGGGTTCAAAACCCTTAAGGAAGGCCAAAAGGTCTCCTTCGAGGTGACGCAAGGCCCGAAAGGCAAGCAGGCTAGCAATATCCAGAATGCCTAATCTGCGTTTCATAACCTGTTAAGGTTGAGAAATGTAGAAAGTAAAAAACCCGCCTCGGCGGGTTTTTTACTTTTAGGCTAACCAGATTACATATGGGAAATCATCGCTTGACCAAAACCTGAGCAAGAAACTTGCGTTGCCCCTTCCATTAAGCGAGCAAAGTCATACGTCACAGTGCGCGCTTCGATAGCCTTATCCATTGCTTGCACAACAAGATCAGCCGCCTCTACCCAACCCATATGGCGCAACATCATCTCAGCAGAGAGAATCAGAGAACCAGGGTTCACATAATCCTTACCAGCATATTTAGGCGCAGTGCCATGAGTAGCCTCAAACATAGCCACTGAGTCGGATAGATTAGCTCCTGGCGCAATTCCAATACCCCCTACCTGAGCAGCCAGCGCATCAGAAATGTAATCGCCATTCAAATTCATCGTGGCAATCACATCGTACTCTTCAGGACGTAACAAAATCTGTTGCAAGAATGCATCTGCAATCACATCCTTGACGATAATGCCTTGAGGTAAACGCATCCAAGGACCTCCATCTAATAGTTCAGCACCAAACTCACGAGCTGCAATCTCATAAGCCCAGTTTTTAAAAGCGCCCTCGGTAAATTTCATGATATTGCCTTTGTGCACGATTGTGAGCGACTTACGCTTATTGTCGATCGCATACTGCAAAGCTTTCCGCACGAGACGCTCTGTTCCATCCTTTGAAATGGGCTTAATACCAATACCTGAGGAATCCGGAAAACGAATCGAAGTCACTTTGAGCTCATTTTGTAAGAAGGCAATCAATTTCTTTGCTTCGAATGAACCCGCCTCCCACTCAATTCCCGCATAAATATCTTCAGAGTTCTCTCGGAAAATGACCATATCGGTCTTATGTGGCTCACGCACTGGGCTTGGAACCCCTTTAAACCACCTTACTGGGCGCAGGCAAACATACAAATCTAACTGCTGACGAAGAGCAACATTAATAGACCGAATGCCGCCACCAACTGGCGTAGTGAGCGGGCCTTTGATGGAGACTACATATTCACGAATGGCATGCAAAGTTTCTTCTGGCAGCCAAACATTATCTCCATATACGCGGGTAGATTTCTCACCGGCATACACTTCCATCCAAGCAATTTTGCGACGGCCCCCATAGGCTTTACTTACTGCTGCATCGACCACTGCAATCATGGCAGGCGTGATATCAATACCTGTCCCATCCCCTTCCAAGAAAGGAATGATGGGGTGATCAGGGACATTCAAAGAAAAGTCTGGACGGACCTCAATTCGCTCGCCCTGAGTGGGGATTTTGATGTGCTGATACATAGGCCGCTCCTATTAGAAATTGTTTTTTAGAGATCAGAAAAAAACTATTTACTTAAGTCTTATATATGATATCTTACTTATGACAGTGCAGCGCAATAATCATTGCACTCCTCCCATCTAAAAGCAGTGTACTTCGAGTGAGTAACCATGTCCTTTAAGACTGCAGATCTTTGTGATGCACATAGTGATGAACTCAGAATTATGGAACCTCTCTTCTCTAATTTTGGGGGGGAACCCAGTTTTGGTGGGCCAGCGGTCACGCTTAAAGTTTTTGAGGACAATTCTCTCGTCCGTGAGGCACTAGAAGAACCAGGTCAAGGCAGAGTTCTGGTCGTAGATGGTGGCGCTTCGATGCGTTGCGCGTTGGTCGGCGATCAACTTGCTCAACTCGCCGTCCATAACGGCTGGGCGGGCATTGTGGTGCAAGGATGTATACGAGACTCTGCAGCGATCAGCGAGATGCCCATTGGCGTTCAAGCGATGGGAACCCATCCCCTTAAAAGCGTCAAACGAGGCGAAGGGCAAAGAGATATCGAAATCCAGATTGCAGGTGTCTGGGTGGAACCCGGTGATTGGATTTATTCAGATGAAGACGGGATCGTCGTTTCTGAAGAACCCCTTCACTAATCAAAATTATTGAGTACTTTTTTTCTTGAAAATGGAGGCAGTAATGAACAAGCAACAGCAAATCGATGCACTTAAAAAAGATTGGGCAGAAAACCCCCGTTGGAAAGGGGTGAAGCGCCCTTACACCGCAGAAGATGTAGTGCGTCTGCGTGGTAGCCTGCAAATTGAATACACTTTGGCCAAACGTGGCGCAGAGCGTCTATGGAAAGACTGTAATGAATTACCTTTTGTAAATAGCTTGGGCGCATTAACTGGTAACCAAGCCATGCAACAAGTTAAAGCGGGATTAAAAGCCATTTACTTATCTGGCTGGCAAGTTGCAGGTGATGCCAACGATTCCCTGCAAATGTATCCGGACCAATCTCTCTATGCTGTGAGCTCGGTTCCTACTGTGGTGCGTCGCATCAACAACACGCTGCGTCGCGCTGACCAGATCGCCACAATGGAAGGCGATGACAGCATTGATTGGTTTGTACCTATCGTTGCAGATGCAGAAGCAGGTTTTGGTGGCGTTCTCAACGCATTTGAATTGATGAAGGCCATGATTGAAGCAGGCGCTGCTGGCGTTCACTTTGAAGACCAGTTGGCATCAGCCAAGAAATGCGGCCATTTGGGCGGGAAAGTCTTGGTCCCCACCCAAGAAGCGGTTCAAAAACTTGTAGCTGCACGTTTCGCAGCAGACGTTCTAGGCGTTCCCACTATTTTGTTGGCGCGTACGGATGCTGAAGCCGCAACCCTCATCACCTCTGACGTTGATGACCTCGATAAGCCTTTCTTAACCGGCGAGCGCACTTCCGAGGGCTTCTATCATACTAAAGCTGGCCTAGAGGCATCGATTGCGCGTGGCTTAGCTTACGCTGAAGTGGCCGACATGGTCTGGTGTGAAACGGGCAAACCTGACCTAGAGTTTGCACGTCAATGGGCTGAAGCCATTCGCGCCAAGTTCCCAGGCAAAATGCTGTCTTACAACTGCTCCCCTTCCTTCAACTGGAAGAAGCACTTGGATGACGCCACCATTGCTAAATTCCAACGTGAATTGGGCGCGATGGGTTACAAATTCCAATTCATTACCTTGGCAGGCTTCCATAGCTTGAACTATGGCATGTATGAGTTGGCTCACGGCTATGCTCGCGACAACATGACTGCCTACGTGAAATTGCAAGAAGCTGAATTTGCTGCAGAGAAAATGGGCTACACCGCAACCAAGCACCAGCGTGAAGTCGGAACCGGTTACTTTGATGAAGTCACTCAGGTTGTGACCGGCGGTAAATCTTCCGTGACCGCCCTGACCGGCTCTACTGAAGAAGAACAGTTCCACTGAGTTTTTTCTTGGGAGTGATGTGCTCAGTAAGAGGCGTAAGCCCGAGCGAGTGAACCCAACGCTGAAATCCCGTCCATCTCGATTGGACGGGATTTTTTTTATGTCCGCATAAAGATATTTTGTATATCAAGCAAAAAAATCTATTCCAAATACTTACTGTTCGGATTAGTTTCCGTTATAGTTACATTTATGTTGCATAGCAACAACCCAACCCATCGACTCCTGTTCAAGATATCGCGAGACACCCACAATGAGCCCATCCCTTCCTGCCGGTGTGCAACTGACCCTTCCCGTTCCCGATGCAGCCACTGATATCTTGTCCAGTGAGGCAATGGCTTTCTTAGTGGATTTGAGCCGCAAATTTGAGCCTCGTCGTCTTGAATTATTGGCTTTGCGCCAGACCAAACAAAAAGAATTTAATGCAGGTAAGCGTCCTGACTTTCTTCCAGAAACGGCTGCGATTCGCGCCGGAGATTGGAAAGTTGCACCCTGCCCAGCAGACATACAAGATCGCCGTGTAGAAATTACCGGTCCTACCGACCGCAAGATGGTGGTCAATGCCTTGAACTCAGGCGCAAATGTGTTCATGGCAGACTTTGAAGACTCCACCACCCCTACCTGGGAAAACTCTCTGATGGGGCAGGTCAATCTCAAGTTAGCCAATGCCCGTCAAATTGATTTCACCAGTCCAGAGGGAAAATCCTACAAACTGGCAGACAAACACGCAGTCTTATTTGTGCGGCCTCGCGGATGGCATCTTCCAGAGAAACATGTAGTGATTGATGGCCATATTATCTCTGGCAGTATCTTCGATTTTGCCCTGTACTTTTTCCACAACGCCAAAACCTTGTTAGCGCAAAACAGCGGCCCTTACTTCTATCTACCTAAGATGGAATCTCACCTTGAGGCCCGTT
>Ga0114962_10000934_pt1 | contig 25337 bp, 22 predicted proteins | sample C_130820_MF_Meta_FD_87017 | JGI IMG/M metagenome (GOLD analysis project Ga0114962, IMG submission 87017) | Freshwater microbial communities from Lake Croche, Canada to study carbon cycling - C_130820_MF_MetaG | ecosystem: Environmental > Aquatic > Freshwater > Lake | place: Lake Croche, Canada... | reverse complement strand
GATAATGAATGTATCGTTACCTTTGCCGGTTATTACGTTGCCGACCCAGCCATTGAGATCGATCGTATTATTCCCGTTACCCGCTCTGATGGACGTAACAGATCCCGTGCCGGTTACGATGCTGTTATTGCCGTCGCCCAGATCGATGGCCCCGGCACCCGCCGCACCTAATATTAAATTATCGCTTCCTGATCCTCCCGTATAGGAATTCACGAATAGATTGTTGAGAGATACGGTATGCGTACCGGTTCCCTGGAGAATAAGGGTGTCGATGGAGGCCGCAGTTCTCAAATTTGAGGCGACGGACGTATCATCCGTCAAGGTGATGGAGGCGCCCGTTATGTTGAAACGGCTAATTTTCCAATTATTCGAGGTCAGATCGATCGTGTAAGACGTGCTTGCACTCGTGTCGATGAGTGTATCAAGCAAAGACGGGTTGAGCGTGGTGTTATTTTTAAAAAGAGCACGCCATCCAGAAAACTGAGTCAAGCCATTAAGGTAGCTCGCGCCGTCTATAACGATCGTCTTGGTCATCTGTCAGTTCCGCGGGAGATGTAAATGGGATGACGGCTTTGAATGATAATTTTTTATGCCCAAAGCATAAAAAGATTAGGACCTCGATATAGGATAGGGTCTTGGGATGAAGTTTACAGCTCAACATTAGGGCTTATGGCTGCGCCTGCATGAAAAATTGACGGGCATTAGAATGAATTAAGGAAATTCATTTTTTACGATTAATATCAGATACTTATTGACCAATTGGGTTCGTTTGGCCAAATTTGAAATTTATAACTATTTTAGGAATTATTTCTTTTATTTTCCCATCATATACGAATTCTCGTCTCCAATTTATCTACTGCCGCGCTTGTTGGATTGTGATCCATTATCGGTGGGCAATTTTTTATTTTCGCTTCTCGCTAGGGCAGGCTTTGAACGGAAATGAAGTGCTCCATTGAATCTTGACTTGCTTCCCTATCAGCGCTGGATGGCTTTTAGTGCCAGTGAAATGGCTCAAATTTAGGAACTGAAAACAATGCCTAACTCGATCAATTACTACGTCATAAATAAATCTTAATCTAAAATTATGTCTATTTTGATGTGGGATATGCCAATAAAAATACCAGATTAGTGTATTGTTATTACTGCTTAGGGAATAGATGACGAGATGGCATTAGTAACTTCGCTTAAGCCAGACCCTGTCCATATTGCTGCCTCTCGATTTGGGCTGGGAGCGCGGCCCGGTGATCTTAGCTCTTTAGCCGATAATCCGCGCGGGTTTGTTATACGTCAGTTATCAAAACCAAAGCTTGCACTGCTTGCTGATCCCGATCTTGCTCCGACAGATGTCTTGTTCCGCCAGCAGAGAAAATTTGATGAAGCGATAAGACGCGCGCGCGAAGCCTCAATACCTGCTTCAAACAATGATGCGGCCGCTGCGAACTCGATGCCGACTGTAAATAGTGGATCCAATATGATGGATCCAAAAAATCCAAACAGCGACAAGCAGCAAGCGCAACCTAAAAAAGATAAACGCCTCGAAGCCAAAATGTTTGAGCGGGAAGCCGAGGCTCGCTTTAAGCTCTGGTCCACGACGAACACGCCTTTCCTCGAGCGTCTTGTCTCTTTTTGGATGAACCATTTTACGGCTGCAGCAGGTAAAAATGGTTTTGTGACGGCGGCTATTGGTGCCTTTGAACGCGAAGCCATTCGGCCACATATTCTTGATAAATTTGAGAATATGCTTCTTGCCGTCGAGCAACATCCCGTGATGTTGATTTACCTCGATAACCAAGCATCTGTCGGACCCAATTCCCGCGCCGGTATCAATGGATCAAAAGGGCTGAATGAAAATCTTGGCCGTGAAGTTCTAGAGTTGCACACCTTAGGTGTTGATGGTGGCTACACGCAGGCGGACGTTACCGCTTTTGCAAAAATTCTGACGGGGTGGATTTATATCGAGCCCTATAATGACGATTTATACGGCGGGCGTTTTACCTTCGCCCCTAACCGGCATGAACCAGGTGATTTGACGGTTTTAGGCAAGACGTACCCTGAAGATGGCAAACAGCAGGGCGAGGCAGCCCTCCGTGATTTTGCTCGTCACCCTTCAACGGCGCGGCATATTGCGACGAAACTCGCTCGCGCTTTTGTAAGCGATCAGCCGCCTCCTACATTAGTGGCAAGACTTGAGAGTGCGTTCATTAAAAGTGGCGGAGACTTGGCCGTTGTAACTCGCGTCTTGGTTGATGCACCTGAATCGTGGTCTTTGCCACAAGACAAAATCCGATCCCCTGATGAGTTTGTGGTTGCATCCTTGCGCGCTATTGATGTCCCGACAGAAGCGCCCCCCTTATTAAATGCCTTGAATAGTCTTGGAGCACCCTTCTGGCGCGCTCCAAGTCCAAATGGCTTTCCTATTGATAGTAGGTATTGGATTAGTCCTGAAAGTATAAACATGCGTTTAGATGTGGCCGCCCAATTTGCTCATCTTGCGAAAACAAACCTACCTCCCGACATATTAGCCACTGCCGTGCTTGGTTCAAGACTTTCAGCGGAGACTAAACAGGCCATGGCGCGCGCAGAAAGTCGAGAGCAAGCCCTCGCCTTGCTTTTGATGGCTCCTGAATTTCAACGGAGATAATCCATGGGTTTTGATCATCACGGCGCCGCAGAGTGTTCGCATATGCCGTCGCGCCGTGCGGTATTGACGACGTTCGGTGGTTTGGCCGCGTGGAGCTTTATCCCTCGTTTTGCGCAGGCCGCGCAGGGCCGTGATCCACGTCTCATTACCATTATCTTACGCGGAGCGATGGACGGTCTATCTGCAGTCGCGCCTGTTGGTGATCCTAATTATGTGTCTCTTCGCGAGCGTATTGCGTTGTCGATTACGGGCGATAAGCCTGCGTTACCGCTTGATGGTTTTTTTGCACTTCATCCATCGATGCCGCAGTTCTTAAGGCTCTATCAAGCGGGCCAAGCACTCGTCGTGCACGCCGTCGCGTCTCCCTACCGGGATCGTTCGCATTTTGACGGTCAGGACTGCCTGGAGAGTGGATACGATAAAGTTGTTGCCAATATTGACAGTGGGTGGCTCAATCGGGTTCTCCAATCCTTACCGAAGGGCGACCACGTGGCGCCCCGCAATGCACTAAGTATCGGTGCTTCAACGCCGCTCATTCTGCGCGGATCGGCGCCCGTTCTCGGGTGGGCGCCCTCTTCCTTGCAAAAGGCTAGCGATGATTTTGCGGCGCGCGTCGTCGATTTATATGCCGCACGCGATCGGGAGTTATTTGTGTCCCTAACCGACGTATTAAAGACTGACGCCATGGCTTCGTCAGTGGCTATGGGAGACGCAGGTAAGACGCGTGGCAATGAATTTGTCCAAATGAAAATTGCAGCCGAGGGCGCAGCGCGCTTAATGGCGGCCGAAGATGGTCCGCGGATTGCAGCGCTCTCGTTTAATGGCTGGGACACGCACGCCAATGAGGGCGGCGCCAATGGTCGCTTAGCTCAATTGCTGAGTGGCCTGGATAATGCGTTACTGGCCTTCGAGCAGGGTCTCAAACCCGTTTGGAAAGATACGACCATTCTTGTCATTACAGAATTTGGTCGAACCGCTAAAATAAACGGAACGGTAGGTACCGATCACGGTACGGCCACTTCGGCGTTTCTGGTGGGTGGGGCGGTTAAGGGAGGCCGGGTGATTGCCGATTGGCCTGGGTTGAAGGATACACAATTGTTCGAGGGTCGGGATCTAGCGCCGACGACGGATCTGAGGGCCGTTATCAAGGGTGTACTTGCAGAGCAATGGGGGCTATCCGCCTCTATTCTGGCTGAACGCATTTTTCCAGGATCATTGGCGGTACGGCCCATGGAGGGATTAGTAGGCTAATTAATCTGGTATCGTAAGATAATTAGAATGAACTCCGATCATTAAGTCGAATTGCGACACTTCGCGACAAAGCGATGACTGCTGGCTACAAATTTCACCCCATATCGGCATCATCCTGCGACAAGTTATGGCCATTCTTAAGACAACCAATGGAGGGTTGTCCTAATGAATCGTCGTTTCTTTCTAAAAGCCGCAGGAAGTCTAGCTGTTGGCTGCGTCGCCGCCGGCCGCTCAATACAAGCCGTTGCGCAAACCCCCGTTAATCCAGGCTATTTTCGCTTATTTCCCTCGCTTGCATCGGCCGAGTTCGATGCGGGTGATCTCCTTCGTCTCGCGAATGGGAACGGTTCAGATCTACCGGGCATGAGTGCCAAGGCTGAGGTATTGATGGATACCAAAAAGCAACCACTTCGTAATTCTAAAGGCGAGCTTATCATCTCTGCCACTCCCGAAACGGAGTTCGATGACGAAGAAAATTATGGCTTACCTGCGGGCTACACCTATCTCGGTCAGTTTATTGATCATGATCTAACCTTCAAGGCGGATGACGCCTTCACGGTCAGTGGCGCTGGCGGGGAAAATCATCGCACCGCAAAGTTTGATCTTGATTCATTATACGGGGCCGGGCCCGAACTTCAGCCCTATCTCTACGCCGCAGATGGCCGTTCATTGGCGCGGGGGCGTCAGCTCACCCAAGGTGGTCGGGCGTGCGCCAATCGGGATCATCCCCGCACGAACGGCGTTGCTATCCTCGGTGACAAGCGCAACGATGAAAATGTGATTGTCAGCCAATTGCATGGCGTGTTCGCCGATTTTCACAATTCGGTTGCCAAAGACAATCCGTCACTCGACTTCGCAGCACTTCGGCGCGTCGTTTCCTGGCACTATCAATGGATGATCTTGACTGACTTTCTGCCGCGCCTTTGCGGACACGACATCGTCGAAACAGTTTTACCCGGTATAACGGACTGTCCATCACCTCAAAAATTAGCCGTGCGGCGGAAACTAACAGCGGCGCTGCCGGCCGGTTTTATGCCGTTGGAATTTGTTGATGCCGCGTATCGGTATGGCCACTCCGCCATCAGACCCGTTTATCGCTTGAACACCGTGATGCAGGGGAGCCCGGAGGATCGTCGCAATAACCCAGCCATGGCAGGAAGAAGGGCGATTTTTGCGGCGGTTGATCAGTCGGGACTTAACGGCTTTCGGGAGTATCCTGAGGAATTCGGCATTGACTGGAGCCTCTTTTTTGAGACCCGCCATCCGATGACACCTGAGAGGATTTCGGATGGCACACACAAAGTTCAGCCCTCCTATAAAATTGACACATCCTTGGTCAATCCATTGGCATATTTGCCTGAATTTTCTCAAGCGGGTAGTGGCAATGCTCGGGACAAGGATGGTTTCGCGCGGCCACTGCCAGGCGCCGTCGCTAATCTTGCCATGCGCAATCTCATACGCGGGCAAGTCAGTGGACTTCCAAGTGGGCAGGATGTGGCACGCGCCGTCGGACTTGAGCCCATTTCGGATAAAGACCTCCGCGTCGGCCAAGCTACCGTCGATGGCATCACCGAAAACCGCTCTATAGCCGATTATGGCGACAGTTTCCGGGGGAACGCCCCGCTCTGGTTCTATATCCTGGCAGAGGCTCAATATGATTGGAGTTCACGTGCTTCAGCCCTTTCAGGTAATGCCTCGGCCAAGAATACACTCCCCACTCGTCTTGGGCCTTTGGGTGGACGATTAGTGGCTGAGACATTCGTGGCGCTCTTGGACTTGGACCCCGACAGCGTTCTTCATGCCCCCGCCGATTGGCGGCCACGCTATGGAAACGACAATCATTTCGGTATAGTGGATCTCGTCCGCACAGCCGGGCTAGGGTGATAAGATGTCAAAAAATTTCCGGATCCTAATCGTTGATGATGAAGCGGATATTCGCGAGCCTCTTGCCGAATATCTCACTCGCAATGATCTTACCGTCGCCACGTCGGTTTCGGCAGTCGAGGCGCGTGCGGAGATCGCCCAGCGCGAAGTGGACCTGATCATCTTGGATATCATGATGCCCGGCGAAGACGGCCTGTCGCTTTGCCGCGATCTGCGCGCGCGGTCCAATGTGCCAATTATTCTGCTTACCGCGCGAACGGACGATATCGACCGGATTATAGGCCTCGAAATGGGCGCCGACGATTATATAGGCAAACCATTTGCCCCCCGGGAGCTGCTTGCGCGGATCCGAGCTGTTTTGCGCCGAACGGGGCCGCGGGCGAGCCTCGAGCAAGCCCAAGGGCGGCGCGTATATCGTTTTAAAAATTGGCTGGTCAATGCCGATGAGCGCAGTCTGACGAGCCTTGACGGTGTCAATGTACCCATGGGAGACGCGGAGTTTCGCTTGCTTATGGCTTTTGTGATGAGCCCCCGTAAGGTACTCTCGCGCAACCAGTTGCTTGATAGTGCCGATGCACGCGAGGCTGACGCTTTCGATCGTAGCATTGACAATCGTATCGTGAGACTGCGCCGTAAAATTGAAGAGGATCCCGCCAATCCAGCTTTAATCAAGACAGTACGCAGCGGAGGCTACATCTTCACCGCCGACGTGCAGCAGGCGACCTAATGCCGAAGCTCCTCAATCGATTGATGTCTTGGCGGCATAAACTGTGGCCGCGCAGTCTTGTCGGGCAAATGGCCCTGGTTATTGCGCTAGCACTCACGGCCGCTCAAGTGATGAATGTGTTTCTGCTTCTTAATGAGCAGCAGCTGAACCAACTTGCCCGCCGAAACGGTTTAGCCGAGACTTTTTGTGGCGACGCCATCGCCGACCTTTTTAGCTCGCCGCCCGAGCAGACGGCCGCGCGTTTGAAGAGTATGACGAACGATCCCCTCATGAGCTTGGAGCTCGTCGCCCCGAGCCTGCGAGGCGTTCAAGAATTAGTACGCGATGCTCCGCTTGAACAAAGGGTTAAAGAAGATTTGGAACACCGCGGTGTTTTTATTGCGGCTATTGAAGCTGGCGGGCGTCCCGTCCTTCATAAGTTTGCGACGCCCAATCAACGACGCAATTCGCCACCGCCCGGTGGACCACAAGAGCCACCGCCCCCTCCACCGCTTGCAAGCGTTACTCCTATCGAGACTTTTATTGCCGTGCGCCAACAATCAAGTGATGACTGGTTGCGATGCCGGGTGATTAGCCCGCCGGATGATCCATCGATCAGCATGCGTTTGATCTTTGGCACACTCGCACTTTATGTGATCGTGCTGGGCAGCCTCTTGCTTTTAACACGCTGGCTTGCCGCGCCACTCTCGCGCTTGGCAGGGGCGGCTGCCGAAATAGGCACCGGAGAGCGCGTGTCTCCCGTGCCTACCGATGGACCACAGGAGGTTAGTGCGGTGGCGGGAGCCTTCAACGATATGAATGATCGCATCACCAACCTCCTCATGGATAAGGATGCCATGCTGGGTGCGATCGGGCATGATCTACGCACACCTTTAACTTCCCTCAGGATCCGGGCTGAGAACCTCCCTCCATCTCGGGATCGCGATCGAATGATTGATTCAATCGAGCATCTGGCACGAATGCTGGATGGTATTCTCGAATTGTCTAAAATCGGCGTCAATAAAGAGGTGCCAATCCTGACCGATTTGACGGCCTTGATTTTGACGATCGTGGAAGAATTTGAAGATGTAGGTGCCGACGTGCGGTTAATGTCACCTGCGCGCCATCAATGTACCATTCGGCCACACCTGTTCATGCGCCTACTTCGCAATTTGATCGAAAATGCCATCAAATATGGCAAAGTCGCGAGGCTCAGTGTTGTGGCTACGCGGGGTGAGATATTGATCCACATCGACGATGATGGTCCGGGTCTTGCCGAAAACGTCATTGGTCGGCTTCTGAAGCCCTTTGAGAGGCTCGACATGTCGCGCAATAGCGAGACGGGAGGAGCAGGATTGGGTCTGTCGATTGCCAAGATGATTGCGGACATCCATAAGGCCACATTGCACTTCGAAAACCTGACAGATAGTGGATTAAGAACCAGCATTCGCTTGCCCCTGACTTAGCAAGCTTAACGTTGAGCGCAGAGCGTCTTAGTGGGTCGGAAGCATGTTTCAAAACAGTGGTATTTTAAAACGTCGCCGGGCTAAAATCTCGCGATAAAAAGACTAAGCGTCAAAAGAAAGCGCTATATTTAGCAAGAGCAAACTTCAAATATTTTTTGATCAAGCAGCCGACGATCGCTGTTTAACATTTGATAAGCGGTTTGCTAATTCTGTCGAGTGCACGGCGTTCCAAAGATCATTTCGTTTTTTAAGGTTAAGCCAAAAATCTACAGGAGTGCCGAGCACATTTGCTAGGATCAGCGACGTTTGTACCGTGATGCCATGGCGATTGCGACATAATTCATTCACACGCCTGCGCGGAACTCCCATAACTTTCGCACGTTCGGTTTGCATGAGGTTCATTAGCTTAATAAACTCTATGCTTAACACTTTCGCCAACTGACGCTGGCCCTCGACCAGACAGACAAGTTTCCCTGTATCCGAATTGATGCTATTCGGGCCATGTTTAAAGCTACCCTGGCCTTTTAACCAGATCACTAGGGGCACCCATTGGCCGCCACGGGCCAACCGCATTCAATGATAACCACACTGAGGTTCATCATCATGAACAGCTGCAAAATTGCTAGAGAGTGCGTTTTGCCAGCAGGTGTGGAGGGGGGGTGGACATGGTTGATCTCCATATCGTAAAATAGCTTATATAAGCTAAAATATTTTATATAAGCTATAGGAAATTATATGATCACTGGTGCTCAAATTCGAGCCGCTCGCGGGCTTTTAGGTTGGTCTGCTAAAGAATTAGCAGCCGTTTCCAGCGTTAGTTTGGCTACGATTTTACGGCTGGAAGGCCAGGAAGGTGTGCCAATCAGTCACCCTCGGACAATTCTTGACCTTAAAAGAGCATTTGAGGAGACCGGATTGGAGTTTTTGGGCACTCCAGAAGACGCGGCAGGCGTAAGATTTAAGTCTAAGCTGATTTAGAGATATCTTTAACACGCCTAATCAAATTGCACATTATTTAGGCACTGCTGAATACATTGACTCATCCAAATTTAGTATTTAACCGTACTTCACGCGTTTTTGGCCTGATCTGCTGTCATCTGTTTGAGATGAATTGGAAATATGGCCTCCAATTCTATGTAAGAGATTAAAAAGTTTGGCTTAAGCTGCATTTCATCAACCTAGGGGATGTCTTAAAATGGAATTCAATATTTCAACCGACAAAATATCCAGCAAAGTAACAGACGCAATGCATACTGCGGTCGACAAATTCGATGATTTAATTGTTAAAGCGAGCAGCTTGGTTGGAATAAAAATTAACGACGAGGGTCGTGGTGAGCAGGAAACGAACGCTCTGCGCTCGGTTCGTCGCTATTCGACAATTTCATTTTTTGGCGGGATGATTCCTGTTCCGTTTGCCGATTTAGCCGTGGTAACGTCTGCTCAATTGAAAATGCTTCAGGAAATTGCCGAAGCATATGAAGTTCCTTTTTCGCAGGAAAGCGTAAAGATCGTGCTGTCGTCGCTACTTGGCTCGCTGGTTCCTCAGAGCCTAACCACGGGTATTGCAGGATCTGCCGTGAAGACCATCCCCGTTGTTGGTCAGCTTGCAGGCTCGCTCATGATGCCTGCTCTTTCTTCTGGGATCTCTTACGCCCTCGGAAAGACCTTTATCCAGCATTTCGAAGCTGGCGGCACGCTATTTGATCTTGATCCTGCAGAGCTCAAAGCCTATTTCCAGGAGCATCTCGACGCTCACATGGGAAAGACGGAAGAAGCCAAAACATCTTCGTCGGCAAAGAAAGCTGCTAGCACGTCCGATGCATCGGCGTGATAGACTTTAGCTAAAAATTTAAAATAGCGGATGTGTGATTATTCAAATCTACTCATCCGCTACAAAAAATATTGAGAAGGGATCTATAAAATGGATCAAGTCACTCTATATGGCCTTTTGTTCGTCCTGTACGTTGGATTATGCGTATTAACAGCCATCATGGCCCGCCGGACCGCGATCGGTTTTTGGGGATTTTTATTTCTCTCAATGCTGATTACGCCTCTTCTTCCTTTACTTGCAATTTTTTTGACACGAACGCCATCGCGTCAAACAAACTGAAAATTTGATCTATTCGGGATCATTTTGGATGTTTGAGCGATATTTTCAAAAAACGTTAGACTTAATACGTGTATGATTGAGCATGATTAAGGTAGCAGACGACAGGTTTAATTAAAGATGACTGAAGCAGTCCCACAGACAACGGAAAGCACGTTTCAAAGGTGGGGAAAACGCATCGCTTTCAATATTTCTTTGCTACTGCTCGCTATAGTTGTAATCATTCTTTTTTCTTTACCTTTGACGTTTAGAAACGTTGGTCCCGGCGAAATCGGTGTCTTGTGGGAGCGTTTCAACGGGGGAACAAATACTAAGTTAACCTATAAAGAGGGCTTTCATCTCATTTATCCGTGGGACAAGCTATACGTTTATACGATCCGGCTTCAGGAGCATTCAGTTAAGTTCAATACCATCTCCTCAGATGGGTTGAACATGGGCGTTGAAATTGCGGTACGTTATCGCATTGATCCGCGCCTTGTTGCTCTATTACATAAACATGTTGGGCAGGACTATCTAGCAATCTTGGTTGATCCTGCAGTGGGTGCATACGCGCGTGAATTGATCTCTCTTTACACTCCTGAGGAACTCTACAAGAGCGCTCGTAGCTTCATCCAAAATCAAATCACTGAGCGGCTAAACCGCGACAACCTGCTTGAAATTGAAGAAGCAGGCGGCATGGTAAACCTTCTATCAATTGAAGATGTTCTGGTTCGCGGCATCGATATGCCGGAATCTGTTCGCTTGGCTATTGAGCGTAAAGCCGAGCAAAACCAATTAATGCTCGAATATCAGTATCGGTTACAAAAAGAAGAGCTTGAAAAAAAGCGTCGTGAAACCGAAGCTTTAGGTCTCAAGGCGTATTCCACAATTATGCCTGAGGGAATTTCTAAAAGTTATCTCTTGATGAAGAGCATAGAGGCCACACTTGAATTGGCTAAATCTCCCAATAGTAAAGTAGTCGTATTTGGCGGAGGTGATAGTTATAATCTGCCACTGATTGCTAACTCTCTAATGAATGATATTTCTGCTGAAAAGCGCTTGGCAGATCAAGCTCATACAGATGCTACTATCGCTGCAAATGCAGCTAAGGCAACTACTCCAGGAGATTTGGCAGTAACTGCACAAGATATGCTAAAAAAGATCCTTCCGGGAGATGAGCCAAAGAAGTCTGAGAAACCGGCTGACAGCAATTCTGCAGCACCGGTGCCGACACCCCCTTCTAAATAGTAAGAGGTCGTTGGAAACATGGAAAATTTTTTAGACTATGACTTTGTCGAAGCGCTGATAGCGATCATTTTCATTGACTTAACGCTGAGCGGTGACAATGCAATCATTATCTCTCTAGCCTGCCGTTCTCTTCCGCCAGCAACACGTGAGCTGGGAATGATTTTCGGCACGGCAACGGCCATTGTTCTTAGAATTTTCTTTACGGCCGTCATTTCATTTTTTCTAAAAATACCACTGATTAAGTTAATTGGTGGCATTTTACTTATTTATATCGCCATCAAATTTCTTACGGACGAAGATGATGATGTGTCGATTGACCCACAAAAAAATCTGTTTAACGCGATCAAAGTGATTGCTTATGCGGACGTCGTTATGAGTTTAGATAACGTCATAACAGTTGCTGCCATTGCCGATGGATCAATTCTGCTTCTTGTGATTGGCCTTTTATTTTCGATGCTGTTTATATTTTATGGTAGTTCTATCATTAGTAAATTTATGGATAAGTTCCCATTCTTGATTTGGGTTGGTGGCGGCCTAATTGGTTGGATTGGCGGATCCATTGCCGCGAGCGACCCGCTGATCGTTAAGTGGCTTGGACCCGAATTTGTTGACCTCCCAATCTATGCTCCTGTTCTATCAACCATCATCGTATTGAGTTTAGCTAAGATTATAAATCATAATTCTAATCTTGACGCTCAAGAACATCAAAGCGAAGCCGAGCCGGCAAACTTTTCAGGCCCACTACTCGTTGCTACCTTGATGGAGGCTGACCATTATGAAGCCTAAGTCATTTTTTGCTTCGAAGCTTTTGCCTATGTACTCCTTTCTTATGGCATTCGTAGCAATTGCGCTTTTGACAAGCCCCGCCAATTCACAAAGTGCGGAAGATCAAAGTGGCTTAAAACCGCCTTTGAAAAAATTTATGACTATTTCCACTGGGACCAGTTGGGGAAATTTAGCACCAGTGGGCAGTAAAATTTGTCAATTGGTTAATCTTAAGTCTAGCGATCATCACGTCTATTGCTCGATCCGAAAGAGCTCTGGTTCAGATATGAACATGGAGCGCTTATTGCGTAATAATGTCGATTTTGCCATCGTTGGAAGCGATCAAGCCAAAAAAGCGATCGACGGAACCTATCAGACTGGAATCTTTCCAGCCTTTCCAAAATTGCGTGGTGTTTTTTCACTTTTCCCCGAGCAGTTTTTGGCCGTAGCAAATATAAAAAGCGATATTAGAAATTTTTTGGATTTTAAAGGCAAGACGATTGATGCGGGCGAAGAAGGATCAGCTACGGCCTCGTTTTTCGAACGTGTACTGAATGGGTATGGCGTCCGTCAGAACCAATTCAAACAAATTACCCACCTCCAAAATCGTAGCATGATCGATGCCTTTTGTAATGGAACCATTGATGGCTTTGCAGAGCTATCTGGTAGCCCTAGCCCAAAGGTGTTAGAGGCTTTGAAGCGGTGCGGTGGGAATTTTGTGCTTATCGACGCTGGAGTAATTAAGTTTATGGCGGATTTAAATCCAGAACTAGTGCCCTCGGTAATTGCGCCTCACAGATATCCTGGAATTGATTACGAAGTTCCATCCATCGGCACACAAGCAGTATTAGTAACAAGCGAAGACACGGATCCGGACGTAACGCGCGCGGTAGTTGAAAGCGTCGCCGACAAGTTAGGAGAATTTCAATCTTCGAGCAGTGTCGTTTCCGACGCCACACTTTCCAAACTATTACCTAAATTTAGTTTTATGAACGTCGTAGCCGATTCTAAAAAGGTGCTTCATGATTAACAGTCTAGAGTTATTTCTTAGATTGACCGTCCGAAAAAGTATGCGTTTTACTGTTCTCGGATCGATCTTTCTGGCGTCTATCTTCGTGATATCGTCTCAACTTCAAGCCGAAGACAAATCTGACGCCAACAAAAAAAAGAAGACTTATGATGTAGGATCAATCGTCAGAACCGGCGCCACGGCCGAGTCCTTCTCAAACCATATGGCGTTCGATTATATGCAAATCCAACCGGAGGCTAAGATTTCCGTGAAATCGGTAGGCGCATATAACGTATATAAGGCAGTGATCGAAAAAACGGCGCAATTGGGAGTTGTTGCGGGAAAAGGTCCGACAGCCGAACTTGAAAAAATTCTTCACGATACAAAAGAAAATCTGATTATTAAAAAATTAGGAACGGTCGGCATGGCTGTTGTGGTCAATAAAGGCTCGCCCGTCGGAGACATATCTGTAGATGATCTTATTAAAGTCTACACTGGGGAAATTACAAACTGGTCTGAAATTTTTGGATTAGATCAGCCAATTCACGTTTATGCTCCATCGCCCAGCGAGTTCGCAAAAGTATTTATCAGTGAGGAGCTTTTGACAGACGGGCGATTAATAACTGAAAGTGCAATATCTAAACCTTCGCCGCAGTTAAATTCGATATTACAAGAGGACCCTAATGGTATCGGATTAGTAAGCTTTTCTGGTATTGGACCTGATGTGAAGGCATTACGCGTCAATCACGTTGTGGCAACAACAGAACAAATTGTTTCTAAAAAATATCCGTTAACATCTGAATTGAGAGTTTTGTATTTAGATAGCGCCAACCACACGACACATGATTTCGCAAAATTTCTATTGACACGTAAACTTAATAAAAAATGGTTGGACGAGATTAAAATCGTGGGCGTCGAAGAGGTGGAGGACTAAATGTTTCATCCTAAAAAATGGCGGTCTATTTTTATTCTGCTTGTGATAGGAGCGGCCCTGCCCTCGTATTCTTATGCTGGAGTGTTCTCACCGGAACCGCCAAGAGATTCATTGATTATATCAGGCACGCCTTTAATTACACCAGTGGTTAAAGTAATTGCGGAGGCCTTTAAAAAATACCATCCAACAGTTGATGTTTTTGTTGAAAATAGCAAAAACGATATAGCGTTTAATATCTTAAAACGTGGTAATATTGATATTGCATTGACTTCTGTCGTTTTGTCACCAGAACAAGATACACTTCTCGCGCGCGGGCACCTGTTTGCCAGAGGCTCGCTCGTGGCTGTGGTCAATGATGCGAATAAAGTAGACAGCTTAACTCCTAAACAAGTTCATGACATTTTTGTTGGAAAAATTAGAAATTGGCGTGAAATAGGAGGCGACTTTAATCCAATTAAATTGATTACTCCAGTTGATGGATCAATCGACTTAGACCTGTATAAGCAAGTCATTGGCGCGTCTGACGAAGCCCCTGGTGAATCTGTAATTTTCAACAACAGCTCAAAAGAGCGACTGGAACAAGTCACACGTGATGCAACAAAAATTACATTTGTGCGCCGTCGTGAGTTTAACTCGCTTAAAATGGGCAAGTTAGTCAAAATTAACGGATTTGGACCTACAGATCAGGCCATCCTTTCGCAGCTTTACCCTCTTTATATTGGCTATTATTTAATTCTTTGGGGCCACGAAAATCTGATAGCTCAAGAGTTTGTTGATTTTACGCTGAGCGAAGAGGGTCAAAAAATAATTGCTGAACAAGGCCAGATTGCCGTCCAGTAATACCTTTCAACAGATAGCTCATTGAACAGTAAATTGGGGTCCGCGCTATGGTAACAAATCCAAAAGAAACCAAATCAAATCAAGCGTCGCTCAGTTTTGGCAATATCGCCTTCCGTGTGATCTTGGGTGTAGCAGTTTTGGTATCAATGTTATACTTCGGCTACGGTCTTTTGGATGACGCGTTAGGATATTATCCCCAGCTTAGAATATCAGGTGGCCTAACGACAGGCACTCGGCACCTATTAGCTCGTTCGATCGAAAAAGAGGTCGACCGGAACGGTCTCGAAATGCAGACTATACCCACGCCGGGGGCGTTCACGGCACTTCAAATGGCCAATGAGGGCAGCCTTGACTTTGTAGTAGTTCCTTCTGGGATGCCGAATGATTACCCTAATCTTGAGCAAGTAGCCACTATCAACCCTATGCCAATCGTCTTTTTTGTTGATGAAAGCATTAAGTCAATTGAAGATCTAAAAGGACAAAAAATTGAAATGGGACTAGCCGTGACTGGTAACCCGGCAATTATAAAACCTATTCTAAGCTTCCTAAAATTGAAATTGAACGTGGACTACGTCGAAACTAATTTCGGAGCCGTTCAATTGGAGCGTATGCCTCGAGCGCAAGTTCCGAACGTTGTTATCGATATTAATTATCCACCCGCTGAGTTGGGTGAATATTTGATATCTAAATTTCATTATCACATCCTTACAATGGACTTAGCTGATACCCTTAAATTACGTTATCCGGCTTTTGAGAACCAATCGGTTGGAAATAACACCTATGGACAAGAGCCCGAAAAGGATATTCCGATTGTTGGTGTCTTGCAAAATATCCTAGTCAATAAAAATGTAGATAAACGCTTCGTGTTTAAAGTTTTGGACGCTCTTTACTCGCCAGCAGTAGCAGCCGCTATGCAGATCAAGTTCGACCAAAAATTTATCAGTGAGCCATCAGGTTATAAATTATCTGATGGAACTGCTGATTTTATTTCTCGGGGTAATTTTGTTGTTTCTCCTGATTTGTTGGCTCGTTTGAAAGCTTGGTCTGAGCTGTTGTTAATTCTTATAATTGGCACCATTTTACTGCGTCTTATTTCCGATACGCGGCCTAAGTTTGATGATGCTGTCTTGCGAGGATATTTTGCAGAAGTTGCTCAGATTGAGCAGAAGTTTGGTGAATTAAGCATCACGGGACAATTAACCACAGAAGCGGTGATTATGTTTTCCAATCGGCTATCTGAAATTAAGAAAAAGGCGATGGAAAGTCTACCAAAGGCAAGTCGAGAAAATAAGGGTAATATATCCGAGTTGATTATCTGCATTTCTGACGCAAGAAATGCAATTTCGGGTGATGGGTCTGGTTCTAAAGTTAAGGATGGGTCTAGTGGCATTTTTGGAATGTTAAAAAACGTAGCTAGATAAACTTTTGAAAATAAAAAGTTCTGAAGCTAACTTTAAATCTCTTTCAGTTGTATGAATTGGATCATCTATTTCCGATAAGAATTTAGCGTAGAGTGGAAAATGGGAAATCGTCGCGGAATGTTTGCACGCTTTTGAGACTTTGCAATAACCACCGATGGGTATAATGTTCAATAACTGTTAAAAAAATTCTATGAGTTTTGGAGTTAATTTTAAGGCTAGAGAATAAGATGAAAAAATTTAATCGTCACATTTCCTTTATCCTGTTTTGCACTGCGTTGATCCTGGGGGGACTGGGGCAGGCACATGCCTTTTTTGGGGTTGTAAGAAAACCACCTAAGTTTATCCTTTCGTTTAATTTTCCTGCTAATTTTCCAGGACAAGAAACTTACATTACGAGCCTAGCCCAGCGATTTGAAAAAGAAAATCCTGAGATAAGGGTAAAGGTTAACCCGATCTTCCCTAAACCGCCAAAAAACGCTTTTAACGTCGCGTCTGAGGTATTTTTAGAGGATGTAAAAAGCGGTCACCCTCCAGCAATTGTAGCACTTTCGGCGAGTGACTTATTTGAATTAACCGATCTTGATATTGTCGCCGATTTAAATCAATTCATCAAAACTGATGATGATAAAGCATGGCTAAAAGCTTTTGATCCAAATTTGATGAGAAACTCAAAAATAAAAGACCGCATTTATTCGGCTCCTCTCGTTCGCGGTGTTGGAGTAATGATGTGGAATAAAAAACTTTTCAATGAAGCCGGACTTGATCCTAATGTCCCACCCAAGACATTAAACGAATTAGTCGAATTCGGAAAAAAACTGATCGTCAAAAATGAAAAAGGAGAAGTGGTTCAATGGGGTTTTGAACTTTACTCCGATTCGAACTTACGTTATCCGCTCCTGCTCTTAACATCTGGCAACGGTTCGGTTACTACGTTCAATTCATTGGGAAATAAAACCAACTACGCTGCACCTAGAGTGGTTGATGCGTTAAAGACGTGGTATAACTTTTCAGCAACAGACAAAATAATGCCGCCCGGTATTATACCCTCGGCAACACTTAATAAAGACTTCACGGATCAAAAGACCGCCATTATTTGGCAAAGCTCTGGGGCGATAGCCGGGATAAAAAAGTCAGCCTCATTCCCTGTGGGTGTGGGAACTATTCCGGGCAAAACAAAAATGACTGGAGTTATCAGTGGGTCAAATCTTTATATTTCAAAAGATCAACCTTTGGATAAGCAGAAAGCAGCGTTCAAATTTATTCAATGGATTACTCAGGCAGAAATAAGTGCTGATATTTTAATTAATAACGGTGCGGGGTTGGCACGCCCGGACGGGAAATCAACGGACTACTTTAAAGCTAACATCGCCAATTTTCCTGAGGCCAATATAATAATTGAGAGCCTTAAAGTAGCTGTCCCAGAAGTCACGCTACATAAGCAACGGGCTGGCTTAGAGTTAGAAACGCCGTACCTCCAATCGGTAATAAAGGGAGAGGTACCAGCGGAAAAAGCTCTTAATGAACTACAAATGAAGTATGAAGAATTATTGAAAGATTTTAATTAGGTAAAGACACCTGGCAGAGATATCGATTTGTCATTGAATGAGAGACCTAATAATCGATAGTCTGAGCACCTAAAAACACTTAGTTAATATCGATAAAGAGATCTTGTATGCTGGAAATAACTGATATTCTTGAGGTTGCAGCGCTTTATGCAGCCGTAAATAGTGATGATTGGACATGGTGCCCACTCTTAACAGTTAGTTTTTTCCAACATAAGATGCAAATCTATGCGGGATACGTGTTAGCATCTGTCGCATTATATTTAGGCTGCTATGAAATTTCTCTACTAGCAGATCGGGAGACTATGGAGGCCTATTTTAGTGGCTCCATAATTTCGCAGACTGTTGGAATTATTTTTATATTGTTAGGTGTCTGGCGTGGATATGACGTCCTCTTTGCAAAAAAGATCGAAGGCTCTGAAAATACTCATGCGGATACTGATCTGACTACGTCAGGGTGGCGCAGATATCCTTTTTTAGTTGCCATAGGAACTGTTTTCGCCAATGGCTATAATAATGTCTTGGTTTTAAGTCCTACCTTCGCCACAGCGGGTGCGGAAAAAGGATTACTTTACGCCCTCACTTTGCCTCTTTTCAATTTAACTTTTGCAAGTGTATTGATTTTAGCAATGATAAAATTTGAGGAAAGAACATTGGCTTTAACGCGCAATTATGCGGGACCAGTTGGCTCAATTGCCATGATTTTACTTGGTATAAAAATTACCTTCTTCTAGTCATTCTCGGAAGTTCAACATCGAAGTATATCGAATATACGTTTAACATATAAAACGCTGAACTAAATGATATTTATAAGGTAGAAAAAATCAAAAATATTTAGTATCATACATCGTGGTATTCTAAGATAGGGATCGGGCCTATGCAGACTTTCAAAAACATTACGTTAATCTCTGCCGTTCTTTGTTCAATTACATTCTGTCAAACAGCGATGGCAGGAGCTATCGAAGAGATAACGGCGGCTGAAAATATTTGGCTCAAGGCACAAAATACAAACGATCCGAATTTATTGGCACCCCTTTTGGCCGATAACATAGTCGACGTAGAGACCGATGGTTCAATATTGGATAAAAAACAGATCTTAGAAGCCTTTAAAAGTGTCCATTTTGAAAAGGCAAGCTACGAAGACTTTAAGGTAACAGTCCTAGGTGACACAGGCGTGGCGACGATGATCTTCAGAGACACCGTAACAAATAACGGCAAAACTGAAATATTTGTCGGCCGCGAAATGGACACATGGGCTAAAGTAGACGGAAAGTGGATTTGCATCGGAACAACAAATACGCCGATTAAGGACGAATAGGATCGGGAACACTTTTCCTCATTGCTTAAAAGAATAAGATAATTGACGACACGCCGGACGAAGCGGTGCCAGGTGATATATATCCCTGGTGACATGAGAATTTACGATAAAGCTTTTTTCGGTATGAAATAAATGAAGTTATAATTTCATCTACTAGATCTTATTTATCATATAAAGGTTCAATACCAGGGTAAAGAGCTATAAAGTCAAGTTTAGGGCGCATATCTAAAACGTTGGCGTTTCGTAAAAACGGCATAGCGGTTCGAAATTTTGTTAATTGCTCAATAACTGAAGTCAATAGATTGTTGACCAACCTGGCCTCGGTCGTTTTTGGCGTCACGATTGATACTCCCTCCCCAATAGTTAGAAGATCGTAGGGCTGATTTTGATAGGTCTTTGCCGCAATCACCGTGGGACTTAAATACGGATTCTTGATTGTAATTCGTTTAATCAAGTCTTCATCCAAGCCAGCTACCTTCAAATGACAGCGGTCAACGAACCGATACAGTTCATCATTCTTATGAGCAATCTCTATTGCGGCCGCTGCTTCCGCACTATCAGAACATAGGGTATCTATTTGATGTGGAAAGTCTGTGTTTTTTTTATCAAGCGTTAAGATATCTTTACTCTCACTGTTTACCAGTTCTAACAGGGGCGCAGCACCATCGGGATCGTCATCAACATCGATTGGGTGCTTTTCAAAATCTGATAACTTTCCTACCTTCAAGTTCTTTGAGCCCAGTAGCGTTAAATCTTTAGTGAATCCCGTCATGACAATCCGAAGATCTTTATAAGGTTTTGGATTTGAAAACGACGACGATCCTTTAACCGCTTCAAGAATCTTTGAGCTCTTCAATATAATAAAATTGGCATTACCCCGCCTCAAGCGATCAACATTCATAACGGCGCTGCCGCTAGCCGTAATGGAACAATATATGTTGGTGTCCTTACTTCGATAATTGACCAACTTGCAAATGGTACTGCCGAGTAAATATTCGTCAGAATTCATCGTACCGGTCGAAATGACCATAAAACTCTTAACCACCGCTGGTTTCTGATCGGCCTCATCTGCCTGAACTGCTTGGCATAATGGTAAGGCAAAGGTCAAACCACATACCGAAAGGCGAAGTATTAAACTCAGCCCAGGCCGACTTGGAAATTTCATTTGAGAAACACCCTCTCTGTGGTAAGAATAATGACATCTAGTGATAAATTTTAATATGAATCAAGAATAAATTGACGTCAAAGTTATAATGTTTTTAACGCCGTAGAGAGTTTTAGCGTGAGATTAATTCCTGCGTTTCGCCTGAATTGGTTGTGGTTTGGGAAAAGTCGCGCTGTTGACGATACCCCACCAAACGTAAAGGTCATAGAACAAGAAGAAATTTCGGTAGGAACGTTAGAAGAAAAAAAAGACCGCCTAGGACGTTTCCGCAAACAATATGACCATATTAAACGCGTCACAAAGTTAGTCATCGGCATTTCTGATCATGATAGCAAAGAGCGCGATGAAGCGCTTTTGATCGTCCGTAGATATACGACACTTTCGATTTTTGGTGGATTAATTCCAATTCCTTATTTAGACATCGCTGCACTTACGGCACTTCAAATACGAATGCTGGCGCAAATTTCAGACGTTTACGGCGTCGAATTTACAAAAAGTAACGGCAAAATTGCGATCAGTTCACTGATGTTAGCCGTACCCCAAGGATTATCTCAAGGCGCATTCCAAGGTTTCATGCTTGCTTTGCCGGCTACAAAATTCATTCCTGGTGCCGGCACGCTCGCAGGCGAGGCTGCAATGGCAAGTTTTGGGGCAACGGTTACCTACGCTCTCGGAGTTGTGTTTATTGATCATTTTGAATCGGGCGGAACCTTGCTGGATTTCGATGCCCAAGCGGCCTTAGCAATTTTCGAACGTGAAATCGGTGTCGCCAAAGAAAAAGTTGGCGCAGTAGGATTATCACTTAAAGAGCGATTTGATCGCATGCGTAAGTTTAAAGCAAAGCCATCAAAAACAGTTTTTTAATACCCTTAAAATTGATATTTTTAAAAATAGGTAGCTTTCATAATAAAATAAAACATATCGCAGTCGCTCGCTAAGATTTATCTTTATTGATAAAATTCTTATAATAGATGGGTGCAAAAATTAATAATCCGACAGTTCGGATGATATGATGAAGACTTACATAGCTGATATCTTCACCTAGAGAAAACGCCAATATTGCCATCTCTATAATACCGCCCGGAGAAAAGGCGATGACCATATTATCGGTACGGAGATAATGATTGCTGTCTATAAAGAACACAAAAATAAACAGCATCATCATATTTATATGAATTAGCGTTGATAGTATTGATATGAATATCGTTTTACGAAGAAATTTAATTTCTACACCCCGGAAGCGAACGCCGTAACTGCCACCAATAAAGATCTGGCTAATCGCACTTATATCCTGAGGCGGCGCGGAGCTTGTAAGGCCTAATGATGATACAAAGCCAAAGACAATAAGTGGTCCGATAAAACCGCCAACCGGTATCTTTAAGACCCGCGCGATATAATATCCAATCGTGGCGCTCATTACCATCCACATAAGATCAATAGGCCCGCCGAGTCCATAAATTTGCGAGTGAGAAACCGCTGCCGCGCTCTTTGTGAAATCCTCGACGGATAAAATATTAATAAAAATAGGAACCGAAATTACAATAATGAATTGTCGAAACGTTTGAATGATTGAAATAACTTTATCATCGCCTCCAGCCTCGGTTCCAAGCAGAGTCATTTGATCAAACCCGCCAGGCAATGCACTATAATACGCGGTGGGTGCTGAATATCCTACAGCGTAACGTAAAAAAAGATAACAAAGCGCAGAGGAGGAAATAACGCAGACAATTAATCCCGCAACGGAATCGGACCACTGTGTTAAGTGCAAGAAAAAATCTGGACTGATCCGACTTCCGATAACCAATGCTAGGATAATTCTAGAAAACGTAATTATTACTTGAGGAACGTAAATCCTAACTCCGAGAACACCTGCTGCAGAAGCAAAAAAAATCGATCCAATCGTCCACGGCAGCGGTAAATCCATTAGACTGAATATTGCTCCACCAACCCCACCGATGATGAGCGTAACTACGAAGTCCCTCACTTGACCAAGTTTTATTGCTAATTCGTCAGCTGGTCTGCTCAAATCGAAGTGATCGGTCATTTTGAAAAAGACCTAATTGATAGAATTTTCATAGTGTTGAATGGTATCTTATTTCGTGAGAATGGCCAACGAAAATGTCGAAGTCTGAAGATTTCGGTTGGCATCGTGTAAGGATCTTCGAGCGTCGTTCACTCTTAAGTATCGAACGCGAGACTAGACTTTTACTTATTAAGTTCCACAATTGGCTAGACTAATCAATTATTTGCCAGTCAAACAAATTGACGGCCCAATCAAATTCTAGCAGACTGGGGCCCATTGAGTTTAAAATCCTAGGCCCCTGCCATATGCCATCAACCTATTCTGTTTCAATTAACCGACTTCTATTTTGGATTTGCGGGATAATCGCTTTAGCTATTATCATCTTATTGCCAATAGCGTCTCTCGACGTCATCAATAGTGTAGATTTAAATGACGCCGAAGATTATTTTTTGACGCCCAAAAATGCTTCACTCAATGAGAAAGAGCACACTCGAATTGAAATTAATTTCTCGTCATTGAACGAATTAGGGCAATCGGTCTCAATTAAAGTTTCGGGCCATCGTTCGTGCAATAAAGGTTGTGATGATCACAGCGATAATCTCATAGTCTATTCTGCAAGTAAAAAAGATACTTCTAATGAAAGCTTGCCCATTGGCGAAACAATCGCTCTTCCTAATGGAACGGGGGACTTCACAAAAGACTTTAGCTTTCCGGTGGATGGAAAATTTGTCACTTATCCTTTCGATACCTATAAGATCGGAATAGGTATTGTCGTTGAAAGAACCTTGTCGGACAAATCAATACACATATTAACGCCTTCAGAATTGGCTAATGAGTACTCTATTCGAATGAATGAATCTCTACTCAAAATGGAGGTTAGTTTGTTTGAGTCGATCTCGCCCATAAACGTTAAGCCGAAGCTGGCATCGTTCGATTATACTTACGCCGGCATTTTTGAATTACAAAGACCACTCTTCATTAAGATTATTGACGCATCAATTATGGTGCTCGTGACTTTTTTATCTCTTTATACTGTCCTGTTTATGCCATTTGAACCTGTTGTCGTAAATGGTGGCACGGTAATATTTGGCCTTTACGGCGCAAGAACCCTCATCCTTGGAGGATACCCCTCTGATACGACACTTATTGACGCTATTTTTCTAATCGTTATTTCACTCAATATTTTAGTTTTGCTTGTCAAAGCAGTTTTTAAATTTTACGTGGACGGAAAGATGACTTTATTAAAATAATATTTTCTTATCGAGTTCGCCTAATATTGAAGCGTTATATCTAATTTTATTTTGTGTCTCTTTATCTTTCATCCAATTTGCATGGACAAATGGTTTTTGAAATTTTTTCGAATTTTTATACGATTGAACAATAACTTTCTTAGCCCTTTTATAAAGATCGAGAGCTGCCTGCCCGCGTTCACCCTCGGACATGCGCCAGTCACCTTTATAAAGTTTCACAACCTGAGCTCTCCAATGTCCTTCAGGATGCATTAATTTAAGAATATCAGCGGCAGCATGGATCAGGATCCATTTATTTTCCAAAACATGCCAGGCGTCGAGATCAATTGGCTTTTCTCTTTCACGGTCGGTCTTTAGATACTCCGAGAATTCTTGGGATAACCAATAAATCCCAGCACTTAATTGAAAGTCCTCATCAGAGATCCCGTCATACATGTCCTCGCCATCACCAAAAACCTTCACATAACCTCCATACGGAGAGGTGTCATATAGGAAAGAATTTGAGGAGGAGAAATCTCTATAATTATAAAAAAATGTATATATTGCTTTTGCATACTCATGCATTTTTATAATTTCAGTATTGGGCTCTACATCTTTTGTTCTTTTCGATAGGTAATTGACCTTCTTACCGAACCTAGTCAGTTGTCCAAATTTTTCTTTCAACTCACTATGAATGTCATCATTGGTGATAAAATCACTTACTTTTACTAAATTCTGAGTATTGTTGTATTGGGTAATTTTTGTAGAAAGCGTATCTTCCGATGTACCCGTCGACTTTATTTCTGTAATTCGCACTAAGACGTGCGGAGCTTGAGAAGCCCAGGAACCATCTTTCTCGGCCGTTTGACTTGCTTGATAAAGCGCTCTTACGGTTTGAGCGCCGTTGATGATTTGAAGGCCCTTCACGATCAACTTATTGCCTGAGATGTTAACGTGAGACGCCAAGCAAGAAATGCCATTGTTAAAGATGAAAAAATTGTTCGGGTCATTTAAAGCCGTTTTTATAATTTCCTTATTGACCTTACTGTTACCCAAATAATTTCGGATGTTAGACGAGAAAATAAATTCCTTGTGGCAAGTCTCATACGCTTTAACGAGTTGCTTGGCGTCTAAAACCATGATGTATGAAGTGTGCTCATCGAGCGAAAAGGCTGTAAAACTGCCGGATCCATCCAAGTTACGTTTACCCGTCGGATGTAATTCAACGATCGTGTCTAATAATTCGCGGGAATTAGAAACGGATAGCGGATTTGCTCCGACTTCCCCGGAGTGCCCAATATTACGCCCGAACTCGTCTCCAGTCGTCATTGCTCTATTCCCGCCAGCTGATCGTAAATTCCCGAATGAATGATCTATTGGGGTATAAATTAGCTGTTTTCAAACCAAAATATCGAAAAACGACGGTCCAAAGCGGCAAATCAACCCTGAATAAGGAAAACCCTTATAGGATAATGCCCGTTTTGACAAAGACGTTTTACCTTTCATCCGAGAAATAAGTACGCGCTGAAGAGAGCAATTGATTTTATTTCTCGCGACGCATGGCACTGCCATCCATTTTGCGTTTCCATTGAGAGGACTTGCCTCCGGGAATAGGCCGGTAGGCTGGGGAGTGGGCGCCAAGATGCTTGGCCCTGAGGCGCTTGGTGTCTTGGCAATGCGCCCAATGTCGGATTGCGTAGTCTTTGCTCGGTGGCAGCGCCTACGGATTATTGGCTTCGCTGTAATACCGCGCCCTTTGCATATGCGCTGACCTCATCACCGATACATT
>Ga0114962_10000933_pt1 | contig 25350 bp, 27 predicted proteins | sample C_130820_MF_Meta_FD_87017 | JGI IMG/M metagenome (GOLD analysis project Ga0114962, IMG submission 87017) | Freshwater microbial communities from Lake Croche, Canada to study carbon cycling - C_130820_MF_MetaG | ecosystem: Environmental > Aquatic > Freshwater > Lake | place: Lake Croche, Canada... | reverse complement strand
TGGCGAGTAGGCAGTCGAGATTGGCCCGAACGATGAACGATACTTTGAAGAGCAAGAGTCATGAATTAAGGAGACAGCAGGCCATTACGCATGGCAATTAAGGTGAGCTCTGCAGCGTTATCCGCTGCGAGTTTTTGCTTAATGTTGTAAAGGTGAGTCCCCACCGTGCGAGGGCTCAAGAATAAAGTTTCAGCAATTTTATTCACAGACTGTCCACGCGCCAACTGCATAAATACTTCAAACTCGCGCTCAGACAATACCTCTACCGGGTTTTGCTCGCCGCTAAATTGCTGAACCGCAAGCTGCTGCGCCAACCCGGGGTCAATATAATTTTTGCCTTCAGCGACTTGGTGAAGGGCTTTCAATAACTCATCACTTGCCGTGCGCTTAGATAAATAACCCAAAGCGCCTGCCTTGAGTAAACGTTTGGGATGAACGGTATCCTCATGGGCGGAAAGTACCAATATTTTTGCTTGTGGGTCTTTAGAAAGTAAACGTGTAACGGCTTCGATCCCCCCCATCCCTGGCATCGAAACATCCATAATCACCACGTCAGGTTGAATTTCCGGATACAGTTTTAAAGCTGTTTCACCGCTGTCGGCTTCTGCACACACGAGAACACCCGTATCGCTTTCGAGCAGCAAGCGAAACCCCATCCTGACAACGGCATGATCGTCTACCAACATGACACGCAAAGTCATGGTGACGATCTCCTTGTGGATACCTGAGGCACTCTCACAATGCCCCCTGAACCGAATGAACAGGTAATTCAACAATAATCCTGACGCCTTCACCAAGCGCAGCGTGCAATTCAAAGCGCCCCCCAAGTCCGGTGGCTCTCTCTCGCATTCCTCTTACCCCCATTCTCTCATCGCTAATCGCCTGTGGATCCATTCCACACCCGTTATCCACAATTTCAATATGAAGGCACGCTTTTTCATGGGAAAAAGAGACACGCACAATCACGGTATCAGCTGCGGCATGCCTTGCCACATTGGTTAATGATTCCTGAATAATCCGATAAGCAGTGATATTGGTTTGCTCATCTAAACCCTCTAAATCTGAGCCCAATTCCAGATCCACGGAAAGTTCAGGTTTACGAAGTCGACTACTGGCTGCCAACTCACGCAAAGCATCTGCTAATCCAAGATTATCCAGCGCGATGGGTCTGAGTTGGCGCACCATACTGTGCATCGCATCGTACATTTCTCCTGAAACCTGAACGATCGCTAAAGCATTCGCCTCAAGATCAGGAGCGCGTTCATGTGCCCGTTGGGCAATCGATGAAGCAATGGTTCGAACAGCCGTCACACCTTGTCCAAGCTCATCATGCAGCTCGCGCGCCAAAGCACGCCGCTCCGCTTCAACATGTTGTTGAATGAGTGCCGTAACAGCGCGATTCTCTCTGAGTTCCTCAGCGCGCTGTGCTGACTCTCGGCGCAGTGTAAAGCTCTCTTCAACGGCTTGTGCCATGCGATTAAAACTCTCTGCCAAACTATTGAGTTCCGATACCTTAAAAGCTGGTAGGCGCGCATGAAACTCCCCCCGTTCCATTTGCTGAAGTCCTGAGACAATAAGTTGTAAAGGGGCGAGCAAACGCCCCGCCATCACAAACACCAAGCCCAGTACCAACCCTAAAAAAGCTAAGCCAAGCTTGAGCAGACTGGATAAATCATCCCAAGCATCAACCACCGAACGCGAAGGGTCAGGGGTCACCGTAATCAACCCTCCCGCAACCCGAATTTGCGTTGGCAAAACCGTAGGCGTCACCAGCTCAACAAACCACCCCGGTGCGTTACGACCTTCTTTATAGTGAGATTGAGGGGAAACATAAAAAACTTGCCCGCCAGCCCCCTCTAACTTAATGCTATTGGCTCGCACGCGACCGAGGTGCTGAAAAAAATTCGTGAGCAGTTGCGGCGAAACATTACCGCCCCGTCCTTGCGTATCCGCCACCACAGTACCCAACAACTGCAAGGTAATACGGGTAGAAGCCTCAATCTCCTCGCGAATGCTGCGGCGGGTTGCATCCACCTCTAATGCGATGACAGCGGCAAGGAAGAGCCCCATCAATAGGGCAATGAAGAGATTAATTTGGGAACGGAGCGTCATGGCAGGAGATGATACTCCAGCACTTGTGATGATGGCTTGGATCCTAAAGTGCCTTATTTTTGGTCTAATGAAAATCATGAGGTGCTATAGAGCGAAATCTACCTATGGTGATTTATATGATTAGAGGATAGTACGAACATAGCAAAGCAGTTACGGACTAAGTTGTACCTGACTTGCAATGCACAAAAACACCGATGTTCTTTATAAACCTCGGACTTTATTAGTAAAATCTTTAGGAGAATTAACATGGCCTGGACTACACCTGCTGCAACCGATCTGCGTTTCGGTTTTGAAGTAACCATGTATATCGCAACCCGCTAATACCGGAGCGTGTACTGAACGCGGGAGCCCTATGGGGCTTCCGCGTTTTTTTTGATAGAGCAAAAAAGAAATGAAAATCAGAGTCTTAGGTTCTGCCGCTGGAGGTGGATTTCCCCAGTGGAACTGTAATTGTCCGATGTGCGATGGTCAACGCAAAGGCACCATAAGAGCACAAGCACGCACCCAATCCTCCATTGCAGTCTCGCAGGATGGTATTCGCTGGGTTTTGCTCAATGCCTCACCTGATATTCTCACCCAGATTAAGCACTTTCCTGCCCTACAACCTGGACGCGCCATTCGCGATACAGGCATCTCCTCTGTGGTCCTGATGGACGCCCAGATTGATCACACCACCGGCTTACTGATGCTGCGTGAAGGTAAGATTCTAGAACTCTATTGCACTGAACCTGTGCACGACGATTTATCCGTCACGAACCCCCTTCTTAAGTTGCTTACCCATTACTGCGAACCTCGCTGGCATCCCATAGGTTTCCGACCTGAAGACGTATTTAGCCCAATTGGCGCTGAAGATTTAGAATTCAGCCCTATTCCTGTCAGCGGAAAAGCACCGCCTTACTCCAGCCACCGCGATGATCCGCATGAAGGGGATAACCTGGGTTTGAGCATCCGCGACAAACGCACAGGCAAAACGGTTTTCTATGCACCAGGACTCGTTCAGATTGATGAAAAAGTAGCAGCCGCATGGCAAGCCGCAGATTGCTTGATGGTTGACGGCACCTGCTGGACAGACGATGAGATGGCACGCCGGGGAATTGCCCACAAACTAGCCCGACAGATGGGACACCTTCCCCAATCTGGTCCTGGCGGCATGATGGAACAGTTGGCGCGTTTCCCGAACAAACGCAGAATTTTGATACATATCAACAATACCAATCCCATCCTCAATGAGGATTCAGAAGAACGTGCTCAACTCACGGCAGCAGGGATTGAAGTGTCATACGACGGGATGGAGATTGAACTATGAGTGAAGCCGCTTGGAGCAAAGAAGAATTTGAAGCACGCCTGCGCGAAAAAGGTGCGGGCTATCACATTCACCATCCTTTCAATGTGATGTTAAACAGCGGTCAATGCACCCCCGAGCAAGTGCGCTCCTGGGTACAAAACCGTTTTTACTATCAAATCAGCATACCCCGCAAAGATGCCGCCATCATGTCCAATTGCGATGACCGCGAAATTCGTCGCGAGTGGATTAAACGTATTGTCGATCACGATGGCCATGAAGGCACCGACGGAGGAATCGAAGCTTGGATCACTCTAGGTGAGGCAACAGGTTTGAAGCGCGAAGAGATCACCTCACTCAAAGGGGTATTTCCTGGCGTGCGCTTTGCGGTTGATGCTTATACGCATTTTGCGCGTTCACGTCCTTGGCAAGAAGCCATTTGTTCATCGCTCACCGAAATGTTTGCCCCCAAGATTCATAAAGAGCGTCTCGCGACTTGGCCTGATCATTACAAATGGATCGATCAAACTGGCCTCAAATACTTTCAAAATCGTGTACAACAAGCCAACAGAGACGTTGAACACGGATTAGCGATCACTTTGGAATACTTCAATACGCGCCCCTTGCAAGAACGTGCTTTAGACATTTTGCAGTTCAAGTTAGATGTACTCTGGACCATGCTTGATGCGATGGAGACCAACTTGGTGATTCGTCCGGGGCGACATGTCTGATCCCACAGTAAAACCACACAGCACAACTATTCCCGCAATCAAAAAGCTGTTTCGCTTGCAATGGGAAGAAGTGCAGCAAAAGCATGTACTGTTGTACCCAGAAGGCATGGTGCAACTCAATCAAAGCGCTGGTGAAATTTTAAAGCGTTGCGATGGCGTGCGATCCGTTCAAGAGATCACGACTGATCTTGAGAGCGCTTTTAATCACAAGGGTCTAGAGCCCGAAGTATTGTCGTTTTTGGAGATTGCGCATGGACAAGGCTGGGTTGAATACCGCTGACCAGGGCGCCTCGAGCGTCGCAATTCGTCCCCCACTGTGGCTCCTGGCTGAACTCACCTACAAGTGTCCGCTTCACTGCGTGTATTGCTCAAACCCACTGGATTACGCTTCTGCAGGTAAAGAACTGAGTACGGCTGAATGGGTGCGTGTACTGCAAGAAGGCCGCGCCATGGGTTCTGCACAGTTGGGGTTTTCGGGTGGCGAACCTTTAATGCGAGATGACTTAATTGAACTCGCCACAGAAGGTCGCAAACTGAGCTATTACAGCAATCTCATTACCTCTGGCATCGGCCTCACTGAAGCCAAGATCAAGGCGCTGAAAGATGCGGGCTTGGATCATATTCAAGTCTCGTTTCAAGATTCAACCAAAGAATTAAACGATTTCTTGGGCAGCACCAAAACATTTGAGCTCAAGCAAAAAGTGGCTCACCTCGTGAAGGCCTATGACTACCCTATGGTGCTCAATGTGGTCATTCATCGCCTCAATATTGACCACATCGAAAAGATTCTTGAGCTGGCTGAAAGCATCGGTGTGGATTATTTAGAGCTAGCCAACTCTCAGTTCTATGGCTGGGCATTTTTAAACCGAGATCACCTCATCCCAACTCGTGCTCAGTTAACAGCAGCCGAAGCAGCTGTGCAGCGCTTCCGTGAACGCATAGGCGATAAGATGCGCGTGTATTTTGTGGTACCGGATTACCACGCATCCCGCCCTAAAGCCTGCATGAATGGTTGGGGGGCCGTATTCGTTACGATTACACCAGACGGAACAGTTTTACCCTGCCATGAAGCCAAAATGCTTCCGGGTATCAGTTTCCCTAATGTGCGAGAGCACAGCCTGAAAACGATCTGGCATGACAGCGATGCATTCAACCGTTATCGCGGGAACAGCTGGATGAAAGACCCATGCAAAACCTGCCCCGACAAAGAAAAAGATTTCGGCGGCTGTCGTTGTCAAGCCTATTTGCTGACGGGTGATGCCACAAACACCGACCCAGTATGCGAATTGGCTCCGCACCACTACACTGTTGAGGATGCCGTAGCGAATGCGGAACTCGAGCAGCCTAAGATCACGCGTCCGCTGGTATTCCGACTGGACCAAAACTCAAAAGAGTTTTGTAAACCTTCAGCCTAATCTTAAGCGCCTGGGACCAAAAGCTTGACTCAAACAGATCATCCTACGATAGAAATCGTAGTGGCCCGAACACGTAATGGAGTCATCGGGAATGACAATGCTATGCCATGGCATTTACCGGCAGATCTGCGTTACTTCAAAGCCCTGACTATGGGACACCCGATTCTGATGGGGCGCAAAACAGCGCAAGCCATAGGTCGCTCTCTGCCTGGCCGGGTAAATTTAGTTATGAGTCGCCAGAGCGATCTGGCACTGGATGGCTATACCCTCGTTCAAAGCCCTGAGGATGCGCTCTCTTGGGCGCAAACCCATCAGACACTCAAACTATTCGTGATTGGTGGCGCCGAGATTTATGCGCGCTTCTTGTCTCTTGCAGACATTCTGCATATCACTGAGATTGATACCGAATTAGAAGGTGATACCCGTTTTCCGGATTTTGATGTGACGCTGTGGCACCAGAAGGACTGCATTGACCATCCCGCAGATGAGAAAAACGCTTTCCGTCTGCAATTTACCCGTTGGGTAAAACGCAAAAAAACTTAACTCGCTTTTTTACCGGATCTCGATCCTTTTGAAGAACTGGCTTCAGCTGTTTTTTCAGTACTCGCTTCTTTCTTTTCTTCTTGGGGGGCTGCAGGAGCTTGACCATAGGGCCAAGGCCACATTGCGGGGTTCATGAAAGGGTTCTCGACTTTGTTTTCTGCTGCATCGTCCATCCCCTCTTTTTTGCTTGGGGTGAGCAAAGCCTTCTGATATTCCAAAGTTTTGATGGTCAATTCCAGCATCCCCAGGTTGGTCGACAACCAATGATGCACAGTTTGCAGCTCAGAGATTTTGCGCTCGACGTCCTCAAGCTTCATGCCCCCCATCAGCAAATTCTGCATGGGAAAAGCCATGGGATTAATCATCCGCTGAAAAGCTTCAAAAATTTCGTTAGATGAGGCGTCTTTACTCATAACTACTCCTTGCGCTTAATCGTACTTTGCAATGAATTGCGCTAGCTGCGGATAGATGATTTCACGATAACGACGACCACTGAAAATTCCGTAATGTCCTACGTCTGGAACGGTGATATGAAGATGGTGATCTTTGGGAATACCGGTACACAGGTCATGAGCTGCCTCAGTCTGACCGCCACCAGAAATATCATCGAGCTCACCTTCTACCGTTAACAAAGCGGTCGTTTTGATTCGACTAGGATCAACGTGTTGACCACAAGACTCGAGTTCACCTTTAGGTAAGGATTGCAGTTGGAATACCCTCGAAATGGTCTCGATATAATATTTTGCTGGTAAATCCATCACCGCATTGTATTCATCATAGAAGGTTTTATGATGATTCACGCTATCACCATTACCTTGAATAAGATGATAGAAAAAATCACGATGCGAAGAGATATGACGCCCGGGATTCATTGCAACAAATCCTGTATGTTGCAAAAACCCTGGGTACACGCGACGCGAATAGCCTGGGTACTTGGAAGGTACGGGGTAAATCAGATGGCCAACAAACCAATCTAGGGTGTGTTCAGTCGCAAAAATATTCACTGCCGTTGGGCTTTTTCGGGCATCAATGGGCCCACCCATCATGACCATAGATCTCGGTAACGAAGCGGATTTATTCGCAGCCATTAGAGACACCGCAACCAATACTGGAACCGTGGGCTGACACACAGAAACAACATGAGCCTTACCCTGGAAGTGTTCCAGAAACTCCATCACGTACCGTACGTAATCATCAAAACCAAATTCCCCCAAAGAGAGAGGAACCATTTTCGCGTCTTTCCAGTCTGTGATGTAGACGTCATGGTGCTGCAAAAAGCCGCGCACGGTATCTCGCAGTAAAGTTGCGTAATGACCTGAAAGAGGGGCCACGATGAGAACAACAGGACCTGCTTTTTTAACCCCTTCTTTGCGGAAGTGGCGCAACTCACAAAAAGGTTTATCCATCACGACTTCTTCTTCGATGGAAACGGTTTGTCCTTGAAATTCCGTGGTGTGTATATTGAAAGCAGGTTTGTCGTATCTTTGCGTCGTGCGCAAGATCAGTTCTGAGCCTGCGGCGATAGCGCGTGAAATCGGTGAGTAGCTAAAAGGGCTGATTGGATGGCCGTAAACACTGACCACCGTTTGCGCTACTGCGCGGATTGGCGCAAAGTAGGTGTGCTGCATTTCATGGAGTTCGTATAGCATTTGGCCTCTCGATCACAACTGGCAATTTCGCATTCAGCCAGACGTAAAACAGTATGGATTGTAGGCGAAGCTCTTAGACAAAGTTATGCGTCAAACAAACTTGACACAAAATACAACTATCTAGTTGACACTATAACACGATCAGATTGCAAAAATTTGTCGCAGCGCAGCAAAAATAGAAAGTATAAAATAAAGATCTTAAATAAATAATAAAAGAGTCAAAAATGCCCTTATCGGAGCAGGTTGAACTAACCCCCCTTTTTCCTGAAATCGCCTCGCGTGACTCGGGTTATCTTCAACTGGATGAGATTCATTCCATGTATTGGGAGGAATCAGGCAATCCTAAAGGGATACCTGTGGTGTTTCTGCATGGAGGGCCAGGTGCAGGCTCAGGGCCTCAGCATCGACGTTTCTTTGACCCCACGCGCTATCGGATAGTGATTTTTGATCAACGCGGCGCAGGCCGGTCACGACCTTTTGGAGAACTGCGGAACAACACAACGCCCCTTTTAATCTCCGACATCGAATTACTAAGAAAAACCTTAGGCATCAATCAATGGGTGGTATTTGGTGGATCTTGGGGCAGTACCCTTGCACTCGCCTACGCTGAGGCGCATCCAGAACGCTGCCTAGGGCTGATATTGCGCGGGATATTTCTATGCCGGCCGGTCGAAATTGATTGGTTTTTGTATGGCCTTCGCCATATTTTTCCAGACCAATGGGAACGCTTCAGCAGTCACATTCCCGAATCTGAGCGCCATGATCTGTTAACGGCTTACCATCAGCGTTTGACTGACCCTGATCCAACGGTTCATATGCCCGCAGCGCGCGCTTGGGGTACCTATGAAGGCGCCTGCAGCACCCTTCTGCCAAGCGTAGCCACGCAAAATCATTTCGCTAGCGATAACGTTGCCTTAAGCCTTGCAAGAATTGAGGCACACTATTTCGTGAACCATATTTTTCTTCCTGAAAATGCGCTGCTCGATAGGATTGACCGCATTCGGCATTTACCCTGTTTTATCGTTCAAGGTCGATATGATGCGGTCTGTCCAGCGGTTTCTTCGTATGAACTCCACCAGGTTTGGCCAAGCGCGCATTACTGCATGGTTGCAGACGCAGGTCATGCCGCTTTTGAACCCGGAATACGCTCAGAACTGGTCAACGCAACAGAGGCGATGCATCTTCGCCTCCGTCCCGTTTAAATCAGCCTAAGGCTTAAACTCTTTATTGAGCTTTTTCTTAACGCTGCTGAGTTTCAAACGAACGTAATCAGGCAAACCGTTCCGGTAAGGGGGGTAATCTTCACCCTCAATTAAGGGCGATAAGTAGCGTCGACATTTTGCAGTGATATGAAAGCCGTCTGCAGTGATGTAGTCTCTCGGCATCATGCGTTCCTGATTTGCAACCTCTGACAGCGCCACTTTGCCTACCTTCCATTTGTAGGGAACGTCAGAAATCCGCTCAATAGTGGGCATGACTGCGTTATGTCCTTTTACCGCAAGCTCTACAGCGGCCTTACCCATCGCATAAGCTTGCCGAACATCCGTCTTTGAAGCCAAATGACGGGCTGCACGCTGAAGATAATCGGCGACCGCCCAGTGATATTTGTAACCCAATTCAGAGCGAATCAGATTGGCAATGACAGGGGCCACCCCACCAAGCTGCGCATGCCCAAAAGCATCCCTCAGACCACTGTCAGAAATAAATTTACCCTCAAGATCGCGAATCCCCTCGCTGACGCCCACGACACAGAAACCATGGGTTTCCACCGTTTCTCTCACGCGAACAAGAAAAGCTTTTTGATCCAATGGGATTTCAGGAAACAACAAAATGTGCGGTGCTTCACCTGCTTTTTCAGAGGCTAATCCACACGCAGCCGTAATCCATCCAGCATGCCGCCCCATTACTTCCAGCACAAAAACTTTTGTGGAAGTCGCAGCCATGGAAGCAACGTCGTAACCCGCCTCACGAATAGAGGTGGCTACATACTTCGCTACAGAACCAAATCCCGGACAACAATCGGTAAACGGCAAATCGTTATCGATCGTTTTGGGGACGCCTACACAAACCACGGGGTATCCCAATTCATCTCCAATTTGCGAGACTTTATGGCAGGTATCTTGTGAATCCCCCCCCCCGTTGTAGAAAAAATAGCCTATGTTGTGGGCGCGAAATACTTCAATTAATCTTTCATACTCTGCGCGATTTTGATCTAAGCCTTTGAGCTTGTAGCGTGCTGAGCCAAAAGCGCCCGCTGGGGTATGGCGCAGAGCACTGATGGCGGCATCCGACTCTTTTGCGGTGTCAATCAGGTCTTCTTGCAGCGCTCCAAGAATGCCATTTCGTCCTGCATAGACTTTACCGATGATCTCGGGATATTTCCTTGCGGTCTCAATGACACCACAAGCAGAGGCATTAATCACAGCGGTGACACCACCAGACTGTGCATAGAAAGCATTTTTAGGTCTTGCCATGCTTATGCTCCCAAAACTTTGAAAACTTTATCGCGAATTTCTTCTACCGTTCCCACACCCGCCACTTTTCTGGATTGTGGTGCTTGGGCATCTCCTGTAGCCCCCCATGATTCATAAAATCCAACGAGGGGTTTGGTCTGAGCGTGATACACCTCAAGACGTTTACGCACAATTTCTTCACGGTCATCGTCGCGCTGAATCAAGGCCTCACCCGTCACATCATCTTTGCTATCCACCTTAGGGGGATTAAATTTAACGTGGTAAGTTCGTCCACTTGCAGGGTGCACGCGGCGACCTGACATGCGCTCAATGATTTCTTCATCTTGCACATCGATCTCAAGAACCCAATCAATGGGAACCCCAGCGTCTTTCATAGCCTGAGCTTGTGGAATAGTGCGGGGAAAGCCATCAAAGAGAAAACCTTTTGCGCAATCTGGCTGGGTAATCCGATCTCGCACTAAGCCCAAGATAATGTCATCGGACACTAAGCCCCCACTGTCCATTACTTGTTTGGCCGCCAATCCCAAAGGGGTGCCCGCTTTTACCGCCGCGCGCAGCATGTCTCCCGTGGAGATTTGTGGAATTCCGAAATGCTCTTTAATAAAGCCGGCTTGTGTTCCTTTGCCGGCGCCCGGGGCACCTAAAAGAATGAGACGCATAATGAAGGAGATATTTTTTAAGTTGTTGTAATGGATCACCGAAGAACGGCTTATAGAACGAAACTACCTCACCTCGCCCAATCGGTCAATTTGCAGTCGCACACGAATCAGGTCTTCATAGGTGTCTACGCCACCTTCAGGCGCTTTTTCTACTTGAACGCAGCTCAAAACATAACCATGATGCAATACCCGAAGTTGCTCCAAAGATTCAGCCTGTTCACTTGCTGGAGCGGCGAGTGCAGCGTAGGTGGGCAAGAAATGACGGCGATAAGCATACAGCCCCACATGCCGCAAAGGAGCATGCTTTAAGGGCCACGCTTGAGGGTCTTGAGCAAAGGCATCTCTCGGCCAAGGAATGGGCGCACGTGAAAACCACATAGCATCTCCCTTTGCATTGAGCACAGTTTTCACCACGGCAGGATTCATGAAGCTTGCCAGATCATGAATAGGGTGAACCACAGTGGCCATCACTGCATCAGAACGAGAGGCTAAACGCTCAGCCACCTGTCTGAGTAATTCCGGAGACATCAGGGGTTCATCCCCCTGCAAATTGACCACAATGTCCTGATCACGCAATCCGAGCAGTGATGCCGCCTCAGCCAGCCTATCAGTTCCTGTTGCGTGCTTTTCCTCCGTCAGCACGACTTGAAAGCCATGACCTCGCACCACATCAGCAATTTCCAAACTATCGGTCGCCACTGCAACCCCAGCAGCACCTGAGGCTTGAGCACATTGGCAGCAACGCACCACCATAGGCACCCCAGCAATATCCAACAGCGGTTTGCGGGGCAATCGAGTGGAGGCAAGACGCGCTGGAATCAGAACCGAAAAAGGAACCACAGAGGTCAAAGGTCTAAGTCCGGAGGAAGTGCAGTCGCCTCATCAACCAACATCACAGGAATACCATCTTGAATCGGAAAAGCGATCCTGCAGGGTTTACAGACCAAATCAGATTCTTTGCTTCGGCGTATCAGGGGCCCTTTGCAGACCGGGCAAACCAGAATTTCAATCAGTTTGGGATCCATCTCACTTCTCCAGTTTTTTTCGTAACCATTCCATCGCATTTGAATCAAGCTTGGAATGAAGCGGGACCACCCAATGGCGGTCAAGATCTAAGTTTAAACATTTTACTGCATCCTTTTCCGTCATCATGATGGGATAAGGCTCAGGAAAATGAAGCTCATGACCAGCAAAGCAGTGGTGGTCAGCAAAGGCATGCGCAGTGACCACCATTCCGTGTTGCTCTAGCGCACTAAAAAAACGCTGGGGGTGCCCTATGCCTGCAACCGCATGAACAGGATTGCCCTTCCAAACCGACCAAGCCTCAGGATCCTCATAGGGTTCTTGATGCCGATGAGGATCCTGGATTGCCCTTTTTTTGATCTGCTTGGATTCAAACTCTGCCTTCCATACCTGAAACGGCACTGGAGCGCCCATCGTTAACTTAAGAGTAAATTGAGGGAGCGCAGAGGGGATCAGTGTCTCAAGAGGCGGTATAGGGCTTTCTTGCGAACCAGAACAGTCTGAGGGACTGACGCCATGGAAGACCAAAGCATCTACATTGCGCAGTCTTGAAATAGGTTCACGCAAAGGACCGGCAGGAAGCAAAGCCCCATTGCCCATGCCTCTATCACGCGCAATCACCACCCATTCTATATCTCGATGTAATGCATAGTGCTGCAAACCATCATCACTGACTAAGCAGTTAATTTCTGGATGTTGACGCAGCAAAAGCTGTCCGGCCGCAAAGCGATCACGCCCCACCGCCAAAGGAACTTCTGCATGCCTCAATAAAAGCACTGGCTCATCCCCAACCTCTGATGGTGTGGAATGCGCTGTCACCAAACGAGGATAATGTTGGTGACTGCCATATCCCCGCGACAATATGGCGGGCTGATATCCAAGATGCTTGAGCGCGTCTACGACAGCGAGCACGGTAGGCGTTTTACCTGCCCCTCCCACCACAATATTCCCCACCACAATCACAGGAACAGGAAGTCGTTTTACCTGTTTTCGGCCACTAGAATAAGCGGTTCGTCTGCGCTGGACAGCCCACCCAAATAGCGCTGCCAATGGCTTCAAGAAAGCAATCGGATGCGGCCCGAACCAGCGGTGAACTACCCACGCCGTAAATCTAGACTCAGCGATTCTGGGTACCTTGAGTGGTAAAGGTGACATGAGCAATCCCAGCTCGTCGCGCTGATTCCATCACATTCACAACTGACTGATGCGTGGCTTGCGCGTCTGCGCTGATCGTTAGAACAACATCCTTACGATCACCTACTGCCTGTTTAAGAACCTCAGCAAAGCTTTCTGGATCCACAAAGCTGGCAGGTACCTGGTCAACGGTATAACGGCCAATCGAATCAACGGCTACTTGTATCACTGCAGGAATCTCTTTGTGCTCATCACCCGCTGCTTGCGGCAGATTAATCTGCAAGGAGGTATAGCGTGTGTAAGTCGTCGTGACCATGAGAAAAATCAGGATAACGAGCAGTACATCGATCATCGGGATCAAATTAATCTCGGGATCTTCGCGATGTCTCCCTTTTTGGAAATTCATGATCGGCTTATCCCTGACGATGCCCGTGCACAATTTCAACCAGTTTCACCGCCTGCTGCTCCATTTCAACGATCAAGCTATTCACTCGGGCACGGAAGTGGCGATAAAAAATCATAGATGGCACAGCAACAATCAAACCAAAGGCAGTGTTATAAAGCGCGATAGAAATGCCGTGCGCCAATTCTGCAGGATTGGTTCCTGCGGGCCCTTGGGTGCGGAAGATCACAATCATTCCAACGACTGTTCCAAACAAACCGAGTAGTGGGCTAATTGTTGCAATGGTGCCCAAAGTCGTAAGGTAACGTTCCAGTTCCAACATCACCGCCCGCCCGGCATCTTCAATAGACTCTTTCATTATTTCTCTTGAAGACTGGGCATTCATGAGCCCCGCAGCCAGAACACGTCCTAGAGGACAAGATTGAGCCAATCGCTCAATGACCTCACTATTCATTCCACGACTTTTAAACTGGTCTAACACACGCGGGAGCAAGTCACTGGGGGTGACTGCATGAGAACGCAACGCCCAACTTCTTTCAAAAATAATAGCTAACGCGATCACTGAACACGCTAACAAAAACCAACTTGGCCAACCCGCTGCTTCTAAAATGGATAACACAGCTATACCCACCCAAAAATTTCAGAAAGGTGGCTAGTGTACCGGAAAGCGAGGATTATTCAGTGGTTTAAAACTTGTCCACATTCTCTGTGGATAAACTTGTGGGAGATTTCTTTCTGTAATGGGTAAGTGCATCACGCAAAAGGGTTTTTTTTGCACCGATCATTTTTTGATCGAAAGCAAAATATCTATATTTTTCATATACTTATAACGAGCAAGCATTTGTCAAATAATAATAAATATCCAGACTCAACCCAACTACTCGATACGGGGATAGTTTCACCTGATAACGGGCTGAATTCTTTGAATTTACCTCAAAACGGGGGGACGATTACTGTCTCGGCACTCGCAAGACAAATAAGACAAACGATTGAGCAACGTTACCCACTTCAGTGGGTCAGCGGTGAAATATCAGGGTTTACCAGAGCCAGTTCAGGGCATTGGTATTTCTCGTTAAAAGATCATGAAGCACAAGTGCGCTGCGCCATGTTCCGCGGTCGTAATCAGCGCATGAACTGGCTGCCTAAAAATGGCGATGCGGTTGAGTTACAGGGAGCCCCAACTCTTTATGAAGCCCGGGGTGAATTTCAAATTGTAGTAGATCAAATGCGGCCTGCTGGACAAGGGGCACTCTATGAGGCTTTTTTAAAGCTGAAATTGCGCCTAGAGCAGGAGGGCTTATTTGACGAGCGTCACAAGCGGGATCTACCTTCACACCCTCGGTGCATTGGTATTGTGACTTCTCTTGCTGCCGCAGCATTAAAAGATGTGCTGACGACGCTTGCTCGAAGGGCTCCGCACGTCTCTGTGATTATTTATCCCACACCTGTTCAGGGTGCCGATGCTCCTCCCAAAATTGTGGGTGCAATCCTTCAAGCTTCTCATCGCAAAGAGGTGGATGTGTTGATCCTTTGTCGCGGGGGAGGCAGTCTTGAAGATCTCTGGGCATTTAACGATGAACAGGTTGCCCGAGCCATCGCTCAAGCCCCCATGCCGGTGGTGAGCGGAGTGGGTCATGAAACAGATTTCACCATTGCTGACTTTGCTGCGGATGTCCGCGCACCCACCCCAACGGCTGCCGCAGAATTATGCGCTCCTTCGCAATCTGCTCTCATCGATCAGCTCATTCTGCTTAAAAAGCGCATGACGCGATCTGCACTTCACCACTATGATCGTCTACAACATCAGCTTCAGCGCACTCAATTAGGGTTGAGCCACTCTGCAAGACGTCGATTAGAAGAGAGGAGCTGGGCTTTAGATCGTTTAGCCAGTCGATTGGTACATCCCCGACAAGCCCTTTCCAATCGCAAGCAAGATCTCGAAACGCTCAAAGCACGCCTACAAGTTCAGCATCCTAAAAACAAGATCACCTTTCTCAGCCGGGACTTGTCACACATGATCGAGCGCAGATCTAAGGCTTGGTCGCGCGGCCTTGAAAAGCGTCATAGCGGGCTACAGCGTTGGCAACAAGCACTGCAATTGCTAGACCCCGGACAAGTGCTACAACGCGGCTACAGCCTGGTGTATGCACCGGATGGGGCTTTACTTCGCTCGCCTGATCAAATTCAAAAAGATGACCGCTTAGAGCTGGTCTTAGCCCACGGAAAACTGGGGGCGCGCGCTGAGCCTTAGATTTCAAAAAATTCCTGGATATCTACAACACTCAGATATCTCGGTGATGCGGGGGCCGCACTATGCTTCAAGCAGCGCGCCCGCAGCGAGGAGGCCCTTTTCCATTAAATTGGGTGACAATGGGTCAATCTCAATATCGCTCCCCAAAGATCGCATCCAGGTCATTTGGCGTTTAGCCAATTGACGGGTAGCAACAATCGCTTTGAACCTAAACTCAACTTCATTCGTTTTGCCATCCAGAAACTCCAGCGCTTGGCGATAACCCACACAGCGCATCGATGGTAAGCCTGCATGCAAATCAGGATAGTCATGGCGCAATTGACGACACTCCTCTATCAGACCCGCTTGCAACATCATGTCAAAACGTTGCGCAATGCGCTCATGTAATACTGAACGCTGAGCGGGCATCAAAGCCAGGGTCTTAAAATGGATGCCTACAGTTTCTTGATTTGAAGTACGCCCATGTAATGAAGAAAGAGGCTGCCCCGCAAGCTCAAACACCTCTAGTGCGCGCTGAATACGTTGAGCGTCATTCGGGTCTAGTCGATGTGCGGTCGCGGGGTCAACTCGCATGAGCTTTGCATGCATTCCGGGCCAACCGATATCTTTAGCCTCCTGATCGAGTGCCTCACGCAGATGATGGTCGGCTTCAGGCATGACATCTAAACCATGCATCAGGGCTTTGAAGTACATCATCGTCCCGCCTGCAAGTACAGCCTGTTTTCCGCGGGCGTGAATGTCTCGCACACAAGATAAGGCATCCTGTCGGAAACGCTCCACAGAATACGAGTCGAGTGGAGATAAAATATCAATCAAATGATGGGAAATACGATCCCGCTCTGCCGCACTCGGTTTAGCCGTTCCCGCATTCATGGATTGATAAATCGATGCAGAATCTACACTCACGATTTCTGCGTTGAAATGCTCAGCGATCTCAAGAGCGAGCGCAGACTTTCCTGCTGCAGTTGGCCCCATGAGTAGTAAGACTGATGGCACCTTTTTCAAACTTATTCGCCCCTCATAAACCACTGGTCAATTTCAGCTAAAGGCACCCTACGCCACGTAGGGCGACCATGATTGCATTGGTCTGCCCGATCTATCCTTTCCATATCGCGGAGTAATGCATTCATCTCAGGCAAGGTCAGTTGCCGGTTAGCTCTCACCGCCCCATGGCAAGCAAAGCCTGCCAGCAAGGCATCGCGGCGTTCAGTCAGAACACGACCGGCACCAAATTCTCTCAGTTCAGCTAAGAGGCTTCGAATCAGTTCGGCACTGGCTTGCTCATCAATTAAAAGGGGGACAGACCGAACTGCTAAGGTCTGCGGCCCCAGGAGAGCCAGATCAAAACCGAGCAAACTTAATGTTTGATTAAATTCCTCAACTGCGGCTGCCTCAAGCGACGTGATCGCGAATGATCTCGGCAACAAGAGTGGCTGACTAGGCAATCCCTGATCTCCATAACTCGCTTTCAGGCGCTCGTACACTACCCGTTCGTGCGCAGCATGCATATCGACCACAATCAAACCTTGGGCATTTTGAGCCAGTATATAAATGCCATGGAGCTGTGCAATTGCAAACCCCAGAGGAGGTGCCGAACTGATCTCTTCAGGAGAGGTCAGTCTATCCGACGGATTCAATGCATCAGGCTGCGTAATCCCGCTATGCGAGGACTCAGCGGCCGAATTTCCGAACAATACTTCATAATGCGTATCAGGCTGACGCATCGTCCAAGCTTGCTGAGCAGGTTTCCACTGAGGGACAGTTCTCGCGCCAACATCATCCTTGTTTTCTGCTAGGCCACTTAAACTTTCAGCACTCACCCCGGGGGAAGTAGAAGCCAAAACCTGCTGAATACTATGCAAAACGAATCGATAGATCGCTTGACTGTCTCGAAATCGGACTTCTGTTTTGGCCGGATGTACGTTCACATCCACCATGGCTGGGTCTAGTTCCAAATACAATACGTATGAAGGATGTTTCTCGTGATGAAGAACATCTTGATAGGCTTGTCGAATGGCGTGAGATAGAACCTTATCTCGAACGTAGCGCCCATTCACAAAAGCATATTGCGCATCTCTAGAGCTCTTCGCAGCAGCGGGTCTTCCCACCACTCCATACAAACGCAAAGCCCCAATCGCTTGATCAAGCGGTAAAGCGACTTGCGCAAAATCCTCTCCCATCACATCACTCACTCTCGCAGCAAGACTAGCCTTGGGCCAATGCCGTGTTAACCGACCATTGTGGTGTATTGCCCATTTCACTTCAGGGCGAGCCAAAGCCAATCGGGCCAGAGCCTCATCGCAATGACCGTATTCTGTCGCTGCTGTTTTGAGAAACTTTCGGCGTGCTGGAGTATGAGCATATAAATCTTCCACAATGACCGTGCAGCCTTGCGTGCGCGCAGCGGGTTCTATCTCGCCCATTCGACCGCCCGAAGCGCGAATACTCCAGGCCTGTGAATCCAGTTCAGTACAAGTTAAAACCCTAACGTTTGCAATCGCCGCAATACTGGCTAGCGCCTCACCGCGAAAACCCAAACTAGCCACTTGCTCTAAATCTTCCAGAGATCCAATTTTGCTCGTAGCATGCGAGGTCAGTGCTAAAAACAAATCTTCTTTAGCGATCCCGTGCCCATCATCTTCTACCCGTATTCCGCGAATTCCGCCCTCATCCAAAAAAACAGAAATTTCGCTGGCCCCCGCATCCAAACTATTCTCAATTAATTCCTTTAAAGCCGATGCAGGCCGTTCAACCACCTCTCCTGCAGCGATTTGCGCGACCAATGCCGGGCTTAAAGCTTGAATACGTTTCATTGTGATTTATTTCGCTCTGATGAGGACAATCGTGCTTTACCTGGAGGAGGGTGAGCCATCACATATTTTTTCACACCGCGTACCAGAGTTGTTGCCAACTCATCTTGATAGCGTTCATCGGATAAACGTTTTTCCTCATCGGGATTCGTAATGAATGCCGTTTCTACCAAGATAGATGGAATATCTGGAGACTTCAGTACCGCAAAACCCGCTTGCTCAACCTCTCCTTTGTGCAAACGATTCAAGCCACTCAGCTCTTTAAGTACAAAACGCGCAAGACGCTGACTGTCCTGAATCGTAGCGGTTTGCGACAAATCAAATAAAGTCTCTGTAAGGTAGGGATCGCGGCTATGAATATTCACCCCACCGATCAAATCGGCCTGATTCTCTTTATTAGCCAGCCAGCGCGCTGCAACCGAAGTGGCCCCACGCTCTGACAAAATAAATACGGATGAGCCGCGCGCATCTCGATTAATAAATGCATCAGCATGGATCGAAACAAACACATCTGCTCTTAATTGGCGCGCCTTGCTCGTTCGTCCCATTAAGGGGATGAAATAATCTCCATCACGCACCAGTAGTGCTCGCATTCCCGGTTCTGCATCGATCCGGGCTTTTACGCGTTTGGCAATGGCTAAAGTCACCTCTTTTTCTAGTGTTCCCCCCTCACCATGCGCACCAGGATCTTCCCCGCCATGACCAGCATCAACGGCAACAGTAATCAACTTACTCTCTGCAACTAGAAAAGGGAGGGGCTCGGGCGGTAGCCCTTCGCTGGGCTTCACCTCTGCTTGCTTGGTGTCTACTTGCCTAGCCTCAGATTGTTTATTGCTACTCGCTTTAATTTCTGCAAGGCCATTTCCGGAAGATTTAAACTCTGAATTTTTTCCTTCAGTCATGGCACTCGAAGCATTGCTGGTCATTCCGGTATTAGCAACCGCCTTTCCAGAATCTTTTGATTCAAGCAAGGCCAATATTGGATCACTTCCCTCTACAGGATAAATATCCAATACTAAACGATACCCATAGTCACCCACGGGTTCTAGCAATGAAGTCAGTGGCTTTACAGGGGATTTAAGATCCAAAACAATCCGCATTGTTCCTGGTTTAAAACGCCCCACGCGAATCGACCGCACCCAGGGATCATCCCCCTTCACCCTGCTAGCCAGGCTATCCATCACGGCATTGGTCTCAATGCCCTCTAGATCTAAAACAAGTCGATCGGGTGCATCAATCACAAACAAATTCCAGCGAATAGGCACACGCGCTTCCAAGGTCAAGCGCGTGTAATCATGCGCGGGCCAGAGCCTTGCCCCCACAAGAGTGGGCAAAGCAGCATTATTTGGGCTTCCTGCCGCAGAAGACAGGATTCCTGGCGCGGTTAAACCTACAGGAGCAGCCTGTGAGAAAAGTGAAAAACCTATCAACAAGAGAGGGATGAATCTAAGCACCTTGAGGCACCTCATGGTGAGGAATACCAGGCAAATCAATGGGCAATACCCAGTCTTTTTGAGAATACAAAGACACTAAACGCCCTTCCTGAATTGGCCACCAATTCACTTTAAGATCAGCCGCAGGAAGCCACTGCTCTGCACGATCCGGCCATTCAACGATACAAATAGTATGTGCATTAAAGTGCTCACGAAATCCCGCCTGATCGGCTTCAAGAACCTCACTAAAACGATAGAAATCAAAATGGCATGCTGTAAAATGTTCAAAATCGTATTCTTCAATGAGTGTATAGCTCGGACTTTTAACACGGCCTTGAAAGCCCCAATTCTTAAGCATAGCGCGAACCAAGGCTGTTTTACCGCTTCCCAGCTCCCCTTCTAAAGCAACCAACGCCCCGGGTAACAATACCGATGCCAACGCCCTTCCCAAAGCCTCAGTCGCATCGAGGTCAGGCAAGTAACGCCACACAGCAGTAGAAGGAATAGTAGGTTTGGATAACACGGTGGGTATGCAATCACACAAAAGCATACCTAGCAAGCCTATTGTTTTTAAATGAAACCTTTAATGCCATTTTAAAGAGAAAGGGACTCTTGGTTTGCTATTCTTAGGGTGCCATGTCTATTCCTACTTCTCCTTCCTCTTCAAATCCACTCAACCTCGTGGATGTGCGTGAGCGCTTAAATGCAGAGGCGAAGAAACTTGGATTTTCTGGTTTGATGGTCAGTGTGCCCAACTTGTCCAAAGCTCAGTCAGAACTGCAAGCATGGCTAAAAGCAGGCTATCACGGCGAGATGAAATGGTTTGAGCGCAACATTGAATTACGCACGAATCCCCAGCAATTGGTTCCTGGCACTGTTCGGGTGATCAGCGTTACGCTACCTTATTCCGCAGAAAACGGTGCGCCCGCAAAACAAATACTACAAGACAAGGAACGGGCTTACGTTTCCCGCTACGCCCTAGGACGGGACTACCACAAAGTGATGCGCCATCGCTTGGCCAAACTCGCTCGCACCCTCACCACCCTTTCGGGTTCACCACCGGGGCGCGTGTTTTGCGATAGCGCCCCTGTAATGGAAGTGGAAATCGCCTCCCAATCTGGTTTGGGTTGGAGAGGGAAACATACACTGTTACTGAATCGTACCGAAGGATCATGGTTTTTTTTAGGCGAAATCTACACCACTATCCCGCTGGAGACTGACCCACCCACGACGCAGCATTGTGGAACTTGTAGCGCTTGCATCGATGCGTGTCCAACCGGTGCTATTTTTGCCCCTTATAAAGTGGATGCGCGAAAATGTATTTCGTATCTGACGATTGAACACCCGGGGGCTATTCCAGAGGCACTCAGATCGCTGATGGGTAATCGCATCTATGGTTGCGATGATTGCCAATTATTTTGCCCATGGAATAAAGACCCCAAACCACAAAACTTTCCGGAAGATTTTGCCAACCGCGCGAACTTAGACTCCGCCCGCTTACTCGAACTCTTTAACTGGTCAGAAGAAGAGTTTAATGAACGATTAGCAGGCTCACCCATTCGACGCATTGGCTATCAACGGTGGATCAGAAATATCGCTGTGGCCATCGGTAATGGCCCTAACAATGAACGTACTATCCACGCATTAAAATCTGCTTTAGTGAAGCATGCAGACCCCATTGTGCGTGAACATGTAGAGTGGGCACTTCAGCGCCTTGAGGAAGCAGCATGATTTCAAAATGGCAAGAATACTGGACATTACGAATAGGCAGTCTCGTTTCAAGGAAATCGATTTCCAATACCTTGTTCCAGAGAAAGCAGACCATCGTCATGCTTTCAATGATTCCCTTTTTCTTATCATCTGCACTCAGTGGTGTATTAGATACCCCTCGTTCCGGCATTACTTCAAACACTTCGGCATTTCCCTCTGTGGAGCAAGCCTTCAAAGTGAGGTGGACCTATGACGGAAAGGTTGTGCGTGGAGAGTTCACTATTGCACCGGGGTGCTATCTCTATCAGGATCGTTTCAAGCTCAAACTGCTGCCACAAACCCAAACCGAGACCCTCACCCATCTGGGAGAGCTTGATCTACCATTGGGTGAGACGCTAGAAGACCCTTTTCTAGGGGGAATACACACCATTTACCACGATAAGGTTTGGATAGCGGCACCCATCAACGCTCCACAGTCCAATACCCCGCCCCCCTCGCAAATCCATATTGAAGCGGTATGGCAGGGCTGCGCAGAGGCGGGCTTATGCTATTCGCCTGTTCGCAAAACCTTTCAGCTCACCCTATCCAAACTTTAGGTAGCCGTATTTGTTGTTGAGGGAACGGCTGGGAATAAAGCCTGACGGTAGTAACGTAACTCCTCAATAGACTCATACACATCGGCGAGTGCTTCGTGTTTGCCACTTTTTTTGACACCCGAGTAAATGGCGGGATACCAGCGTTTCGTCAGTTCTTTCAAGGTACTGACGTCGAGATTACGGTAATGAAACCAATCCTCAAGCGTTGGCATATAGCGGGCCAAAAAGCGCCGATCTTGGCAGATCGAATTACCACACATCGGGGATGCACCTTTAGGTACCCACTCTTCTAGAAAACGAATCACGCTCTGTTCAACTTCTTCTTCTTGATGCGTTGAAGCGCGCACCCGCTCTGTTAAACCAGACTTACCATGTGTAGATTGATTCCAAGCATCCATTCCAGCCAATATCTCATCCGACTGATGTACCACCCAAGTTGGGCCTTCGGCCACAGACTCCAATTGAGAATCCGTAATCACAATACCAATTTCTATAATACGATCGCGCTCAGGCACCAATCCCGTCATTTCTAAATCAATCCAAATCAACCTATTTTTATCTTGTGCCATAATTTTCCTAAAATTCAAGGTAAACGATCATACTGATCGGCTTGCGAGTGCGTGATGATCGATTCATCCGTGCTCACTTCTAAAAGTGGGCAAATTATACGGTGCATAGCAGCCGGGCTACTCAATCTCATTTATTTTATTCATCAGAAAGTGGTGACTCCTATGCAGCCTTGTAAGGCCCTTCCCCCAGCACATGATTGATTTAAAAAATCAGGCACAACAAGGGCAAGTCATTGCTTCTTTTGGTCGTCGCCATGAAGTGCGTGCATCTGACGGCACAGTGTGGGACTGCGTGAGACGCGGAAGACAGCAAGATGTTGCGTGTGGCGATGAGGTGCATTTTAATATCACGGGTAATGCGGAGGGGGTGATCGAATCTGTTCTGCAAAGGGAAACCGTGCTTTACCGCTCAGATGCCCACCGCCAAAAAATATTTGCGTCTAATGTGCATTTGGCAGGCATTGTTATCTCCGGCCTGCCCCGATATCGAGAAAATTTGCTCACGCGCTGTCTCGCAGCAGCCAGTGCCGCCCATATTGCTGCGCTCATCGTTTGCAATAAACAAGACCTAGCTGAAACACAAGCTATTGCTGAAGAACTGAATTATTACCGAGATCTTGGAATTGAAGTGATGACACTCAGTGCAAAGCACAGTGTTGCGGAACTCACTTTGCGCCTCACTGGAGAAGACAGTATTTTTGTTGGTGAATCAGGTATGGGGAAATCTACTTTAGTCAATGCATTATTGCCAGAAGCACATACTCGTGTAGGCGCCCTTTCTTCATCAAGTGATACCGGAACCCACACCACCACCGCATCTCGGCGCTACACATTTTTAAACGGCGGATCTATTACCGATTCGCCGGGGATGCAAGTATTTGGCCTTCAGCATCTCAACAAACAGCAAATCGAAGCGGCGTTTCCAGAGTTTGCCGAAGTGATAGGAGCATGCCGATTCAATGACTGTCATCATCAATTGGAACCAGGTTGTGCTTTTAAAGAAAAAGCCCATCTCCATGTTCAAAGCACGCGACGTCTCGAATGGCTCAAGGAAATCCTGGATGAAAATGCGCGCCTAGAGCCCTGGGAAAGAAAAAAACAATAAGACCGCAGGCTTAAATGCCTACGATGCTTGCCAGCGTAAGCAAGCCCAACAACACCACCGCAAATACTAGGGTCCGCGCTAACAACCCTTCGGTGTTTTCAAGATGATCTGCACCAGGAAAATCTCCTGTTCCAAGTTCCCCGTTATTCACCCCAAACGGTAGAGTGGGAGCAGGTTCAAAATGCACCCCTAGCGCTCCTGCACCTGCTGCGAGCACAATCCTTCTCCCATCTTGTGGATGCAGCTTGGCCTGAGTTTTCCAGCAAAAAAAAGACTCCTCAAAGTTACCGACAACGGCATAAGATAAGGCTGTTAAACGTGCAGGCAACCAATCCAGAAACTGCATGGCGCTCTTGGCAAATAGAGGAAACTGACTATTGTCACCTTCAATAGAATGCCATTTTCGACTTAAAGCTAATGCCCCAACATACAACAAAGGACCCGATGCGCCGGGCAAAAGAACATACCAAAGTAGGGGAGCCAGAACCCGCGTGTGTGCGTGAAGTAATGCCAATTGAATCGCTCTTGATGCAAGCCCAGGAATATCGAATTCTCCTGGCAGCGGCGACTCCTCCCAAGCCTCAATCGCCGCTTTAGCCTTTTCAACATCTTCTGCTTCAAGGTCACTCGCAATTTCACCTAATCGATCAGAAACCGTTTTAAAGTCGACTACGGCGCCGAGAATAAGTGTATCGATTAACCAGGTTAAACCAGCCCCACCAAAACGAAGCGTCAAGGCATGTATCGCGATCCCGAACAGAAAGAGGGGTGTGATAGCGAGGAACCATGCCAGCATGCCGTGCCTTTCCGCACCAGAATCAAGCAGCTCTCGCAACATCTGACACCATCGATCAAAGAGGACAGATAAGCGATCTCGACGATTCCAGCTCAGAAAATGCTCTAGGATGAGCGCCGACAGGACAGACAAGAAAATCATTCGAAGGACCACAGTGATGGGCAACAATGCCTATCGGGAATTTAACACATAAAAAAAACCCATCGGTACACTGTACCGATGGGTTAAGCCGCTCTCGGAGGAGAAAATGAAGATGAGCCCGGACGAAAGTCACAGAGCCATGTCCACAATGATATAAAAAGCAGAAAGCATGCCAATATTAAAAACCCTAGACAAAAGCCTTGGAATTACTAGAGATTGCCCCAATATCTCAGTGCAACGCCCACTCAAATGAATATCCTGCTCGCACCGCAGTAGTTCAACCTACTTAAAAATGGAACCATTTAGGGGCACGAGCCTAATTATCGCTAGGAGATTTTGATGCGTTCTGTGTTGCATTCCTTTCGTCGACTCATACCGCGCGGGTTGTTTGCGCTTATTTGCAGCGCGAGCGCGCTTTTGGTCTTTGCCGTGTGGCTAGAACATCCAAGGCTTGAAGCAGCACCGCTGAACCTGCAAGAGGCGCCTCCTAATAGTCGAAGTGCGTGGACACTTG
>Ga0114962_10000932_pt1 | contig 25355 bp, 47 predicted proteins | sample C_130820_MF_Meta_FD_87017 | JGI IMG/M metagenome (GOLD analysis project Ga0114962, IMG submission 87017) | Freshwater microbial communities from Lake Croche, Canada to study carbon cycling - C_130820_MF_MetaG | ecosystem: Environmental > Aquatic > Freshwater > Lake | place: Lake Croche, Canada... | reverse complement strand
GAGAAATCGAAAACACAATCGCAATCATCACCTTTGAGGCTGATGACCTAGAACACGCCCAGATACTTATGGACGAAGTTCTCTCTTGGGAAGACTTACCAAACTCAGAGCGCTTTTACAAAAACGGCGACACCGACTGGGACGACCCACAGAAAGTGGACTGGTAATGGGTAAACACAAAGCACCAATGACTCCGCGAGCCTTTCTCATCCGTGCGATAAGCCTATTAGTAAGGTCTCTTGCCACTCTACAAGCCAAACTTATTATGGGAAGCAGGAAAAAGTGACGGAAAAGGAACTTGCGGAATGCTACAAGTGTGGTGTAGACTTACAGGTATACCCAGAAGTAGTCCATCCACTATGTAAGGACTGCGAACAAGACAATCTTGACTGGCTCAACGCTGAGTTAGACAAACTAGACGGCAGGTAGACCCCCAACTACCTGCGGGCGGGGTATCTTCCCCCTTTCTGTCCCCCGCCCAGAAGCCCCAAGCATCACTATTTGCTTGGGGCTTCACCTTTACCCACGGCAAACTACGCAGATTTGTTAGGTTGGAGCCTTTTAGCCTTAGCCGTGCCGTGCAAGCACGCATGCGGATATAGCTGAAAAGGCTAAAAGGCTCCAACCTAACAAGTTTATTGGGCTTTTATAACGATTCCATAACAAAGAGAGAGTCGGCCTTGACTTTTTCATTGGTTATTGCTATAGAGAGAGAGTATAACGATACGATAACGCCTATTGACAGAGAGAGAGGGGTATGCTAAGGCCGCGCTAGGCTACTGCCTAATAAGCCTGTTCCGCAAGCAGGGATAAGCCCAGATTGGCAGGGAGGTAGCCGATTTTTGTATCTGATACACCGCATAGAGAGAGAGGGGTGTATGATTCGAAACAGCAGGAGACTACACTCATCTCTATCTCTCTATTAGTTTCTCTCTCTCTAATAGGTGAATACAAAGAAATAAGCAAAGCCCCTACTTTTTTGCCGAAGGGCGTGTGTGCGACGACATCTATAACATTTTGATAACGGTTGATGTTTTAATACCAAAATACCTTTGTCAAGTCACCCAGATAGAGTAGGCTGTTCCTTGTAGCCAAGAGAAACGCTCAAGGCACGAACAGAAAGAGAACCAAATGTCAATAGCCCTATTAGTTGAGAGCCAGATTGTTCAAGGCAAACAACAGACCCTAATCGTTCCAACCGCTAACGAAGTGTTGGCGTTCCACCGACTATTCAACGGACAGCGTGGGCGTGGCTCTCGTTGGACACGAGCCTCGTTCGGTTTCCCTACCGACCTCGTTACCAATGAGCCTGTCGGCGTGCTTATCTCCGAGCGTGATGTAGTCAATGCCAAAATGGGTGTCGTGACCTCACTCGCAACCAAAGCCCTAGCGGTTACCCCTGTCGCTATCAACACGCCTGTCTCTCACGCAGACTTGGTTGAGACCCTAACAGACCAGTTATACTCTGGCGACCAAGACCTCAACCGCTATGTGTCTGACGGTAGGCGCACAAACCCAGTTGCTCTCAAGCCTATTAAGGAACTTGAGCCAGCGTTCATCTCAATCGCCTCAACCATTGACAGCCCTGTTGCGGAAGTGACCGTGACCACGCCTATCAAATCCTCGGCTCTCGCACCTGTCGAACTCGCAAGCGTGCCTGACAAGAAGTGGGCAGAGACTTATCTAAACCGTTATGTAATCCCAAAGACCGTCAGAGACTTTGATGTTCTGGACACAGCCAAAGCCGAAAAGCAGAATGTCATTATTCGTGGTGGCGCAGGCTCGGGTAAGACTATGTGTGTCTTGGCGTGGGCAAGCACGAACAACTACCGCTACTACAACATCTCTGCGAATGTCGGGCTTGAGCCTAGTCACCTATTCGGCGCTTGGACACCGACAGAGCAGGCAGGCGTATTCAAGTGGCAAGACGGACCTGTAACAGACTTGGTAAGACACGGTGGCGTGCTACTCCTCAACGAGATTGACTTTATGCCAGAGCGCATTACAACAGTTTTGTTTGGTTTGCTAGACGACAGACGAGAAATCCAACTGCTAGAAAATGGTGGCGAGGTAATCAAGGCTCACCCAGACCTAGTTGTCATTGGTGACCACAATCCGAACTACCGAGGCTCACGCCCTATGAACCAAGCGTGGAAAGACCGTTTCGTTCACAAGTTGGAGTTCGACTACGACAAGGCGATTGAGCGCAAACTTATTAAGTCACCTGCTCTGCTTGAAGTCGCTAACAAACTGCGCCAGCAATCAGACAAGGGCGAGATTGAAACCCCTGTATCAACTCGTGGGCTTATCGGCTTTGTTAAGAATGTTGAGGCTCTAGGTCTTGACTACGCTATTATGTCTTACATCAACGGTTTCTTGGATGACGAGCGTGAGGCGGTCAAGTTGGTAATGGACACCGCTAAATCAAACATTGGCAAGGACTTCGGTATTTTAGTAGAGACCGTAACCTTTCAGGCAGACGAGGTACAGAACTAATGGCTAAGAACATCAGAACCACAGAAATCGGTATGGGCGGATACTGGGATGAGTGGAAAAAGTTTTCAGAGGATACTGGAATGAGTGGCGACCACCCTTCTAGCGAGGTTATCTCCGAGGAGGCTAAACGAACTGGCGAGACTATTGAGGTTGTCAATGCTCGCAAGTGGGAGGAGTACCAACTCTTTCGTGAGATGTTTGCCGAACATTGGGCAAAAATCAGAGCGCCTTTTGAGCAGAACCTACTTATCAGAAATAACTTGTTAGATAGTTTCTGCTCGGTGTATCAGAGGGCAGACCGTATCTTAACTAACTTGTCAGTAGAGGTGTTCTTGAACGAACTGCCACTAGAGCAATCCCCAGCGTGGAATGACGGTAAGAATGTCACTTTCAACGCCAGCAAAATCGCCGACCTTTCTGACGACACGGTAACTTCACTACACGGTTTGAACTATCACGAGTTGGCACACTTGCTCTACACGCCTCGTATTGGAACTGCTCTCGGCAAGTGGATAACAGAGCGCAAGACTATTACGCACACTAACTCCTACGAGTACGACAGCCGAACCTACACGACCTCCTATGACGAGGTTCAGGTTGTAGAACCTAAGCGTGCTATCGCCTTTAACATCCTTGAGGATTGTCGAGCCGAATACTTTATGACCCTAAAGTATCCAAGCACGAGGCCGTTCTTTGTAGCCCTATTAGGCGAGTACATAGCCAAGAACTCTGAACAGTTGTCAGACAACTTTATTCTGTTGGCAGGTCGCAGATACTTCTCGCTTTCGGCACGACAGTATTCGGCTATGGCTTTCGCAAAGGAACACGGTCAGGACAAAGCACAGCAAGTTTATTCTATTTGCTCGGAGTATCGCACCCTCGTCTATCCACGAGACTACACACGAGGTCAGGAACTCATAGAGGCTATTATGCCTTTCATCCCAGATTCTTTAGAGACACCTAACGGTTGCGCTAATAGACCTATTATGCGAAATGGCAAGCCTGCCACACAGGGCGAGCAGGAGACATTGGTTAATGGTGACCCAGACAAGGACAGTAACGACCTTGAATGGAACGGTGGGTACTCTAAGACAGGCGAGGATTCTGACGGTGAGGTAACTGACGAACAAGCGCAGTTTAATACCAAAACCGACAGCGAGGTAATGGAGGCTATTGAGCAGGCGGTCAGGCGTGCCAAGTCTGACCCTAGCCTCGTCAAGAAAGTATCCGACACTACTAAGGCTATTAACAAGGATTCATCTACCAAGTCTATTTTGGGCAAGACGAATGGCAAGCCCTACGAGCCAACCCAAGCAGAAGTGGTGGCTAGTCGCCTGTTCGGTCAGGAACTAGAGCGTATCAGGATTGATAGCGACCCTGCTTGGGAACTTGAGCGACCAACTGGCAAGTTGAATGTCAGGCGTGCTATGAACTCTGATGTTAATGAAGTCAATAAACTATTTGACCGTTGGACTATGGGTAATGACGAGTACGACATTGAGGCGTGTATCTTGCTTGACAAGTCTGGCTCTATGTATAGCGAAATAGGCTCAGCAAGTCGCTCGGCTTGGATTATCAAGCGTGCCATTGAGAAAATCAACGGTAAGGTGACGGTTATGACTTTCAATCACGAAAGTCGTATCTTGTACTCTCGTGACCAAAGGGCTAGTGCGACCTCGGTAGCAGTTGTGGATTCTAGCGGTGGCACAGAGCCTCGCTATGGGATTATGGAAAGCCAGCGTATCTTTGAGCAATCACAGGCTAAGACTAAACTATTATTCTTGCTAACTGACGGAGTGTTCGACAACGACAGCGACAGCGTTATTGAGGCTATGAACCGCAACGGAGTATTTACCAGCATTGTATTCCTAAGTAGTGGCTCGGGCATAGACGACATTATGAAAGACCCTAAACAGCGTGAGGAAATGTCTCACCGTGCTAAAAACTTCCGAGCAATCGCAAGCCCTAACGACCTTGTTAAAGTTGCTAAGGATGTAGTTAAATACACGATTAAGACAGGTAAATAAAATGACCCTTGAGGAAATGAAATCTGACATAGCAGACCGCTTAGTCAGACACACCGAGGCTATGGAACACGCCGAGGCAGACGGTAACAGCGACTATGATTATTACGAGGGGCTTACAGACGCCTATGCGCTCGTAATGGTTATGCTAAACGAACTTGTTTTATCAGAGAAAGGTAAATAAGAAAATGGTATTTGGAAAACTGTGGGCTACCGAGTGGGTATGCCCTGCCTGTGGCTGTAACGCTAGTGACGCAACCATTCGCAACTGTGACGAGTGCTTGCTCAAGTTTTACTTCGACAACGAGAACGCCAGCAACTTCGGAGAATGGCAAGAGCCTAACAAGTCTGGTATGAATGACGAGGCTTGGGCGCAGACAGCGCAACTAGCGGAACTAACTGGTTACAAACAGGGAGTTCAAGATGTTCTCGTAAATCTTGCGGAGTTTGTCGGTCAAGGTGGTAGCATTGACCTTACAAATGTTGAGGCTTGGATAGCGACCTATGGAGATGAACCTCCTTGTAAATACTGCCACCACATCCCTTGTAACTGTAACAATCTAGATTAGAAAGAAGTAAAAAATGACCGCTACACACAAAACCTTTATTGAGTACCCATACGAGCAGAATGTTATGTGGGTGACAGATGACGGAACTTATGGCTCTGGAGACTTGCTTGTCATCAACACGACCAACTGGACAGAGGGGGAACTTGAGCGGGTATCCGATTCAAGCGACAATGACCGTATCAAAATCGCCCGAGAAATCGCATTATCAAAGGAGACTAACTAATGCCTAAATACATTATTACCAAAGTTGAGCGTTACGAGATTGAGAGTGACCACGACCCACGCACAGTATTAAATCACTTTCACCACTTCTACAATAATCTTGAAGAGCCTATTCCGCTTGTTATGGAAGAGGACAACTTTGAGTATCTTGACGGTTCAGACACAATCGAAGAAAGCGAGACCGAGTAATGTCTATTAAAGCGCTGGAAACATTCGCAATCACCAAAGAGGACTTTGAGGGCTATCTAGGTAATCCTATTACAGATGAACAATGGTTCGCCCTCGCTGGAGAGATTGACGGCAGGGTAGATAACTACCTTGACGAACTGCTGGAAATGCTAGTAACCGAAGTACAAGAGGGAGAGTGGGAGTAATGAGAACTATTGAGGTTTCCTACACCGCTACTTACTATGTGGATGTTCCTGATTCTTGGGAGATTACCGAGGAACAGGGCGACCAGATTATCCGAATGGCTATCGAACAGCACGAGGATAACCCAGACGGGACTTGGGAGATTGTTGGAGAGTTGAGCAAACTTTCAGAGTGTCCAGAGTGCGGAGAGATGTCAGACGACTTTCGTGGCGATTGGTGTAAAGATTGTGACAAGCAGGGAGGGGCTAACTAATGAAAGACGACATTCTGCTTGACTACACTATTCGCATTATCGTAGATGATGTATCGCCAGACAACAATCCACGCTCGGAGTTTCGTGCCTCTGTCTATGACGAGGATGACCTGCTTGCTGACGGTTGGGGAGACACTATTGACTTAGCCATACGCAACGCCGTAATGGAATGGACAACGATTTAAATGCCTAGCAAGTTTGAAGAGTTATTTAACAGCCCTGAAAGCACTTGCCCTAAATGCTTTGACGACTACCCTACCGAAGACCTGAACTATGCTAGTGAAGACCCTAGTAAGTTTATGCTATGTCCTGAATGTTTAACTAAGGAAAACTAAATGCCTAAATACACAGTATTTATCACCTACGGAGTGACCGTAGAGACCGACACACCCGTCACGGATGGCAACTTTGAGAGCCAGACCTTACACATAACTAACAAAGCAGTTACAAAAATGTTCTCTCACGGAGAGAATGAAGTTGCGCTTAGTGCCGACTTTGAGATTGAGGAATGGGATGAAAATGAATGATTGGGTTTTGCCAGACGAGAGCAAGAAAAAAATGCTTGAACTAACTGCCGTAGAAAAAGAGACTCTAGCAGGCTTTCTTATTTGGTCGCTGGAGAACGGTATTAAGAACATCTATTTCACAGACGCCGTTCCTGCCTTGAGAAGTATCTTAGAGAAGTTGGCTGACTAATGGAAACCGTTTGTGTAATGTGCCAAAAAGAGAAGAGCAACATCACCCTTGATGTAGCCAAAGGCGTAACTAAAAGAGTTTGTTTAGACTGCTTTGACGAGTTCCTTGACAGCCTTACTAACACACCAATAGACTTGCCACGACAAGACCCAGATGACGAGAGAAAGTATGGTCGCTACTAATGGATAGCCTCTGCGATTACTGCCAAGACGACTTTGACAAAGCCGATTTAAATGACGAAATGCTTTGTGAGAGTTGCGCCAAGTATTACTGCTACGACTGTAACTATTCACCCTGCGCCTGTAAGGAACTATCTTGTTTAACTTGTGACAAGTTGCCCTGCGCCTGTAAAGAACTGGAGAGTTAAATGGAACAGAGAATAACCTTTACAGAGATGAGCCTGCTAATCGCAGGTCACAAAGAGATAAATAATGTAGAGTTTTCACACAAACTTACAGAGAGCGTTTTTTACGATTTTATGCTTTGGTCAAGTCTTGACCTTGAGAGACACCGCAGTCTTGTTACACCTAACGATTGGCTAGACGAATACGCCGAGTTTGATTGCGCTTTTGAAGATTGGTTAGAGAGTAGAACCTAGCCCGCAAAGCCAAAGAGCCACCAGCGATTATGCTGGTGGCTCTTTTGTTGGTTTGGGTTTATTTATTATTTTCGGTGATTAGTTTGATTTCACAGGCGTCAGTTGTACAGTACGCTTCGCCTATGGCCTCGGACCCTAGGCCCTGATAAACACCTACGAAGTCAATAGGAAACAAACTTAATGCGTATTTGTCGTATTCCTCTTGAGTTATTTGGGTGTATGGCATTTGCGGATAAGTGTGGTTACCCATAGGCAAGAACGATACAGTTTTTAGTTGTCCGTCGAAGAGGTGTAAAACAGTACCAATGTGGTCTTTTTCGGTATCAGAATCAAACGAAACTGTAACTGAAACCGAGTTATCTGACCAGTATCGCTGCGCCGTCGCTGCGAGAGAGGCTTTTTCAAAGATAGAAACATCTTTCTCAGAGCGCTTTGCGAGAGATTTAATGGGAAAGAAAACTACTGAGGTATTAACAGGGTCTTCCGACGCTGGTTCTACGCGGTAGTTAGCCATTTTAAAGAGAGCAATCATCGCGTCTTCGTTTCTAAAACGAATGGCGCGTAGGAAATACTCGCCGCCTGGTGTCCAATGAACACCAGGAGATTCACCAGCGAGGATAGAAACAGTTCCAGAAGGCTTGATAGTCGTGGTTTTAATAGATTCACGGATACCTAGCCATTCAGAATAGGTTTTATCATAGTTTATTACAGTCTCATAGCCAGTATTCATCCACTCCTGAAGCACAGGTAGGCCATTTAAATCGGCAAAGTTTGCTACGCCAGACATTGAAGTTCCAATACGGCGGTTGCGTTGCATTATGGCATTTGTCTCTTCCCAATGCGTAGGAAGTAGAGTCACGGTCTTTGCGTAGAGATAAGCAAACTTGAGAGTACGCTTATAGTCTTCCAAAGATTCGTGACGGTTTAGATAAGTCTCAACGAGAGTACACATCTCAAACGATTCGAGAGACTGCTCGGCGCAAGGGTTGTAGCCCGCAGCACGCCAGTCTTTATTATTAGGAGAATCCACTAGGCGACCATACTTGCGAGTGGTGTCCATCCAGATTACCCCTGGTTCTCCGTTGCGTGCGATACCCTCCACAATCGGAGAGAAGTCAGTTCCAACAGAAACTTCAACAGAGTTATTAGACATCCAGCCCCAGCCTGGTGCTTCAGGGTCATAGGAGTTGCGAGCAGGAAACTTGTCAGAGTTCTTAAGATTCAAAAAGTCTTCGTCATCAATCCGACCTAACAAAAGCTCGGCTGAGCGGCGCACATTTCCAGAAACGACACAGACGCCAATCAAGTTACCAATGTCAGCAATATCTACACCAGTTAGCAGTTCACCAGCACGACCAATAAACAAGTTGCGAATATGGTTGTGAAGTGAGATTAGCGGTTCAGGACCAGAGGCAGTTCCTCCAAAAGTAGAGATTGGAGAACCAAAAGGTCGAACTTGAGAGTAATCAAAATCCCAAGCAGGCTGGTCAGGCTTCAAATAAGAGTTAATGAGAGCCATAGTTGATTCAGCCCAGCCCTCACGAGTGTCTGGAATAATATATTCCGACGGAGTTTTGGGTTCATAAATAGTAAAACCCTTGTCAGCGCCCTTGTTGTCAAAGCCTACACCGACGCCTAGCATCGAAGCTTCCATGAGGAAACCAAAAGGCTTAGCAGGATTGTTCTTGTTCATCTCGTTGGTAGAGACAAAAGCACAATTCTGAAGAGCAGCCGAGTTCTTCTGCTCATTTACCAGAGGAGTTCCCATAACCCAAAGACCACGACCAGGCGGAGTCCATTTAAAGTTGAATAGTCTGTCGTAAGCCTCTTTAGCAGAAGCCTGCGCCTTAGCGTCATTCCAAGGCAAACGGTTTGTCTTACAGTGGTCTTTCTGAAGTGAGTACATTCCGTTAATAACACGCTCACAAACATCAGCCCAAGTTTCTTTAGTGCCATCGTCTTTCATACGAGAATAGGTACGGAGAAAAGTAATCTCGCCAACAGAGTTTCCAGCGACGTCTTTGTAACCCCAGGGAACAGTCTTGCTGCGGTATCCTTCTACGAAATCGGAGGTTAATTTAAATGATAACGACATAATTGTCCTGTTCTTCTATTTGTTTAGGGGTTGGTGTTCCAGTATAACTCATCAGCCGAAGCTGAGGGCCGGGTGCTGCGTGTGGGGTGTGTTCTTTTTAGTTATTTTTAGGACTATGCCATTTCAAGTTAAAAACGGCTCTTATATCCGATATATTACTCGGGGGAAATCTTGCGAATTACCTCATTTGTTTGGTCTTCACTAAATCCATTATTAGGCAATTCATTTAATTTAGATGCTCGTTCACCGAACAAAGAAGACAGAACTCCCGCTGCGCCGTTGCGCTCGACGGTAACTCTCATCATCTCTTTTGATTCATCTAATTCTTTAATAGTTTTAAGCATTTTAAAGAATCTATCCATTTCTTGACCTACATTCGGGTCTGGATAACCGCCATTCAAATCCTCAGTAAACTTAGCAAATGCCACTCGCTGCCCTTGTATTTCAAGGAGTGAGTTAATTAAACCCTTAAGTTGCTCTTTGGTTTTAACCTCAACAGGCAAACTAAACGCGCAAGCGTTGTCAGGTTTAAAAGCAGGACAGTTATCCTTAACAAAACAAGTATTACACTGTCTTAAACTGGTGCTGTTAGAACGAATAACGGGTACATCTTTAAGAACATCACGACCAGTCTCATCAGTTTCAATGACTCGGGAAACTTCAACGCCAAGGACAGGCAAAGTTGTCATTTCGGCAGGATTTCTAGCAATAAGTTTGTTTGTTTCCGCTACGGATATATCCGTAGTAAGAGGGGTAGTTTGAGATAAATTGGGGGGTAACTTATCGCCACTTATATCGGATATAAGCGAACCGCTATTCAACCACTCCTCAAGCCGTTGGAACGACCACACAGCGAGTTTAGAGACCTCAACAGCATCGTCTGCTAGTATTTTATCAAAGTCCAATCCCGCAGCCTCGTACGCGGCTTTATAGCGGGAACGAGCCTGGTCTTTCATGTTCTTTGGATAGCGGTGAAGTTGATTTCCGTACCATACAATCGTCTCTCCACGCATCATAGGTGACAACCAAGATAATGTACTAGCCGTTTCAAATGGTGAATTACGCAATAAGTCAGGTTTTGCCATGCCCATAACATGAAACCGGGTGCCATGCTGCGCGGACAGCTTTCGGCAGATGGGTGCGAGTACTTCTGCTACTTCACCTGATACAAAAACATTTAAATAACGAGTAGCAAGGTCTTCTAAATTACCAGTTGTGTAGATAACCCCAAACTTCTCGTCGTCCACGTCGTTCCACGCGGCCAACCGCTGCGCAGATACGAACTCATCAGACAAGTTTTGGTGTTGAACCTCAGTAAAAACGGTTATTCTATTAAGGTTTTCTGATATAAAATTCTCATAGTCCGCACAGAACTCTTCTAGTTCTTCCTGTGTAAGTTGCGCCGAAGCGGGAACACCTGGGAACACATAGATTTCTACTTCATCAACAAATCGGTCAGATAACAGGAACTTTTTAGTAGTTGGAAGACCTCGTTTGACAGCGCCCCAGTAACTAAACCCGACTCGCTTAGCGTTCATAGTGCCAAGAATTACTTTATTACTAGGAACTTCTGCCCCTAAAAATACTAATTTACTCATAGTCGGTCATCTTCTAACATCATATCTACTTGTCGGTCTAGCTCTCCCACTAGCTCATCCCAGCTCTTGCGCCCAGTGCGACCATCTGGTCTGAATTTAGGACTTTGGTATACAGGATGTAGCCACAATAGGGTTTTAATTCCATTTTGTACGCATTTAGTGGCTAAAGTAACATCAGCCATTATAGCCATGTGGAGCGGACCAGAAGCCTGCTGGTGTTGAATCTTTAAAAAGTCTTTATCTTCATATTCACCAACGGTTTTATTAGAAATAAACCCATCAACGTCAATTAGTTTGTGTTCCTTGCACCAGCGAAGGGCCTCCTCCTGGTCATCACACGCCAAGAACACTGAGCCGTTAGCATTTAGGGCTTTATATAAAGAAATACCTTCGTAAATAGGTACTTTACCGTTGGAGCGCATAACGCCATCCATAAATAGAACAATTGCCACAATATAGTCTTTCTAAAAACGGCGAGTTGCTGCGCGTCTAATTAAAGTATTAGCGTCAGTCAAATCTACACCGTATGTTTTCTTGTTTAGTGCTTCGTCTTGGGCATCCATTTCGTCTTTTAATGACCGCAAACCCTGAATAACTCCAGACTGTTTGCCAGCCTGCCAACGATAGTTATAAAAATCTGAATAACCCGAACCAGATGGGCTAAACGCATTAGAACGACCCTCATGAACGCCCTCATACAACATAGCTGCCTGTGACATCGCTACACGCATTTCTGACCTAGCACTGGCTTTAATAGCATCGTTACTAGCGGTTTCGTATTTAGTTTTAGCGTTTTGATAATTAGTCAGGATTTTAATAGCCTGAAGTCTGTCGCCCTCAGTGGCACGCTTCCAGGTATCGGGGATGTTCAGAGTAGTAGTTTCAGGTGCAACAGTCCAGTCATCGTCTGTGAGTGAGTAGGCAGCATAAGGTTTGATATCTACAATGTTGCTGCGGACATTCACATAAAAGGTTAGTTCAAACGAACCGAGGAACGTTCCAGTATTAGGGTGAAGTTGCTCTCTAAATCCCTCGTTGAGTGTTTGTGCAATTTCTTTGTCACTTAAGCCAGCAAATGCTCTATTTGATTCACGAAAACGAGGGTAATCAATACCAATAAGGCAATCTAAATCGCCTGGGTCACGATGGGCAGCCCACTGATGGGACACGCCAGAACCAGCCAACCAAACTTGTGACCATGATTCTCCGCCTGTGTAGTTGTCGTTTAAGTGATTAAACAATAACTGTAAAACAGCAGAACGAACTGACGACTGTAATTTATTATTTCTAAATAGTCTTGGGTCTAAGATAGCCGACGGTTCGCTAAAGTATGATGTCTCACTTGGTTCTAGCATTTAGTCCTCGTCGTCGTCCAGATGGACAATCTTTCGTATGTCAATTTCTCTGCGGATAGTGCGTTCTGTTACGTCATTTTTAATTGGCGTTACAAACCCGCAACCAATGTGCGCTTCTAGGAATCGGTTAGTAGTAAGTTGTGTAAACCCCTCGTTAAATCCATCTACGTTAATCATGGCTCCGCACTTGCAGGACATTTCGATGTACATGAATCCTCCTAATTAGGTTTATTACTCTATTGTACTCGGGTCCTGTGGGGATAGTGCGGTTATAATCAAAGCAGCCAACTGCTGCTGGTTAATTGAATGGGCTACCTCAGTAGCACCAACGCGCACCTCATTAACAGTTACCTCACGCTCAAGTTCTAGCGGTGAAGTAATGTCAGTAAGGACATGCCAGTTACCTGACTTAGCCTTAAGTAGCATAAATCCAGTCTCAAAGGTAGGGACTTCTTCTTCGGGTGTTTGCTCGGTCATTTAGAAATGCCCTTCTCGTCGTGGAACTTCTGCATGTTAAATGATTTAACTGGGCAGAAGTCACATAAATAAATAGTTGGACCTGAATAGGCGTCAAGCTTTTCAGCGCGACGCATCTTTTCAGTACCCGCCGATAGTTTCTTCTTGTCTGTCTTGTAGTCAGGGCATTGTCCACTAGGGCGGTTATGTAGACTGTAGCACGTCATAGCGTCTTCCGCAAACTGCATGCGAGTGTTATAGAAAGGCAGCCCTAGACCAGCGCCCTCTTCACCAGATAACTGCTTAATGACGTCTTCTTTAAGTTCTTTAGTCATCCAAATAGCTTTGGGAACATTCCACAAACGGCCATAGTGCAGTTCGCCGTGGCGGTCTGCTGTAATGGTTAGAAGGGTGTCGTCTGGGTCTTCTTCCGCAGGCGGCAATTCGTCGATAGTTCGACACGTTTTACATACAAGTAAACGAAAATAGGGTTCTTGCTCTTCTTTATCTGCCATATTGTGCTCCTAATAGATAAGTGTTTAGCCTATCACATGAATCGGGTGTTTAGTTAAATTACTTGTTGTTTTTTCTTGGGTGGTTGCCTGCTTCAGCATCTGAACGACATGCTGGGCATTGTTTAACATAAGCCCGTCTTGTGTGGTGCTCAGGTACTTCTACCATGTCGCCTTCAAAACTAAATTTACCTTGAGGGTGGCTTCTGCCAAATTCTCCAAGTGAATCGGCTTCAGCATCAGCTTTAGCTTGAGCAGCTAAGTCTTCTACTTTGCCTGTGCGACGGTCATGCCATTCTGCCATGATTATTCTCCTGGCTTGCTTACGCCAGGAATAGGTTGCTGAGTTCTGGCGAGGGTGGCTTGCTTGTTTCTGTAGTCATCTACAGAATGAGGCTGAGTTGTTCCAGGGGTGCTTCTACCATTCATTTGCGCTTTAGCGCCAATGTTAGGATTTAGACGGTGACCTGGGCTAGCGTCTGCGCCTGGGTAAGACCCGTATGAACCGTTAAGGTCTTGAAGTTTGTTTGTTTTTCTATTCTTAAACAGTGCCATGATTATGCTCCTGGGTTTACTTTAGTAGGGTCTTCACTGTTAATGAACCCGTAGTTCATGTATGGGTGTAAACCAGCGCGGTTTTGTACCACGGTCTGGTCACCCTGTCCTGGGGCTATAGTTGTGTTTGGGCGACGCTTGCGGTACTTACCGTCAGTTGCGCCTTCTAGCATGCTCTTGTTCTCTGAGCGTGACTTATTTACTGCCATGATTAGTTTCCTACCATCTTATTAGCAACTTGCTTATTGGCTTTGCGTCGTGTACACGATGGGCAAATGTCTGAACCAAGCGCCTGAACTGGGTTTAGGATGTAACCACACTCGGTACATCCTTTATCCCCATTGTACATTGTGCGCCCATCGCTTACAGGGTAAGGTGTAGGAAAACTTGTTCCATCACCAGTAGGGTCAACAAATCCTAATTGCATTATGTGTTTCCTAACGCATTTCTGCTGCTTGATTCTGTAGTAGTAGGTTGCTGACTGAAATCAACACGGGTCTGTGGGCGACCATTCATTTCTACTATATCTTTAATACCATATTCCGCTACTTCATAACCAAAACGTTGCGGAAATAACTGCACCTGCGGTAGTGGTGGCCGGACGTATTCTTGTAATTCTTCTTTGGACATTGTATTAACGGCTAATGATTGCGATAACATACGCTCTGAATTAGACGCAAAAGGGCCTAGGTACTGCTGTGGCGGCATGGCAGCCTGTACAGGAACACCAATGGGCTTATCCCATGCTCTAAACCCGTATTTACCGTTTGGGGTATTAGGCATTGTGGTCTTTGCCGTGTGCAAAATTACTTAAGTCAGCAGACACAGTAACATCTTGGTTGTCTGGCGCGGTTTTGCCTAAATGACGGGTTGCGTCTTCATGCTCTACACTGCTTTTGTGCATTCTTTCCGCGGCAGTTGCTAATCTGTAAGGTTTTGTGCCTTTGCCGCCTACGTTTTCAACAACGTCGCCGCAGTGTGAACAGCTTACTTTTACATTTGTCATTTTAATATTCTCCTGTACCCATTCCAGTATTGTACTCGCCTTTGCCCATGCCTGACTTAAACTCTTCGTTGCGTCCTGTGGGTTCCATACTAGCTCCACTGCGGGCTTAGCCCGCGCAGTTGTGTATTACGTACCTTGTTCATTTCTAGTGGCGAACTAGAACGCGTATTAGCTTTACCATCGTTCACTAGGTGAGGGGCTGGGGCTAACGAGAAGGCTGGTGCAAAACGTGGAACAGGCACGCCCTTCTTAGCGGCTGCCATTTGCCTAGCAATACCGCTACGCTCTGAAAATTGCGGCGGTAAATAGTAATCACTAGGGTCGATTCGCTCGCCGCGATGCACGCCACGCTGGTAACCACGTTGCGTTTGGCGTACTTTAAGCCCATTAAGGACTTGTTCAGATACGCTATTAGGGCGTCCGCGGTCATCGCGGCGAGTTCTAATTGTTCCTAAATAACCATCAGGATATTCAGCAGAAGGCTCACGACCAACACCAAGACGCATATAGTCAAGCTCAGAGCGAGCAACAGCAACGCCACCACCACCATAGTTGGTGTAGGTGCCGTATAGTCCTCCAGCACCCAGGCTTTGTACGTTTTGACTTGGCATATACTAAGTTTAAACATTAACTAATTAATTTGTGGTCTAAACTCTTGACCCATAAATACTGCCCAGTCATCGAGGATTGGAACTGACAGCAAGGTAAATTCGCCAGTATCTTTATACCAAGCGAAGCCGACGCCTTGCTGCCAATTCTCCCAGTACTTGACTGGCTTCTCATTCGGGGTGGTACCACCCTTTACGCTCGGAACTGAACCATCTACTCTACACAGGCAACCAGGGCTGAACGCGGCGTTTCTAGCGGGTCCTGTGCTTGTATGATTCGTGTGGTACAACATTTCAATGCGGTGAATGTGCCCGTAGATAACGGATACGTGGTGATTTGAGTTAATGTATTTCATGGCAGTGCTACCGCTGGAGTTAACGCGGTCGCCGTGGATGCAACGCAAGTTTTTGTTTAGCCAATGCTCACCAGCTGGATACCCGCTGGCATACTTAACGTTCAACTCGTCCATGCGCAGCAGGTGTGGAAGGCTATTTACAGGCCAGTCGTTAGGTGTGGTTCCAGCCTGGCGCATGTTTGCCACGGCTGGTGCGTTCTCCGCTAAATACTTGTAAATACGGCAGTCGTGGTTTCCTTCTAGGAATACGATTTCCGCATCTGGACAAGTTGCACGCTGTTGCGCTAGGTACTCGTATGCTCGCTGGATGGCAAGGTTGGTCGAGTTCTGGAACGCAATCTCTTGGTGGTGACGGCTTTGCTGTGGTAGGTCTAGGGTATCGCCAAGGTTTACAATCGTGTCCACGCCAAACTCTTTATTGGCGTAATTTACAATCTGCATGGCAATATCAATTGCAGGCTCCGAGTGAAACTCGATTACGCTACCGTCTTCGTAAACGCGGTAACCAATCTGGGTGTCTGGTAATAGGGCTGCCAACTTCCAACCATTCTTGCCCTTACTAGGCTTTGAGGTTGATGGCTTGATGGTTAATTTTTGTGCTTGACTAACAGGGAACTGCTTAATTGGGTCTTCGCCAAGTAACTTGGCTAGCTCGCGGGCTAGACTTTCGGACACGTGCATGTTCCTCTCATATGGTACGCAAATGACGTACGCTTAAAGGGTAGGTTTGGATAGTGCGATTGGATTAGGCGCTGTGTTTCAAGTAGTGGCAGGTTTGGTTTACTACGTAGAAGTTCAAATACTTCTTGAAACTCTTTGTCTTGCTCTTTTACCCAAACTCCTACTACACATCCCTCGATGGATGCTTTAGCTGCAATAGCTTTTAAATCATCTAGTAGCATGTTCCTTCTCTCGGTTTGCTAATTAGAACTCTACCACAACATTCCGCGGCATAACACGATTATTGCCGATAAATTTAAGTTTGTCAAGGGTACAAAAAAACCCGCCTTTCGGCGGGTTTCTCTGTCAATGCTTAGTTGTAGTTTGTCATTCCGTCTTGGAAGTTAGCCGAGTCACGGTTAACTGCTGACTTGAATAGACGACCGTTGCCCTGAGTAGGACCAATCTGTGGGTCTTTCCACGATGGCATGGTAGTCTTGATGCCGTAAGTACGCTTAGAAGTCACGTGCTTCATTGGCTGGATAGCAGTTTTGCCGTCTAAAGTTCCAGCGGCAGTGTTACCCTTCTTCATTAGCTTGCCACGTTCAGGCTTAGCTGATGGGTACTGTGCGCCAGATGCGGCGGTTGTTCCCATAGTTGGGAACTTGCTGTTTGGTTTGTCCATGATTTTACCTCTTTGGCCTAAGATGGTTGTAATACAACGATACAGTTAATTAACTTGTTGCGCTTAGTTAACTGAATTTACTTTAAATACTATGGCGCTAATCTTTTCTCCGTTGATTTCCACTGATTGGAAACCTGGGATACAAACTAGGCTGATTCCGCGCGGGGCGGTGTAACCGCTGGCAATTGCAATAGCTTTGACAGCTTGGTTTACTGGTCCGGCACCTACAGCACGAATTTTAACTGTGCCTTTTTCATAAATTGCGTGGGCAATTGCAGAAGCGACGGATTGCGGATTGCTGGATGCACTGACGCGTAAAACGTCATCATCTTGTATTTCAGACATATATTACCTCTAATTGTAGTTAAGCTCCCGCTATTAACACTATAAAGGTAATTAAAGGAAAATTGTTTTTAACCGGGATTAATTTGCGCGGTAGTCTTTGTCCCAGTCCCCGTCAATAACCATCATGCCAATGATTGCATAATTAGCCATGTCCATGAAACTGTCGCGCAAACTTTCGTTTTCTGGATTTGCGCCTGACTCTAATAAATTATTAATACGTGCTTGCTTATCCCAAATGCGTACGCACAAACCGTTTAGGGGGCCGCCTGGGGATTGGCTAATGTTTTTTGGTCCATAGTCACGATGCTTTTTAATCAGCATGTCTTGGGCTTCTTTAAACTTTTTAGCCAAAGCAGCCTCAAACGCCGAATTGACAAATTCTTGTTTAAATTTTTCGCTGTCTAACATTTTTCTTTACCTCTGGTTCTTTAACTGGTGGCTCTTCTAATCCGCCATGACAAACACATGAACAGATATGGGTAGGAAATTCTTTTGGGCAATCCCTGTGGTGGCTTGTAATGCACCAGCCTGATTTATTTGTTCCCATTTACTCGTATTTGACTGGCAACCGCTAGTGTAACGCCAATACCAATAAGGATAGGTGATGCTGGGCTTGGTTCTACCAATAGATAAGATAATCCAATAAATATTAAACCAAGTGAAATAGCTAGTAGTAGAAATCTTACGTCTGACATTTTTATTTTCCTTCTAGGCGGTTTACGTGAAAACTCTGTACCATACATTTATACATCCTCGTCGTCACCAAAGTCAAGCGGCGTTACGTCTACCATCAGCGCGGACACTAATGCGGTACATGCAATTATAATTCCAATAATTACCACAATGCCGAGTGTTATTAGCAGTCCTGTAAACATTTATTTCTCCCGATACTTAGGGTCTTGGATATTGTGGTAAATTTCACGCTCGTACGTCAAGTTGCATTTGCCTGAAACCATATGCGCTAGTGAGTATGAATCTGCGGCGTTATCATCTGTAAACTCTACGCCCCACTTTTTGTACACACTCAACAGTATTTGGTTTTTCTGCACGCCGTTACCTTTACCAGTGACATACTTCTTTAATACTGTCGGTGGGATGATGTATGGGTATTTACCGTGGTATTTCCACAGCACGTCATACAGCGTCAGCTTTACAACTGCACCTAGTTCCCCCGCCATGTTTGCCATCTGCGACCCAAATGCGTACCCTTCCATAGCTGCCGCTACTTCGGAGGGCGTGATAATTACTGTCTCAAGAATCTCGTGTAGCTTCTCTTGAATGTTTAGCAGTCGGTCTATGCCAACGCCTTCACCCTTAAACACCACGGTGTAGTATGCGTCTGAATCCATATCCATCAAGGTCACGCCAAATCCCGAGTACGACTGGTCAATACCAACCGCTACGCGTTTTACTTTGGGCGACAGGGGTTTACCAAATACTTTTGGACCCTTTTTGGCAGCCATTAAACAGTAAACTTACGGCTGCGTGTCTTAAAGTTGTCGCCTGAAGTACGTCGGGTCAGCTCACGGCTGCAGACAGAACTGCTACGCTCTAGGTTGTTTGCCATAGTCTCTAGCATCTTGCGGTACGAATACTTGTTCAACGCATCTTGTCGCAACTCACCCAACGTAGGGTCGCCATCAACTAGCGCTTTAATAATTGTGACTGTGGTTTTAGCGTTGGCGCTTTGGTGGCGTAGCATTGCTTCAGACTCTGCGTAATCAATGTTGCGCTGTGCGTCTTTTTCATCAATAACAGCGCAGGCTAGCTGCGTGTTAACAAAATCGCTGTACGCCGAAAAATGGGTGTACAAACGCATTAGTTCTTCATCATCAACTTCGGTGATGTCGGCGGGCAAATTAGGGCGAGGCATAGATGTTTCGCGGTCTAGACCAAGACCTTGGGCATCTAAGGTATCTAGCACATACTTGCTAGTGTCTCCTGTAATTAGATTAGTCATTAAAACCTCCACATTGTTTGCACTTGTGCGCTCCGCCAACATTACAGTCTGGAGCAACGTTCTTTGCTAACGAGTCTACCACAATTTGAGCGCCGTCAATAATTGGTTGAATAGCCCAATCATCCTTGCGGACAATAAACTCTTTAACTTCCTGCGTAGGTTTAGCCTCGTACAGCAGCACAGCTTCTTGCGGTACGTCTGTGCGCCCTGACAGCTCTAGCACTTTCATGTACAACTGTACCTGGGCGATGTGCGCCGAGAACGGGGACTTTAGGTTTTTCCATGCTTCGTCAAAGTTCTGGTCTCCAGCAAACCACGCAGACCTGTCGTACCACATAAACGTACCGGCACCTACTGACTTAATTTCTAGCATCAGGTCATCGCCAAACCCTTTTAACCAACCATCTGAATGACCTGTAATCATTAGCTTGGAATGTTCTACTGGCACTTCTCGGTAACGCATAGACCATTCAGCGCCACACGCATCGCAACCTTCTGGGCTTAGGCCCCAGGCTTGAATTGCACAGTTCTTACACTCCCACACCCCGTACAATTTGCCCATATCTCTAAACCAATTTTGCCATGTGGCATGAATGCCGTGACCTTGGGCAAAAATTAACTCGCGCTTAAATTGGCGCGGCTCTGGAACTGGGTGATTTCCCTGTAAATGAAAGTAAGAAGCACGATGGCACCAGTATGGGCTAACCATAGCAGATGGGTGTAGTCCGTCAAATGAACGGTGGTTGTCAATCGGCTGAGACAGAACAAATCGTTCTACTTTACTAATGACTCGGGTGGTTGATTTACCGGCGTCTACAAAGTTCTTAAGGGCACCTGCGGGCAATTTTTTTAGTTTCTTCTCTGGCATACCTAGAACCTATCACACATTTGCCAAAATGTCTACTTACCTTTTTTTAGCCAATATTTCTAAAGTAGTGCCCAGTTTATCTGCTTTGCGTTTTAACGCGTTACGCTCACGGTGGCTCATGCCACCCCAAATGCCATGTGCTTCTTCTGTTCTATCGGCAAATAATAAACACTGCATACGAACTGGGCACGCTGGCTTACCGTCTTTGCCATAACAGATTGCTTTAGCTTTATCTGCAATTGGTTTATATAGTTTTTTATCGCGCGGCGGAAACCATAAGTCTGCGTTATAAACTGGTTTATATTCTTTTGTGTCATGGTCATAAACCTGTTGACCACACTTGGACTCATACTGCCAAGCTTCTGGTTCTAAAAATGGGATTGGTAAAGACAAGTAAACTCCAAATGGTAATTTACTTCTCCTCCGTGTGTTCCTCTATACATTGTATCAGAAACTCGCGCATGGTCAAGAAGTCGTTTTCGTCGAGTATTACGTAGTTAACATCGTTCATGCTAATGCCCAAAACTGGAGTACGACCATCAATTAGCGCCTCGGTCATAATTTTTTCTAGTACCGAGGACTGAACAGTAAAAGACTTCTTACCTGTCCACTTGTGCTCAATCAATAAATCTTCTGACCGCACATCGCCTTTACGAAACCAAAAAGCCCCAGAAGCAACGTTCTTTTGCCCGCCAGTTAATTTGGCTAGCCTCTTCTCGTGCTTTTGGGACTGTTTTTGACCCTCTGACCTAGCCAAGGTTTAATTCCTTTTGTACAAATGTCCACAAGTCAGTTAAATCTTCTGGAGCGTATGTTTTCTTTTTATTAGCAACGGCTTTAAAATCTCCCCTAAACTCCAACATGTAGTGTGACTTGCACATCTTTTTTGCGTAAAACGGTTTGTCGCACAAAGTACAAACAGACTGTGCCCGCTTGGGCGCTCTACCTATGCTAATTGTAGTGTCCCCATTACGTCTTTGGTTAACTGGTCTTGCAAGTCAACCTCTTCACGAATGGAATTCAACAACGCGTCTGCGCCCTGCCACTGGCGGTCTGAGTAACGGTAGTAAGCGCCTGCACGAGTAACTAGTTTATTAATAATAGCCAGCGACACAATCTCTTTAGCAAAGTCATACTCACCCTTGTCAACGCCCGCGCCTTCATCAAAGTAAAAGTCTACAAATGCAGTTTGTCCTGGAGGAGCTGACTTGTTCTTGCGAGTCTGGAACTTGATGGTCTGACCGACCTTCTTCTTCTCCTGACCAGTGCCAACTTCAATCCACTCATCGCGCTTTACATCAATGCGAGTAAAGAAAAAGTAATTTTTAGCTTCTCCACCAGGGGTGGTGCGTGGGTCACCGTACATGACCCCAATCTTCATGCGAAACTGGTTGATAATTAGGCCGATGAACGGACGTTCGCCACCTAGAAGGTCGCGCTTGCCAGCTTTTTCCATCTTGCGGAAGAACTTGCCCATGAGCATAGCTCCACGACCAACAGTAAACTCGTCCATTTCCTTCTCGTCTTCTGCTGAAGGCACAAGAGCAGGCAACGAGTCAATGACCACACAGTCTACTTCTTTAGTCTCAATGAACTCTAGAACGGCTGTGAGGGCTGTTTCCATAACGTTGCTGGTGAACACGTGGACACGAGTAGCATCTACTCCGCACATTTCTGCGTATTCTGGAACCCACTGCTCAGCAGCAATCCAAATGGTGGTGAACTCAGGGTCACGTTTTTGGTTAGCGGCAATAGTCTTAAGTGCAAGTGCGGTTTTACCGTTGCTTGCCTCACCGATAATCTCGTGCCACTGGTTAGTAGGCCAGCCGCCTCCAAGAATCATGTCTAGCGATAGTGAACCTGATGTGAAACGAGTTGGAGCTGCGACGTTTGATGCTAGTACAACGGTGTTTTCGCCGTACTTTTTATTAATTTGTGCTAGAACTTTTTGGAGTGACATTACTCAATCTTTCCGATAATTGTGCCTGGGTTAAAGTTGTTTGCGGTGCTTACCTGCTTGGTAGCTTCTACCGTTCCATTGCTTGGGATACGGACACCTGGGGTGCCTGAACCTGACTGCTGGATAGGATAACCACAATCGTAGCACCGTGGCGCAGTCTCGACAGTCATTTTGCCATAATTGCCACTAGAACAGTTGGGGCAGCGGCTTGGAGCAGTTGCACTAGCTGGTAGCCTGTGACCTGCAAGTGACGGGTCAATGTAAGGCTGCTGCGTCACAGGCGGGTACGCGCTGTTGGGAGTGATGGGCTGGTAAGGTTGAACATACCCAGGTTGTACGGGCTGTACAGGCTGCACAGGGGCGTAGCGGGGTGTTTGTGGTTGCGGGGTATTGAGCTTATCAGCCCACCATGAATTACTCATTAGTCCTCTTCTTTGACTCCGGTAAATGTGCCATTAAGTTCTAATATTTCTAGCTCAACGGCAGATGACAGCATAGCAACTATAGCACTAAATGACATGCTGCTATAAAATTCTTTTAACACATTTGCGCTTGCATCTAAAGTTTCGGCAGTCATGCCAGAAACTTTAAGCAACTCTTTGCGATGCACGTCAAACGAATATTGAGCAGTCATGTCTGCGTACAGTTTAATAAACGGAATAAGCGCAGCAATTTCGGTTAACCGAGCTTCGGCGTCTTCAAGTTCCTTCTCGTCCCCTTCACCGCTTACTGGTGATAAGTTAAATAGTTTAATATTTTTATTGGCATCTTCACCAATAATGTCGTACAAAAACCATCTGTATAACATATTGACAGGAATTTTGTGCATCTTGCCGTGCCCTTCAGCATCTGATATAGGCCAATTCACTTTGACGACCCATTTATAATTTTAGCCATTTGGGAGTCCATCTCAGCGGCAAATTTTTTATATTCAGCGGAATCATAAACAAGCTGTGCTTTTAAATCTTGCAAACATTCTAAATCCCAAACTTCTTTAGAAGTTAACCGTTTTTTAGCTCTAACTTTGCTAAGTATAGCCTCGTATCGAGCGCTGTCTTCTGGGCTTAAATACTTACTCACTTTGCCTCACCCCACTTATCTACAATCTTTACGTCTGCAATCAGCGGCACTTTCAACACCTGAATATCCTCCATAGCTTCACGCAGAATCTCTGCTGTGGACTCCGCCATATCTGCTGGCGTAGTAAGTACCATTTCGTCATGTACCGTAAGAATAATCTTAGCCTCTGGCGGTAACATTTGATGTGCACGAACCATAGCAATCTTAATAATATCTGCGGCACTGCCTTGAATTTTAGTGTTAAACGCCTGACGCTCAGCTCCTGCGCGGAAACCATTGTCTCGTGACATAATTTCTGGCAAGTAACGGCGGCGACCAGTCAAGGTTTTTACGTACGGCACAGGCTTACCGGCACGGGTAGCGCCAATAACTTTGGCACGGTACTTAGCAATCGAACTAAATTGGTTTGCAAAGCGGTCAAGCAAATCTTTTGCCTCAGTCTTGGTACAACCAATTTGTGCAGCAATCTTATCTGGTCCTACACCATACGCCATAGCAAGAACGAGAGCCTTACCTGCCTTACGGTCTACGCCCATCGTGTCACCCACAGTAGTGTAGATGTCTTTGCCGTTTAGGTAGTTGTCCATCATAATTGGGTCTTCCGAGAATGACGCAATTACGCGAGGCTCAATCTGCGAGTAGTCGGCAACCACTAGCTTGTGCCCTGGAGGGGCTACAAACAAGTTACGAATAGCTTTGCCGTGTGGGGTGTGCGGAGCTGGTACATTCTGCAGGTTAGGGTTACGACTAGAAAAACGACCAGTTTCAGCACCGTGCTGTACAAAGTCTCCATGTAAGCGACCGTTAATTAGCAAACTTTCTTTAGTTTCTGTTCGAGTTTTGCCCAAAGTAGTGCGCTCAATGTCTCCGCCAAGATACGGGATTACATACGTTGAAAGAAGCTTATTATAGTCGGCGTACTCTAGCAAAGCAGTGACCAATGGGTCTTTGTCTCGATAAGGCTCTAGCGCCTCGGCTGATACTGAGTAATCAGCACCTGTAAGTTCGACGTTGGTTCTATCCTTTTGCTTACCCTTAACAGTTAGAACTTGCGCTTTTAGACCGCGCCCGCCCTCACTTTTAGGTCCATACAAAAGAGCTTGCTTTTCTGGATTAGAGTTGATGTTAAACTCACGACCTGCAGCCTTGTAAATATTGGCGCGAGCCTCATCCACTTTAACTTCTAGGTCAAGTTTTAGTTGCTCAAGGGAATCGGTATCAATTACGGCACCAGTTAGTTTCATGTCGCATAGAACAGCCAGAACATCCATTTCCAGCGCAAACACGCGGTCAAGTTCTCCAGCCTCTAACTTTGGCACTAGCGACTTCCACAATAGGAATGTGTACTTAGAGTCAAGGTATGCGTACTTGGCAACAGTGTTAAAGTCGTAAACTTCTACCTCTTTACCTACGCCTTTTTCCATCTCGTAACCAAACTCACGCTTAAGGCAGTCAGCAAGGCCGCACTTATTTTTATTGCGGTTGTCTGAAATAAACGATGCAATCATGGTGTCAAAATATGGGGCAGACGGCACACGACCGCCGTAGTATTTGGCTACAGAAGTAAGGTCAAATACAAGGTTGTGACCAATGGTTAGAATTTGGTCATTAAACATAAGTGGTTCTAGCGCTTTAAAAACCTCGCCTGGAAACAACTGCTCTGGAGCAGGACCAAATACTTTGGTGGCTTTCTTAGCATCACGACTGTAGTCGCTAGGTCGAAGGGCTAAACCTTTTTCTTTACGGACTTCACCCTGACCAGTAAGTGGGTAAATTTCTTCGAGGAAGTCTCCGTGTGGGTGTCCCATAGGTATTACGTCACAGCGACCGTGGGTGGCTAGTGTAATCCAAAGGACTTCGTTTACTGGGGTCATACCACGTCGCGGTCCCACAGTTTCAACGTCGTAGGCAAAGGCATCTTGAGTTAGGTAGTAATCTACCATCTCGGCAAGTTGTTCAGCAGTTGTAATAATGTTCATAGTATCTCCACAATAGCGCAAAAGGCGGGGATGTCAAATCCCCGCCT
>Ga0114962_10000928_pt1 | contig 25424 bp, 24 predicted proteins | sample C_130820_MF_Meta_FD_87017 | JGI IMG/M metagenome (GOLD analysis project Ga0114962, IMG submission 87017) | Freshwater microbial communities from Lake Croche, Canada to study carbon cycling - C_130820_MF_MetaG | ecosystem: Environmental > Aquatic > Freshwater > Lake | place: Lake Croche, Canada... | reverse complement strand
CCTGTATCAGCGCGACGCTGACGTGGTTGGCCTCCGCTACGATACGAAGAGGATGAGGAGGAGCGAGGAGCCCTCACCTCACCCGGCTTACGAGGCGGACGACGATCGCCGCCAGCACCCCTCTCGCGAGGAGGAGCAGGCGCCTTGTCATCAAATCCCTCGGCCTTCACACGCGGGATCCCCCGGCGGGTAAAGCGCTCCAGTGCACGCAGGGCATCATCGTCCTCTTTGGAGATGAAACTGATTGCTTCGCCGACAGCCTTCGCCCGACCCGTACGGCCAATGCGATGGACATAATCCTCGTGGTGGGGCGGGAAGTCGTAGTTCACCACATGCGTGATCCCGTCGACGTCGATGCCGCGAGCAGCGATGTCGGTCGCTACTAGAACGCGGATCTTGCCCTCTTTGAATTCGTTGAGGGCACGCAGGCGCTGGTTCTGGGAGCGGTTGGAATGAATCGTTCCGGTCGTGATACCCGATTGCTCCAGGCGCCGTGCGATACGGTCGGCCCCATGCTTGGTCCGGGTGAAGACGAGCACCACATTGAGAGCCTTGTTCTGAAGCAGATGAAGAAGTAGTCCCGGTTTGAGATGCTGAGGGATCTCGTAAACCGACTGGGTGACTGTATCGGCGGGATTGGAGCGTCTACCAATCTCCACTGTCTCGGGCTCCTGAAGAAACTCGCCTGTCAGCTTCTCGATCTCACGGGAGAGCGTGGCGGAGAAGAAGAGCGTCTGACGCTTGCGGGGCAGAAGCCTTACGATCTGGCGGATCGCCGGTACAAAACCCATGTCGAGCATTCGGTCGGCCTCGTCGAGCACCAGAAACTCGATGTGGGAGAAGGCCTTTTCCCTGCCACGGATCAGGTCCAGGAGTCGTCCTGGAGTGGCGACCACGAGATCGGCCCCCTGCTCGAGTGCCTTGATCTGGGGGCGCTCGCTGACGCCACCGAAGATCGTGGCCACCGTAAGCGGCATATGCTTGGCGTAGGCCCGGACATTCTCCTCAATCTGGACAACCAGTTCGCGGGTTGGGGCGATGATCAGGGCGCGGATGCCCTTGGAAGGAGAAGCGGCCAGCAGCGATAGGATTGGAAGCGTGAAGGCGGCCGTCTTGCCAGTGCCAGTCTGGGCGATACCGATCAGATCCTTGCGCTGAAGCACGAAGGGAATCGCGGCGGCTTGGATCGGGGTAGGTTCAGTGTAGCCAGTCTCTTGGACGGCTTTGAGAATGGCGGCATCAAGGCCGAGCGAGCGAAAAGACATCCACGGAGCAAAGGGATAAAACCCTGATCGGGCAACTCCTTTAAGGACTACCTGGCTGTGGGGGGTGCCAGGACTCCCTACTGCTGATCAAAAAATCCCATCGCTGATTGCTTGGCTTCATGGGCGGCCCAACGAAGCTGCCTGTATTCCAGTACACCAAAAATCACGACCGCCACTAAGAGAGCAGCCCCCAAGAGCTTAAGATTGCGGCGATCACGGGAATCCTGTGGGGTCTTGATTCCGAGAATACGGGGACGGAGCACGGAGGTCTCCTCGAACTCCCGAAATCCCGGATCGATCATCCCCACTTTACGCATAAGTGGTTTATTTTCCCCAGAGACATCGGGGAAAGCGCCATTATCTGGAATTTGGTCACGAGAATCAGGCATTTATCATTTAGCTATTATGTCTACCAGTCAGGCTTGACTAGCTCTTTTTTGTGACATTCAAGCCACCGGTATGTCTTGGGAAAGTTTTCAAGAGGGTTCCCACCCTCTCCCATTATTGTTTATACTTTCCTTTAGGTTCCAGTTTGCAAGCAGTCAGGACGATATCTCCGACTTTAACTTCTTTGAAGTCTCCCTTGATAGCGACGCGTTGATCGACGGACAGATAGGCCTCCTGCGAAAGGATGCTTCCGCTGCGGTCACGATGCACAATGGTCGCCATCGAACCGTCGGACGATACTTGGATTTCTGAGTTTACGGGGATTGATCCGAAGAGAAACTCGGCCTTCACTGCGGGCAAATTCGCAGAGGGATCCTGCATGGTTACAACGAGCACCTTGTTTTCGTCGCTTCCCTGACTGAGGGCGGAGATCCTACCTATCACCGTGATGCGCTGGCCGTTATATTTCCCGATGGCCGCCTCCTGATTTTTGGCAAAATCCCCGGCGATAACGTTCAGCGTCACCACATGATTGTCCGGAAGGGGCTGCAGGTACGAAGCCGCATCCATCTGCGCAATTTTTGTGGTCGGGAAGTCCTGTGCCATTAGAGGTACAGCCGCAAAAAGCAAGGATGTCAGGAAAAGCAGGATTCTGGGAGTGGAAGACATGCATGATTAATATCAGAGGAGTACAAAAATCGGAAAGCTGAAATCTTCGTTCTCTGACCAATCCAAGGCGCTACCAGTTGCTAAAGTTTCCATCTTTTAACCGTTTTCCATTTCCTGTTCAGTGAAGCCATGTCGTTCATTACCCTACTGCTAAGGCATCCTTATCTGCTCGTCGGCGTGGGTGGAGCCTTGGGATCGGTCGCCCGCGCGGGAATGACGGATCTCGTCACACGCTGGATAGGCAACGGGTTTCCATTCGGCACATTGGTGGTGAATGTGATGGGCGCTATCTTGATGGGCCTGCTGGCCGGCTATGGCGAAACAGAACCGGGAAGATTGATCTTCTCGCCTGGGGCCCGCACCTTTCTGATGATCGGCGTTCTGGGTGGCTACACAACCTTCTCCTCCTTCAGCCTCCAGACTTTCTTACTCATGGAGCAGGGTAACTGGATCGGAGCATTCCTGAATGTCTTTCTCTCCGTGTTGCTTTGCGTAGTAGGCATCTGGCTGGGCTTCTCGGTCATCAGGGCCTGCCAATAAAAAACGTCCTCAGCTGTCGGTGATCTTCGAGGGTTAGTTTGGAGTGGCTCGTCGCAAGACAATCAGACACGCTTCATTGCCGTGTCTGACCATCTTCCTAACAACTCTACTCGTTCGGGAGTCACACTGACTGAGTTGCTTGTTGTCATGGCGGCAATCGCGGCCCTCATGTCGCTTGCGGTTCCGACATGGGGAGCGATCACCCGCTCCCAGGCAAACAGCGCCGCAGTGAGTCTGGTCATGGGGACCCTGGAGCAGGCGCGTCTGGCGGCAGTCTCGGGCAAAAAGGAGGTCTGGGTGCTGTTCAAGAACGATGATGGGCAGAAACAGGCATCCCTTCGCATCGTCACTCGCGAGGGAATAGGAGGCACGGGTTCCGTACCATTCACATCATCAGGCAGCTGGATCATGCTTCCTCGGGGGATCATGTTCCAGGTCGGGGAAGATACCCTGATGGATCAGAAGCCACTGGCAGAGGTGATCGCCGCGGCAACGGGCACCACAATAGCTGCCTCGGTTCCTACATCCATCTCGGTAGGGGGAATGATGTTCCAACGCTCGGGAAGAATCGGCATTCCTCAACAGGGAGGCCCGGCACTTTTGCTGCGCCTACGATCCCTCAAAGGTCCGTTTCCCTCTCTCATCGAGCTCTCTCGTGGCAGCGGGCGTGCCAGCTACACTTCCAAGAGTTCCGATCAATGAGGAGGAAGAACAGCTACTCATCAGCTCATGCCTTCACCCTTGTGGAGATCCTGATTGCCATTGGTGTTTTTTCCATCACGTCATTTGCGCTGATCGCTCTGTTCTCAGTGACTCACAAAACCGATCGCGATGCCAGGGAAGAGACCCAGGCAACCCTGATCGCCTCCAATATCATGGAGGGCCTTTCGTTCGGAAATAATCCCTCTCTTCTCCATCTAGCCACGTCAATGAGCAATGGAGTTCCGGTCTGGGAAAGCATCTCCTTCAAATTAACGACCAGTTGCTGCGTCGCCTACGACTCCGCATGTGAACCGATTCGTGCAATCTCCTCCTCCGAGGCCACCAACCCCGTCCTTGAGCAGGGCATCACCGCCCTTGCGTGGCTAACCCTGAGCTCGAAACGCTTCACTCCGAGTATCGTGATTGCCGAGGTCCTGGTGGCATCACCTCCCTCGGCGCCTGCATCGGGGCGAACCCTCCATCGTTTCACAAAACTTCTCACGATACCGTGACCATGCGATCCGATAATCACATCAAAATCGGTGATTTCAGAAAACCCATCAACCATGAGGGTTTCACTCTCACTGAAGTTCTTGTCTCCTCGGCGATCCTCGCAGTTCTGATTCTGCTCTTGCTAGGCATGGGAGATGGAGCATCCAAGATCTGGCGCGATGGAGAAGGAAGACGTGAGGCTCTTGGGGAACTTCGGGCATCTCTTCAGATCATCACCGAGGATCTCCACTCTGCGGTCATCACTACCAATTCCGACTCGCTCGACATCAGAAAGTCCGAACAAGAACTATCCCCAGGTCTCTTTTTTCTCGTTTCGCATCCAGCGGATCGAAGGCACTCCGAGATCAAGGGGGATCTCTGTGCCGTAGGTTACTTTCTTGCCGCGGATCCCAAGGAAAAAGGATGTACGAATCTCTACCGCTTCCATGCCTCTGGGGAACGCGTATCCAAGGCGGTTGAGGAGGATTCCCTTCAAGACCTCTATGAGAAAGCCTCCCTGGAGAACACCGCAACCACGGAACTGCTGGCGAGAAATATCGTTTTCTTTCAGATCCGTTCTCTTCCTGAACAAAGCACTCCCCCGGAGCTTCTGGAGTTGACGCTCTCCGCCATCAATACAAGGACCGCTCGCCTCATCGCCTCGGACCCCAAGGCAGGCGAGAGAAACAGCCACCTTCTGAAGGAAGGGTTGCAACGATCAACGGCCATCATTCACCTGCCGCCCTATCGCGAAGGTGTGTCCCTGCCATGACGAAGTCGCGATCCAGGCTGGAGTCCCGACACAAAGAGAACGGGTCGGCTATCATCGCTGTCCTCAGCCTGATCGGCCTGCTCACACTTCTGCTTGTCTGCCTTCTCCAAAGCGTGCGGATCGAGCGAACAAGTAGTGCGGCCTGCTCGGCGGAGAAACAGGCCGAACTGAGTGCCGAGTCCGGCATTGCCTCGGCAAGCCAGCTATTGCTGATAGCCACCTCGAATCGTCCGGCCTATCTGGTCGGCCTACCTCTATCCAATGGAGATAGAGAAGATCCTAAAGAAGGTATCGCCCCCCCTCTCCTTTTGGGTGCATCCAATCTCACAAACAGCACCGAGATTCTGCCTCTTTTTTCCTTCGACCTCACCAAAGCGGCGCTCTTCCCAAAACTCACCAAAAATACCTTGGAATCACTGCTTGATGAGCGGCTTTCCACTAACCCTTGCGTGGCAGTGGACCTAAATGATCCCTCATTAGTCGGAAGCTCCTTAGACACGAACAATGAGAATAATTCAAAAGGAACAAATGAGCCGGCACTGAGGGGGTCGGGGATGATTGCTTCCGATGGAGTGTATCCGGCCCTCTGGCAATCCCTTCATGACAGCGATGGAAAAATTGTGGGACGCTATGCTTTCATCATGACCGACGAGTCGGCCCGTTTGAATCCGGCCCTTCACCTCGGCAATCCACGCACGGATCCCAAGGACTGGGATCATGGTCCCGGTGATCTCCCACTGGCGGACGGAAGCACTCTCTTGCCAACCATCGAGGAAGCCGCCCATCTCCATGAAATCGCGATTAATCTACCGACAGCGGGAAGCTTCCAGACCGCATTCCAGGACTCTCGAGAGTACCTAGAAAAACGCTCACTGCTAACCCGCGATCCTTGCAAAGCGCCGGATCTCATCCCCGCGACACTTCCGGAGGGTGGATTGCCAAAATACAACCTCAACGATCTGGCCACAAACCCGGCCTGGGGCGCCACATCCTACGATCGCGCGACCAATATCGCCCGTATTATCGACAAGAACCTCCCGAAGTTCAAACAACGCGATCCCTCATTGGCCAAGAAAGGAAGCGACCCGTTCCTCTACCTGACACGGTTGGCCTGCAGCATTGTCGATTACATTTCCACGGTACCGGGATCCACAGGGCCTATGGGAGGGGAGCCATCGGGCAGGGATCTCGTCCCCTATGTGACGCAGATTGCAGAAAAATGCACGCGTACCGCCTACCTAACAAATAGCACTACCAACATGACCGCAATCGAGAGCCAGTTCTTTGTCGAGATATGGAACCCCACTACAAGCATCGTGAGGGGAGGAATTCCCCGTCTAGTGATCGGAAATAGGGCTTATGTGGCCTTTGGAACCGGAGTGGAGACACCTTTCAAGAAATATGATGAAACTGCTTCCTCAACCAGAGAGCTGCGTCCTAATGAATTCACCGTGGTGGCCTTCCAGCCTGAATCCCAGAATTGGAACTCACCCACCCCTCCAAGCACCAACGAACCCAGCTGGAAAGAGGGTCCGACTGGCAACGAAAACAATGCCCCTGAATACTTCGAGTTTTACTGGAACGAGAAGCTTGTCGACCAGACACGCCGTTCTACAAATGAATCCAAGAAGGAACAGGGCGGACTGAAGCACAATGCACAGCAACTACTCAACTCCCAGCCTCGGTGGCAATGCCTCACGGTTCCCACATACTCAGGCAAAGGAATCGAACCGGACGAATCCTCCGAGGCGCTGGATCCAGGAAAATACCGATTTGTCGGAGATCCCCGCGCCACCTTTCTGACCTCTTACACGTGGGTTCCGATCGCAACCTATCAGGAAAACACTCTCTGGAACGGCGTTGTCCCGGGTGGGGTACTCAACAAAGGCATGATTCTGGATCCCAAGAACACTTGGAAAAGCCGCGACTGGATCCCGGAGAATCCCGTGATCGGGAATCGTCCTGCCACTGCCGAGCAGATGCCGAATCAGATCCCCTCCTCCTATAGAGAGGGAATCGATGACAAGACAGCCCCCAATGTCATGCGAAAGGGAGCCATGGTATCCCTCGCGGAATTGGGGAATATCTTTGAACCGGCTCAAGTAGATGACCAGGGCTCAGCCGTGAACGCCAGTCAGGCTGGTATCTTAACGTGTAGTGGTGGTGGGAGGACTCTTCGAATCGGGCAGCCGGAGTTCCAGTTTGCGGGAACCAACAACTGGGATGTTCCCGGCAAACGAGCTATCGAACTCCTAGATCTCTTCACTCTAGCCGACGAAGGACGCCGCCCCCCTTCCACGGATACTACGGCAGATACCAACCAACTGGGCACGAATGCCGGAATTCCCGGGCGCATCAATGTGAACACAGCCTCTCGTGCCGTCCTTACCTCCCTTTTTTACGGAGTCGGGGTCACCTCAGACCAACGTTTTACGAATTCACGCATCAGCGCCAATGCGGCGGATGATCTGGCCTCCGTTGTAGAAACAAACCGACCCTACCAGAAACTCTCCGACCTTTACCCTCTCACAACCAATCTCGTCAGCGCGGATACCTACACGCCTTTCTTGCAAAGAAACATCCCCGGCAGTTCGCCGCCCGCAGCTAACGTTTTCGACCGTGCCAGGGAAGAAGCCTTTGGCAAGATCATCGGTCACTGCATCCTGCAGACCCGCGTCTTCCATCTGTACGTCATCGGCGAAGCTCTCGATCAGCATGGGAAAACCAGAGGACGCTCGCTCATGGAGGGGCTTCTCCGGCTGGAACCCGATGCCACAGGCCGACTCATCCCTTCCGTGCATGACGTACAGTGGCACTGAGTCCGTGCGTTCCAAGGCCATACCTACCGAGTCCGTGTATCCCTTTTCTAAGTTATGATGACATTCACTGCATTCCTCTTACTGGCGCAGACAACACTCGTTCCGGCTCTCTCTCCCTCACACGCCTCACCAACGAGTTCAACTCAGGGACCTCAGAGAACTCAGCGACAGCAAGCATCTCATCAGCACCATCACGCCGCAGCTACCCCGACTCCAACTCCCGAGATCCGGGTCACCATTGTGAACGCTACCAGCGTTCCCTCGATCTCCCTTGGGATTGATACCGGGAGGACCAGCGGACCGAACAAGCCGATCGCCTACCCCGACTTTCCCCAGGGGGAATGGACGGCCAACAAGGCCATCGCAACGCCAGAGGTTCATTATGTCGTGCGGAGCACCCATGGCGGCCTCGCAACAGGCCAAACTATCAGGTTCAAACCAGTCTCGAGCCAATACCTTCTGCTGATGGGTGATTTGAGCACGCGTGGACCAGCGGAAAAAATAACTCAGGTCCTGAGAGATGTAGCACCCCGGGGGTTTTACCTTCCCAACGTTCAGTTTCAGGTTATCCCCTACACTTTAGTTACCTCTGATCCGTGCCACTACAGGATCATCAATGCCATGCCCGGGAAAACACTCCTACTCCGAAGCCCCGCCTCCGAGAACAAGCCGGCCCAGCAGCTTGCCTACCTAGCTCCCGGAAATAGCGTCCTGCTAGTGCACCAGCCCCCATGCGTAAGCTATGAGGCCGTCATCGACGGGCATGCCATCCCTCTGGAAATCGAGCAGGAGGGAGCCGAGGGGAACTGCCTAATCCCCTTCTTCCTGCGGAATGGAAAACCGGACTTCGTGCGTGTCTTTGAAGACCCTTGATCCAGTTTGCTTCTTACAGGATCAGTCCGGAAAAAGGGGGCTTACTTAGTCTGCTGCAGAGGCTTGGGCAGCATGCCGTTGAATTCCAGCGGATTGTCGAATTTTTTGAGATCAGAGGGTTTTACGCCGAGAGGCATGGCAGGCTTTTGTAGCTTTTCGGGCATCGAGATGGGGGGTTCCTCGATCAGTTTTTGAGCGCGGACTTTCTCCAACTTCTCATTCATGCTAGCCATTTGATCCTTGAGCGGGATTTCCATCTCATTATTGCCACCCGGAAGTGAGGGCACCTCAACTCCAGAGCTTTCTTTTTCCACCCCTTTCTCTTGCTGAAATTTTTTGGTGAAGGCGTTGTTGCCTTGGTAGAAATCAATTGTCGGCGCGCTCGATTTTTTTGAAAAACCATCCTTGTAGGAGTATTTTTTGTTGTTCAGGTAGAGCCCATAAGCCGTCACCGCGATGACGATGATTGCGAGCACTCCCATGAGCCACCCCAACTGATCAGCCCTCTGATCAGGCCTCTGCATACGTTTGGAACGGTTGGAAAGGTTGGACTTAACGGGGCCTACTAACTCAGCCGCCTGCTCTCCTTGATGCCAGAACTCAACTTGGGCTTTATGAGCAGGGGTCAGGCTGCGCTTGGTGATCTCGGGGGTTAACTCGGTTTCTTCCCGTGGTGAGGAGGGGACATGGGCACGTGCCATCCGCGGAGAAATCGGAAAGTGCTCAATATTAGGTATCTCCTCAGGCAAGCCCATATTTATAAAGTACGCTTTAGCTTCAAGCGTGCCATCAAAAAGATTGTTTCGATTTCGTAACATCAGGGAAACCTTCTTCACTCTTTTGCTGGGGATGCACTTGCTACATGATAGAGTTCTCCCATGCGTTCTGAACTCCATGACCGACTGCGTAGAATCTCGGAACATTGCGCCGTGCCGGGGTTAATCCGCTATGTGGTGCTCTTCAATGCCTTGGTCTTCATCCTCCATCTTCTGGCTCCGGGATATCTCTCGGTTCTAGAACTCAATCCCGCCCTTGTTCTTCGCGGAGAGATCTGGAGACTTGTAACCTGGATCTTCATTCCTGAGACCCTGAGCCCGTTCTGGATCTTTTTCTCACTCCTTTTCCTGCTTTACCTGGGCGACGGACTTGAAACAGCCATGGGAGCAGCGAGACTCACCTCCTTTTATTTGTGCGGCATCCTGCTCTGCACAGTCGTCTCCTTCGCATTCGGATTATCAGCTGGAGGGACCTCCATTGGCCGGGCAAATACCTTTCTCAATCTCTCCCTGCTACTTGCCTATGCAACGGTCTATCCCGACTTCAAGGTCCTGGTTTTCTTCATTCTTCCGGTCAGGATCGCCTGGTTGGCTCTCTTCAGTGCCTTCATCATGATCCTCTCCGCATTGGGCCAGCCACTGATCGTAGCCGCGACTCTGGGAGCGGCTTTTCTTAACTACCTTCTGTTTTTCAGCAGCGAGTTGAGATCCCATCTGGGCATTCTGAAAAGGGGTGTTGCGGGATTCTCCGGTGCTCCCACCCGACTCAAACCCCAAGGCCAAACTCTAGGTAACACACAGGGGAAAAAAAACCAACCGGTCGAAACGCTCCATCGATGCGAGGCATGCGGCAACACCGAGTCCAGCCATCCGGACATTGATTTCCGCGTCACTGCGGATGGGAGAGAATTCTGCAGGGAACACCTTCCGGCTAAGTCTTGACCCAGGCTACTCTGTAGCGAGTTATCCCGCAGAGGCGCAGGGGCGCTGAGAAAATAGAGAGGAGTGAGCAGTGCGGACCAGATGCCCCAAACAACGTCTGTTCCGGTAAAACTTTACCACTTTTTAAATCGATCCAAAAACTCAGCTCCTCTTTGCCCCTGCGCCTCTGCACCTCAGCGGGAGCCACTCCGTTTGATTCACCACCACATTCTCCTTTTGTGCCTTTTGTGCCTTTTGTGGCTACATCTTTTCTTAAGATGCTCTACCTGGGTGAAATAACAATCCGGCTTCCCTCCTCGCTTCTGCGAACTGGCACTCCCAGAACCTCCCCGATCATTGTTTCCTCAAGGCTTAGCGCCACAGGATATGCCCGCATGAGAGCGGCGTGGGGGTTGTGATACTCGTGAATCTCCCAGCCAGTCTCATTGCCCGAGAACGTTGACATTCTCTCTTCCTGATCTCGCAGTCGGACAAAGGCCCTTATTCTTTCCGTGACTTCCAGAGAGGAGATCATCGCGTTATAGCGTTCGGCCTCGGCACGGTAATGGAGAGCCAGCAGCTTTTGCGGGGCGGAAGAGCCAAAGAGCTTTTCCACATCGCGCAGCAATCCCATCGCCAGTTCAAGACCCGGCACTTCAAAGAGACGGTCTCCGGATTCCGTGAGCCTGTAGAACATTAGCGGGCGGCCCTTGGGAGCAGGCTGCCTCCAAGTGGTCAGATATTTCTCGGAGGCGAGAGCAAGGCAATGCGCCTTCACCCCCATGTAGCTCATGCCCAATTCAGCCGCAATCTGCTTCACCCCAAGACCGTTTGCGGAGCGCTTGATGAGATCCAGCACCGCCAGACGGGCCCCCTGTCCGGCGCCAAAGACAAGGCTCTTTCTCATCAGAACAACTCTGCCTGGGCTGGTGGGGACGGGAATAGGTGATCGGGGATAGGTGATGGGGAATCGGGAATGAGAGAAGATGGAAGATGCGGATCACTCAGACTGTCACTTCCCGCCATTTGAGTGTCTGGCTGTTGCTTCGCATTCGTTATCGCACTTTGCCCTTCCCTAACTCCCATATCCGATCTCCTAGCTACCAACGCCTCCGCCTCGCGCTCAACTTCGGCAACCAGCGAACGAAATTCGCAATTCCGGAGCGCCTCAATCAGCTCAGGATAACGAGGGCTTAGCTTCATCTCTGCAATCGGCAGCGGCAGCGGCAAATCCAGATCAAGAGCTACCATCTGGCGGTTCTGGAGAATCTGCTCACGGGAGGCCTCCACCTTCTCACGTACTTTGGGATCCAGGTCCTTGCCAGCGAGGATGCTGTCCAGTGATCCGTACTGAGTGATCCATTTGGCGGCAGTTTTCCCTCCGACTCCGGGAACTCCCGTGATGTTATCCGCTGAGTCCCCCGTTAGGGCCAGTATATCGGCGATCAGCTCCGGATCGACTCCCCACTTGGCACGCACCTCGGGAATTCCAAGCAGCTTGAATCCCCCGTTCCCCTCACCCACATCAGCCCTCGCAGTAGAGTAGATCGAGACGCCGTCGCGCACCATCTGGAGAATATCCTTATCATTGGTGGCCACCACGCACTCCATCCCGGATCGGCAAGCCTCCACGACATACGAGGCGATCAGGTCATCTGCCTCATGATTCTCCAGGAAGACGCTGGCAACCCCGAGTAGGGGAACGATTTTCTGGATCGGCTCCTGCTGGACCTCCAGGTCATCCGGCATCTCGTCCCGATGCTGCTTGTACTCGGGCTGGAGCTTCGTACGGCGCTCCGGCAGACCTGCATCCCAGACGACAGCCGCGTAGTCAGGATTTAGATCCGAGAGCATCCTGCGCAGCGCCTTCACGAATCCATAGATGGCGTTGGTTGGTTCGCCACGCGAGTTGCTCAGCCCACGGATCGCAAAGAAAGAGCGATAGAGGTAATAATGTCCATCGACTAGAAGGACTCTCGGCACAGCTGACATGCCGTTTTTTTTGATGTCGTGAGTAAGAGGATTTAAGGGCATTGCGCTGCAGGGGATAAGGAAATCTCTGAAAGCGCGATCATCAGAAGTTTCTTTTTGTGGGATTCAAGTGTCTGGGTATGTCCCTTGTATTTGATTCCTCGGTATTCAAGAAGTAGTGGATCCTTGCTGCTCTGAGCGTTAAATCTCGTGAGGTAATTGGCGATCGTTGCTCCCTGAAACTCCTTGGGCGCCAAGAGATCGAAAAAGGAGTACCCTTTGACTTCCTCAGATGGCATAGCGAGAATCTCGCACGCGATTTGATTCACAAACCGGATCTTCCCATCATCATCAGAAATAAGTACAGGTACCGGAAGATTTTCCAATATCTCCTGAAGCTCTCCTCTAGAGGTCTTCAACCGGTTCAACACAACGGAGAGCAGTAAAGAAAGAATGGCGGCGATCGTAAACGTGCAGCTTCTCACATAAGGAGTCATTTCCGTATGGTTCACGGCATTGGCATTCAGAAAACACAGGCGCTCCGGACTCAAAAAGATGGTCGCCACGATGAGCGAATAAATCACGGCCCAAAAGATCATGCTTCGGGGAGGAAGGCTGAACGCCAGCACCATGAGACCAATGATTCCAAACAGAGGGGTCATCGTGGTTTGTCCAGTCATGTGATCCAAACAAATGACAAGCACCAGATAAGCGAAGGGAATCACCGATTCGTTGATCCAGTGAAAAGGGCGGGCTTTGGATAGCATGTCGATTTAGGAGGGTATCAGTGTCTCGGAAGATTGTCTTAGAGCATTAAGATTTTCAAAAACCGGCCGAATAGTATCCTGCCAGGTTTTCTTGGAATAGCGTTCCTGGAGCGTCTTTCGGCCGGCTCTTCCCATGGACTCTCCCGCAGTAGGATTTGTCAGGATGGAAAGTATGGCCTCCGCAAGTTCCTGCGGATTCTCCTGCCCGACGAGCAGACCATCCGTTCCGTGCGAGATAATTTCCGGAAGCGCACCGATCCGGTGCGCAACCACGGGGCGCCCCCGCTCCCAGGCCTCGAGAACAACCATCCCAAAGGGCTCCTTCCAGATAGAAGGAACGATGGAGCATGCCGCATTTGCCCAGAGCTCCTCCATCGCCCGATGCTCCAGAAATCCTGTGAAACGGACATTCTTCAAACTCGCGTCACGAACCATCCTTTCAAGTCTCGGTCGCTCCGGTCCCTCTCCGATAATCCAGAGGTTACGCCCGTAGTGGTGAACCATCTCCCAAGCTTTCAGAAGGCGATCGACTCCTTTCTCCGCGGAAAGCCGTCCGACAAAAAGGACATCCCCCCCCGCGGGATACGGAGAAGAATTCCGACTGCTCTCATAAAAATGAGGAATCACCGTGATCTTACGTGATGGGATCCCCATGGCCACATATTCCGCTTTTTGGGCTTCGCTAATGGCGATCCAATGATGAATCCTGTGAAAAAGATCCATTCCCCGGGCATGAGCTGTGATAGCTCCCATGATACCGCTTTGCAGATGACTGCCATGCCAGCAGGCGGTCTTGAAGGCGGGCATGAAGTTTCCTCCCATGCATCGCTGACAAGGCTCCCCATGGTTCAGAAAAAAGCCATTCACGCATCCAAGGCGGTAATTGTGAAGGTACTGCACGACAGGAACACCCAGTTCAAAGGCTAGTTCGTAGACCGCTGGCGACATGGTGGGAAAGACATTGTGAACAAGCCAGCCCTCATAGCTCCCAAGTTTCTGGTAATGTCGGAGCTGACTTACGATGCTCCAGTTAGAGATGGCCTTGAGCGTTGAGATTCCTTTTTTGAGTATCCCTCCGGAAAAGGCCTCCGCACTGGAAGCAAGCATGTATCCGATATCGAAGTCGCGATGGAGAGCGTCTCCAATCCGATACACGCTTCCTTCCTCTCCTCCGAACTCGCGGTAACGGGAAAAAAGTTGAAGAATCCGGGGCCTAGCCCCCATCTCGTCAGATGAAGCAAGAGCTCTTTTCATGAACGTCCTGGGACGGAATCACTCAAACCAGAACTACGGGAAGTTCCATTCAATATGTGTCGCCGGAATCGGAGACAGCCCCTTCAGAGCCTCCGCGAATCTGTGGATCCGATGCCCCCTTCTTCTGGCAAGGGTCAGGGAGACGACCGAGCAGTGAACCAATCCCCATCATCCCCAGAAGAGCCACGATGAAAACCAAATAGCCCGCCGTCATGTGAAACCACGATGGGTGCTCCAGAGGGTTCTTGCCCAAAGCAAATTCACTTCCAAACGTAACCGTGCCGATGGTCAACATCAGAATCCGCGCAAGATTTCCGGCAACAGCAAGTGGCGGTGTACAGAGGAAAAGCACCCATTTTTTCCAAGCTCCCTTGAGCGTGAAATGGGCAAAGAGAGCCCCCACCATCATGAGAGCGAAGAGCGAGCGGATACCACTGCAAGGATTGGCGACATCGACCGCGAATTTCTGACCTGCAGAGAGGTGATGGGCCGGATCGGCTGCAGAAAGAATCCCAGTCCCCACCAGCACCACGGGAATTCCGATGGTATTCAGCACAAGGACGCTGATCGTCGACATCAGGTACCGGAGAGGCAGAGCCACCGTCGTATCAAGACCAGGGAATGGGATCGCAAAAAGAAGGAAGGCGATCGGAAAGGCAAGCGCTTTCAGAAACTCCCAACCGAGCAACCACCAAACTGAGCCGACTAGGCAGAGCACTATACTGATCAAGCCGATGAAGGTGACATCAGCCTGATTGCCAGCCCAATAGAGAAAAAGGCCCACGATCAGTAAGGGCAAGCCCCCCCAACCGCACCGAGGAGTCAGGGAGAGGAGTCGCTCCCTGTCCTGATAGATCAGAAAGAGAAAAGCGGGTACGATAAGGAATCCATGTCCCATGTCCTCATTCTCAGTCCAGTTCCTCCAGATATAGAGGCCGAGCGAGTAAGAAGTCGTACCGATGCCGAAGCTATATTGAAGCAATAGAAGAAGCGCAGTGAGTGCAAGAATGGCCCCAGTACAAAGGGCAAGCATTGTAGGAAGAGGACGTGGGCGAGCGTTCATACTTGAGTGATATAATGCTTTAGGAAAGGTTCGCGTCACTTCATAACCGACGGGGCCAGCGCTGCTATAAAATCGATAATCATTTTCTGAGTCGCCTTGGTATCCTTGCCATTGGACGTGAATCCCTGGAGCACAGGGGCACTGACAGCTATGTAGGCCCATCGGTGGTTCTTGTGATGAATGACCCGATCCCAGCTTGTCAGCAAGAGGCGATGGAGATGAGACGATGTTGAGACTCCATTTCCCACAAACCAGTAGCAATAAAGACTCGGAAGCGTCTTCATAACACCCGGAGAGATCTCAACGGGCCTGGAGATGTGATCGGCCATGACGGTGATGGAGCGCCCATCAGCCAGCCTCACCGGAATGGTCTCCCTACGGTCGATCGACCAACCCTGCGCTGGAAGGCAGAGCTCGGGGCGATGGATACTACGTTTCTCGGCGCCAGCGAGCACGACTTGGGCATTGACGGGGTCGCCAAATGAATCCGAATAAATCTTTTTTACGATTTCCGTGTCCTTGGGCAGGACGTACTTTTCGCCCTCAGAAGCCACCGCATCCTTGCCCGAAAAACCATTGACCCGAGAAGGCAATGTCATGTTCACACCGCTCTCCGTGGTCGAGTTCACGGAACTGGTGAGTTTGAAGGCCAAAACGGTTGCGATCGATAGAATCAGCACGACGATCACCCTTAGGAAGGCATTGCCCGATGCATATGAGAAAAGATTCATAAAATGAATTAAAGGATTCTTTGGAGTTTAATCGGCATTGGCAACAATCAACTCTTTGTTGGCAATCCACCTTTGATTTCAGCACTGAATTCCTTAACTGGGTGAACGGTCCAGGCGTGGCGTCGTTCCCCCTCCGCTACTGAGATCGATGGCGAGGGCAGGTTGGAGATGAGGTGGTTAGCCTCGTCCCACCCACGCACTCTGAAGCCTAGATGGTGAGCAAGACTCGAAAGGTAAAGCTCCATGTAGCAATGAATTTCCCTCGGCTGGCTGGCAATGCTCAGAAAGGCCTCTCGGTTCCACAGTGAGCCACTTCCAAACATCGAGAGGATAGGTTTATGATCCTCTCGACGTGAAATCAACTTCCAGAACGGCAGGAAATCGGGATCGGATTCATGGAAAAGCATGTGATAGTTACTGGATCCATCGATCCGGTACAGCCAGTGTCCCATCACATCGGCATCATTGCGCAGCATCTCGTCAATCTGACGGCGATTAAGATCAGGAACTAGTGGTAGGTGATCATATTCGCAGAAATAGATAAAATCGGCATTCTCCCTCTCAACAACCGAGGCCATAGCTTGAAAAATGCCGATGTAGGATTGCTTTTCTCGCTGATTGTCTATCTTCCGCAGATCGGGATCCTCCACAAAAACCTTCCGAGGATAGTCAATAGATTCGAAATCCTGCCTTGTGCCTCCAAAAGCGATCCAAAGATTCTCCTCACTACAAACCGGACGCCATGCTTCCAGAATGGAACGATAGGACGATCCACCCAGATGGGTAAGCACAACATTGATAACCTTACTATGATGCTCCAAGATATGAGGCGTGCCGGTAAGACGAGGAAAATCAGGGCGGGCGTGAGTGGTGAATCCGATTGCCTGCTTCCAATAGGTAAGGCGCTTCTGTGACAGGAAGCGTGGAATGAGTGGCGGTAAGCCCTCATGCCCAATAATCCAAGGGCAGCCACTCCAGCCCAACACTAGACCACGCCCCAGACTGTCTCCCGTGACGCAATCCCTGATGTCACTAGCAAAGAAATCGGTCACCAAGAGTAGTAGTTTCCTCAATGAAAGTTTGTACTTGCGCGAGGAAGTCGCCAGACATTCCAACGCCCAATACCAAAGGAAGAGTGTATTCCACTTGAAATAGCGTCCCGCGAGACGCTCTGGTTCAGATGACATTCTGAACAGCCAAGTCATCCCGATTCTCTGCATCCAGAGCGGGGCATCCGGCTTCATTCCGGCATTCACATCGAAGGCAAATCCGACCGCAAGCATTACGCCATGAGAAAGCTGCGGCTTGATCCGATGAATCCATCCATACTGCTTGGGCGTCCCGAGTCCGACCCAGATGAAGTCGGGTTTTGATTCCTGTATCTCCCTCAATACTGTCTCATCATCTTTTAGTAAGCCCTCCACGGAACACTCTCCATGGTATCCCCCAACGAAGTTCAATGAGGGGTTCAGTTGCAGCATTTGCTCGCGAAAGCGACGCCCACATTCATCCGATCCACCGATGAGGTAGTGCATCATTCCTTTAGGGCATGAGGCCATAAACTCCCTGGTAAAGGTTGGCCCGTACACGCGGTCCTCCATCCCGGCACCCTTCGTATTCATAGCCCAGACCAAGGGCATTCCGTCTGGAACCGTTATGTCGACGCTCCCCGCAAGAAGTGCGAAATCGGCGTCGTGCTTTCTCATGGTCACGATCTGCGTGTTGGCAAAATCAACGGCAAACGGCCTCTGCACTTGCCGCACCTCCTTTATCAATAAACGCGACAACTCCTGGTAGGTCGTTGCCAACAAGCTCGTTCCGAGAACTCGTATCGTCTGGGAACCATGCACCTTATTTTCAAGATTCGGTTGGCCTATCTTGCTTGTTCCTTCAGAAGGCCAGTCCCATCCCAAGTAGCGCGCTGTAAGGGTGGAGCGTTCAGCTCCATTCCTGCCATAAATGGAATAGTTAACGTATCTCTTAGAGTAGGCTCCCGCCATCCACTTCCGTATGCGGTGATGAAAGATTACGGGGATCCGCAACCATTCGGAAGGGGCCCCTGTCATCCTCTTCCATTGTTGAGATTCCTTTTTAGCTGCGGGCGACTCGCTGGTGTTCTGACCAGTGAAGGCAAATGTAGAAAGAAGCCTGCCGCAGGCTTGGATGCTTATGTTCGCCTGAAGCATTCTAGCCATCCATTCAGCATCCCCGATCGAGCGCCATGTTGTGTCAAATCCACCCACCTTCTCCACAATCGAGCGTCTGTAGAAGCTCGCACAGCTTAACGAAGAAAGGTGAACCAAGCGGGTGTGCCTCCAATGCGGCCTCACAATCCTCCGGTACGATAAGGCATTGCCAACTTCGTCGGTGAGGAGTGCATCACCACACAGAATATCGGACTCGGGATGTTCGGCGAACCAGGATGACACATAGCCAAGAGTTCCCGGAAGATACTGCTCGTCTGAGTTGAGCCATGCCCAGAGGTCGCCTGACATCCGGGCCATCGCCTTATTCAGGGCATCATACATGCCGGCGTCCGACTCGCTGTAAATGGCGAGCCGATAAAGTCGAGGGTCGAGGGTCGAGGGTCGAGAGCCAAAGACCAACTTCCCATCCCTGTAAAATTCAGCACCCAACTCCCTAGCGAATTCCTCGATTCCCGGCGTCCCCCCGTCTTGGACGATGTGCTCAATCGCCAAGGGCGATTGAGCAAGAGATCGGAGATTGGAGATTGGAGATTGGGTTTCTAAAGGAGTTCTCGACTGTCGACCGTCGACTTCCGCCTCTGCCACTTGCTTCTCCGGCGCAATCTGATCAGCAACACTCGCAACACACAGCCTTAGCCAGTCTAGCTGGCCGTAACTTGGAGTGATGATGGAGATGGTCATGGGATCGGGGATTGGGATCGGAGCATCCGGGCAATCTCCTGGGAAATCAACGTTGCACTGCCGACATCAAGATGAGCTCCATCGGTGAATCGCAGTGTGTCCGTTCTCTTGGCAACTTCCACACCGGGCTCCAGGATGGGAATACCAACATCCTTTGAGATTTTACTAATCCTGCCTGATTGTGGCATACCCCAGCCATCTGAATGCGGAATAGAAAAAAGACGGACATCAACCCCCCTCTTTTTCAAGGTGACCAGGATCTCCTCAATTGCTCGATCATTCTCCACTAGTTCGCTCGTTGCACTCTTTGAAGTCGGATCACCCTTTTGTTCATCAATCATGAAAGCTGGGTGACTAATCCCCCCGGGCTTTCTGCCGCTGAGTTGCTTGCACCACCAATACAAGAGGGATAGCGGTCGATTTTCAGGACGAAAGGCTTCAACTACCCGCCCTATTTTGAAGGTCGGAGCCTGGATAGCCTCCCGGACTGTTTTTTCATTAGCATTGGGATCGTGATCCAGTGATGCAGTCTCTACTAGAACCCTCTTCGGCAAATCCTTTCGCATCAGGATGATCTCGAGTCCAAATGGTGAATGGCAACCATCGAGACCAAGATTAAACATCTCCATGCCTTCTTCCTTGAAATAGGATGGAAGAAGTCGGCCCGTCATGGAAGAACCGACCAGAACAGTGTCAACCCTGGGCGCATTCAAATAACGGCTAGCTCGAGCAAGATTGGATTGGAGATTTGATTCCAGGAGGACCGCGCTTGTGCTAGTTAGCTTCTGGAAGATGGCATAACAAGCCAGTAAAAGGATCGCCACCGCAACGATCTCCAAAGCGTTTCTATATCTGAACTTATGACGGGTCATCGTTACGACAGATTAGAACTGAAAATAGATGAACGCGCCGGGATTGCCGCTGTTAGTGACAATGAGGAACAGCAGGAACGCATAGGCCAGGTTCAGGAGTCTACCGGCCAATTCGGGATGTCGTCGCGCAAAAGGTTCCCACCTCGAGGCCTTTGCGGCACCCCAAAAATGATAGGCAACAATGGGAAACCCAAAGACAACGACCGCGTAATAGATCTGAGGGCTCTTTCCCAACGTCCCCCAAGCAGCGAGTTCCTTGACATACAGAATGATGTCCTTGAAGTCGGTCAACTGGAAAAGAAGCCAGAGCAGGGAAACCAGATTAAAGATCAGAAAGATGCGCACGATTGCCACAAATCCCTTGGTTAGATTTTCTACTTTCCCACTTTCCAACATTGCTACCCTCTCACCCTCCACCTTGACCCCAAAAAATCGTTCTGCTGCCAGGCAAACGCCATGAGCACCACCCCAGATCATAAAGCTCCATGCAGCGCCATGCCACAGGCCTCCGAGCAGCATAACGATGATCAGGTTGGCATACGTCCGCAATTCACCGCGGCGGTTACCTCCCAGAGGTATGTAGAGATACTCTTTAAGCCAAGTGGAGAGAGATATATGCCAGCGTCTCCAAAACTCGGTAATCGAGCGAGAGATGTAGGGGAAGTTGAAGTTGATAGGCAACTCGTAACCGAAGAGCCGCGCTAATCCCATGGCGATTAGCGAATAGCCGGCAAAGTCTGCAAAGATCTGAAATGAAAAGGCATAGAGCATGAAGAGGAGCGTCACTCCTGGCTTGCCCACGAATTCCGGATAGTGAAGCCATGCCGTGGCCTCCCCCAAATTATCAGCCACCACCATTTTTAGGAAAAAACCAAGGATCAGTTTCCTCACGGCATCATCCCAATCCACGGAGGCCGAGGTCTTGGCACGGATCTGATGCATGAACTCATGCGCCTTGACGATCGGACCGGCAACCAACTGGGGGAAGAAGGCCTTAAAGAAGGCGACCTTGAAAAACAAAGTCGAGGGTCGAGAGTCGAGGGTCGAGAGCTTTGAGTTTGTAAACTTGCCGCTTTGAAGACAGGTAGCACTCGACTTTCGTCTTTCGTCTTTCGTCTTCCCATCCTCGAGTACAACACTCGGCTTGCGATACACATCCACCACCAGACTGATACCCTGGAAGGTGAAGAAGGAAATGCCAACTGGCAGCGGAATCTGCGTGAGGTCAAATCCCCAGTGAGAACACCAGGACTGAGGTAAGAAAGTACCTACCACCAGCGAGGCGTACTTGAAGAATACAAGGACACCAAGGTTTGCAAGTATAGCGAAAGTTACCCACTTCTTCCTCTCTTCAGCAGGTGCGCCAGGCCGAACAAGGCGTAGCGTTACAAAGGCATTGATCCAGGTGGAAGCCGCCAGAATGATGACCAACCAAGGCGTGTGCCACGCGTAGAAAACATAGCTGGCAATCGTCAGCAGGCCTATCTGCCACCAAACCCGATGCCGTCCCGGCCACGGCAGGAAATGATAAGTGGCAAAGGTGACCGCTAGGAAAACCAGGAATGTCCAGGTATTAAAGAGCATCCACTACCACTTTGTTGCAGTAATCATATAGCTGCCATAAAGAAAATTAGGGAATCTTGATCCTAGAATCTTACTTACTCTCCCAGAACCTCTTATAGAGATTTTAGAAAAACCTACCTCCATTAGCCGATGACGAAGAATTTCAGGATAATGCTGAGTCACATGTGAAGGATCTATCAGCACGCTGAGTTTTTTTATTTTATTTTTGATATAATAAGGATTGGGTGTCGTCATACACAGAACTCCATGAAGTGTTAAAACTCTGAAAAATTCACAAAGTGTTAGAGCTATATGTTTAGGTGGAACATGTTCTAAGAACTCGCCTGCAATGACAGCATCAACGGACCTATCTTCCATCGGCAAGTCCATTGTAAACCCAGTATGAACTTCACTATAGATATTTCTATCCAGTCGTGCGGTCCGCTCCGGCACGCAATCAATTCCTATTATGTTAACCTCAGGCTTTAATTGTTTTAAAACAGCTCCACCTCTCCCAATACCGCAGCCCACATCAAGGATTCTGAGTGCTTGCGAAGATAGCATTTTAGTCATCTGCAAATACCGCACCTCCGTGAATCCATCTGATTCAGATATAGTTTGCAATCTGTTATAATTAATTATATTATTAAGTTCCTTATTCATTTAATGTCCGAATTAATTAGCGATTGTAATGAGTGCATTTCCTTTGCCGTTTTATAACTTGAGTGCATTTTTTGCCCTTAGTGACCGGTAAAGATCTGCCGGAAATTGAGTCCATTTTGCCTGAGCTAATGCCATAGTGACTCTCATCCTTATGATCTCATTAACTCCAAGCGGCACCGAATCAACCAATCTGGGAATTGAAACTTCGTTTGCTGGCAAAGCAGGGTGAAAAGATTCTATACGATCTAGGTGCGACTCCCACATTTTTCCAGGAAAATGGAGGGCCGCTGCTTTAGTTTTGAGTAGATCATACATTATGCCCCTCCGACTCCTTATCAGGTCATCGGCATGATAAAGTCGCATCTTGGGGTAGAGGAATGCCATGATTTCCTGATCTGTAGCGTAGGGAATCTCTGGATCATACATCTTATGGGTGAGAAGTCTCTCTAGTCGCTCAAAGGGAAAAGAATCCGCGAGATAGTAAAATCCGGAATTAACCCTTCTCGGAACACTGGCCTGCGCCCAAGATAACTCCTTCCTAATCCCGGGGTACCATGTCCACGTTTCCGTAGAAAAGAGATTCAGGCTGCCGTCACCGATAAGATTTGTGCAGGGACGTAACCAAACGATGTCGGAATCAAAGTAAAAGTAAGATTCCGAGGAGACCATCGGGAGCTCCATCTTGGAGAAATATCCCCTACCGCTCATTAGCGATTGGATGCCTGGATACCCCTTAATTCTCTTTTCAAGGATTACCCTCCGCTCCGCAGGCTCCACAAAACGGAATGCCATTCCGCTCGTCAGTTCACCCAATTCCGAGCGATGTTCCTCTGTCAGCGATCCGTCGGTATGGATCTCTAGTTCGCGGAACAAGCCCCGATGAGTGATGCAGAATGTCCTGACAGCATGTCTGGCTATCGGCATCGACGCCGCATGCACAAGGGTCTTGGCAACAATCATTTTCATCCTTCAGATCGCATTCTGGCATTGCAGTATAACCATCGTAAATTTGCCCCCTCGCGTTCCTCGGCCATTAGTAGATCCTGGTCTTCGCGCCGGAGGCCAGCCAGTCGCTCTTGAGGAAAACGGTCGGCCTTATCCAAATCGTGCACGGAGTCTTGAATCATGACATCATGAGTGGCAGAAAATCTCGTGATCAAGCGCTGGGTAACCCCTCTGGAATAACCATCATGAGTCTCGATTAGGAAATCCCATCCCGCCAACTTGGTGATGACTTCTTCAGTCAAAAGAACCTCCTCATAGCCCTCACAATCCATGATCATGAGTCCCCGATTCTCCTTCAACTTCAGCAGTTCTCCGGGATGACACCCCTCCCGGATCTCAACATGATCTGAAAGACCATTTAGGGAGGCGAGTTTGGAAAGTTGCTCCCTTGCGCCGGGATCAAGTTCATAGGCAATGACCTTCGCCGCCGGCATCAGGCGGGCGAATCCCACTGCATAATACCCCTCCGCGGCTCCGACATCGACGACTACTTCATACGCGCAGTCGCGGACTTGTTGAATCCATGGGTGAAGCTCGCTCTCATAGGAGCCAAGGAGCTTGGGGTAATGCAGGCTGCATTGGCTGATCACGGAGCCATATTGCATTCCTTCAAATGGACCCGAGAGAACCGTTCCGTGCGCTATTTCTGACGCAAGTTCAGGGTGGTGACCGATGATCTCGTCCCTGAGTTTGGCTTTTCTTAAAAACACCAGGAAGTAGGTCCATTTGATGAGCGTGCTGTTGAGCAACCCATACAGGAAATCGCTTCCCGCAATGGGATTCAAGAGATGTTGGAGCAGGTTTCGACGGTTCATGGCTAGGAGGTGAGGAGGTTTCTGACCTTTCTCAGAAGAAATGCGGGTAGCCTCACCCAAGACGCAGCCCATAACTTCCGGTACATCGTAACATATGTCACCTCCATAGAGGAGATAGGCATGGATGGGCGCAAGCGAATCGGCACGGCATGTTCTGTGGGAGAAAAGTCCCTGATCCTTTCGATTTGGCATTTCCATGATGAGGAGACGTAGTGCATCAGAGCGGCGGTGGATCTGTTCAGGTCGTAAACAGTTCCGGCCCTGGTTCTGCAGACATCACGGGCGTCATAGATTTCCGTATTTGGAAAAAGGTAGGCAAAGTACTCCTGATCGGTTGACCCCGGAATATCCGGATTAATGATGCCTTGACGGACACAATCTTCAAAACGATCCAACGGAAAGGAATCCACAAGGTAAAAAACCCCGCTATTAATCCTGCGTGGGATCCGTTTCCTAACAAAGGACTTCATGTCCGCTCCAGGATACCAGGTAAAATGTTCCGTGGCGAAGGCACTCGAGGAACCCTTGGGGCATAAATCTGAGGGTCGCCTCCAGATGACATCGGAATCAAAATAAAGAAACGGCCCTTCAGCGACCATGCACAGTTCTATTTTGTTGAAGTAGCCGCCCCTACCCAGCAAGGAGAGCAGCTGAGGTCGATCGACAAGAAGTTCCCTCACCCGCTGCTTTCTAGTTTTGGTGTCATAATGGCAAACCTGCATCCCATTACCTGCTGCCGAGATTAGGGTAGCAATGTCATCTTCCGAAAGGGTTCCGTCGGAGTGAATCTCCAATCGTGCCCGGGAGCCATAACAATCGGAAAAAGTCCGGATTGACTGCTCCGCCACTGGGATAGCCGCTTTGTGAACAAGAGTTTTTGCATTAAATATTTTCATGTCATCGGGAGCTGCTGGAGGCGACCACGTTATAAAACCCAGTCATCGACTGGCGATAGTGCTCGGAGGAATATCCGTTTTGGATTCCTTCAGATGCTCGGTGTGAAAGGTCGATCCACCGTTCGGGATCAAGCCAGAGCCTTCGGATGACCTCTGCGATCTCTCTTGTCATCCGATCTGTTGTGGTTACGGGAATCGGTTCGGATCCTGAGGATCGGGCCATGGGGCCGGCCCCACCGCAATCCGCTACGATCGGAACACATCCAGCGGCCATGGCCTCCATCTGGGTCACAGGAACCCCCTCTCTCAGGCTGGGTAGTAGGTAGACATGGTTTGATTGAAGCGCCTGCGCATACTCCTCCCCGGAGAGGGAGTCGACAAAGCTCACCCGATCATTGATTCCTAACCGGTTGACAAGCGACCTTAAGTGCTCCAACTCAGGCCCCCGGCCCAGGTAAGTGTATCGGAACGGAATCCCTTCCCTCTTGAGCTGTGCGAGGGCATGAAGGGCGATCGCCACCCCCTTTCTACCCTCGAGGTTGCCGCCTGCGACCAACCTCACCTCGCCGCACTCCCGAGGGGACATCCACCGCTCTCTCTTGAGTCGCTCCAAGCGTTCCTTGGGAAGAAATGATTGGCAAAGACGGCGGATCCTTTCTTTTGGAACACCCAAACTGACTATCAGGCTCTCCGTCTCAGGGTTGTTTGGAAGCACCAGTG
>Ga0114962_10000926_pt1 | contig 25452 bp, 24 predicted proteins | sample C_130820_MF_Meta_FD_87017 | JGI IMG/M metagenome (GOLD analysis project Ga0114962, IMG submission 87017) | Freshwater microbial communities from Lake Croche, Canada to study carbon cycling - C_130820_MF_MetaG | ecosystem: Environmental > Aquatic > Freshwater > Lake | place: Lake Croche, Canada... | reverse complement strand
TTCGGTGGATTGGGTGCCTCGTGGAAGGGCGCGTTCGTCGGTGGAGATTTACTCGTGGACGCCATCACCGATGGTGACCGCGCAATCTACGGCAACTTCAAGGGTGGATCGCGATTCCCTGAGGGTTTGGACCTGTAGAGCAAAGTTAAACGCTCATCCTGTTTGTTGTAGAGGCCGACTTTCTGGGTTCATGCACTGCGTGAAATGGGCCGTCAATCTCTGACCCAGTACTTTTATTCCAGTCTTGTAACGGAAATGGTCATGTGCATCGCCACTTTGCTCATTTTGATTACAACTTTGTAAACATCGGCTTTACGTCTAGCCAAGACAATCTATACGGCGTACTGTTTTCCTAAATTAGTGTGCGAATGGTTGAGTCATTGTTCTTTTGTCTCAACGCAACAGTCGTGCAGAGGGAGTGCAAGTGTCATCGAGCGCAGTTCTTGACGCCCAAGGTGGTACCGATTCCTTGGATGACAATGCTGAACCACAGCAAACCGTCATAGTCGGGCGTACTTTGCGTCAAATCGCTTGGCTTCGTATCAAACGAGACTGGGTTGCTCGAACCTGCATGTTCATGCTGTTGATGGTATTTCTTCTTGCAATCTTTGCCGGCCCTATCTGTGCGTTCTTCGGTGTTGATCCGGTAACTGGCCACATGGAGCTCATTAACTTGGATGGTTCGAGTTTGCCGATGGGTCGTTGGGGCGGAGTGTCATGGGCTCATCCGCTTGGCATTGAACCTGGCTACGGACGTGACTTGCTAGCGCGCCTACTCTCGGGCACCCGCACTTCCTTGCTTATTGCAACGGTTGCCACTGTCATCTCAATTTCCTCAGGTGTAATTATTGGAGTATTTGCCGGTAACTTGCGAGGCTTCGCCGATGCGGCCATGAGTCGCTTTATTGACTTGATGCTTGCGTTCCCAGTTCTTCTTCTCATTTTGTCAATGTCGCCTGTGATCACTGAACGAGTCGTGAGTTTCTATTCGCGGTTCCAGTGGAGTCTGGATGTGACAAATCATTGGGCCAACATCACGATGCTCATGTTGATGCTTTCAATCTTTAGTTGGCCATACTTGGCACGAATCATTCGCGGCCAGGTGCTTTCTCTACGCGAGCGTGAGTTTGTTGAAGCTGCAGAGTCTCTGGGTGCTTCGAACCGCAAGATTCTGTTCAAGGAATTACTCCCAAATCTGTGGGGTCCAATCATCGTCTACACGACATTGTCTTTTCCTGGTGTCATTGCTGCTGAAGCTGGCCTTGCATACCTGGGCATCACAGTCACTGAGCCAGATGCGTCATGGGGCAAGTTGATTAATTATGGAATTAGCTACTTCGCACACGATCCGGCGTATTTGTTGTTTCCACTCGGCCTTTTAGTAATTGTCGTGCTGTCATTCAATCTTCTGGGTGATGCACTAAGAGATGCGCTCGACCCTCGGGCAGGGCGCGGATAGCAAAGAATTCTGCAGCAACACTAGTTGCAGATGTGTTCGCAAGAACAACCTAGTAACAGGTACAAGCCTGTTGAGACGGAGGAAACTGATGAGAAGGTCATCACTCGTTCGGATCGGTGTGGGTAGTGCATCGGTTGCGTTAGCGCTAACAACTGTTGTTGGCAATGCAACCATGAGTTCCGCCACTGGTTCAAGGGGAGGAACACTATATATTTTGTCCTCTCTAGACAACATCAATCATCTTGACCCGCAGCGCAACTACACGGGTGAAGACATCGCATTTGCAACTGGATTCCTGACTCGTTCACTTACCCAGTACGCCTATGATTCAAATCCAACCAAGGCCGCAAAGATTGTTGCCGATGGTGCATCGAACACCGGAAGTACAGCTGACAGTGGCAAGACGTGGGCATTCAAGATCCGTAATGGTCAGAAGTGGCAGGATGGCACGGCCGTTACCTGTGCTGACTACAAGTATGGTATCTCTCGCAGTTTCGCTAGAGGCATCATCACTGGTGGTTCAGGCTATTCGGTAGCGTTCTTGGACATTCCAAAGTCTGGTGGACGTTCGATCTACAAGGGTCCTTACGCAACTGTCGCAGATGATGGCACTGCTACTTCTCAGAAGTACGCCAGCAGTGCTGCTAAAACAACTGCCGAGGCCGCTTTTAACACAGCGTTGAGCTGCAGTAAGTCGGGTAGCACGGAAACATTGACATTCAAGTTGGTCTATGCAGTTCCTGACTTCAATGGCGCAACGACACTCAGTGAGTTCTCCGCTGTTAAGCAGTCACAAGATACTGGCGCAAGCTATGACAGGAACATCTTCTCGGATGGTCCCTACAAGATTGACTCCTATGAAGTAGGTACCAGCCTCATCCTGGTTCGCAACCCAAACTGGAATGCTGCTGCAGATGCAACTCGTCTTGCATACCCAGACAGAATTGAAGTTGACTGGAACATTGAGCCACAGGTCATTTCAGCTCGTCTGATTGCAGATAATGGTCCAGACAAGACTGCGATTTCCGCGGACGGAGTTTACTCAGATGACCTTCCAACAGTATTTGGAAGCTCCACTTTGACCGCTCGCGTTGATCAGGGTTACGACCCATATGTCACTTACACTGCGCTTGACACCACCAAATTGAACCTTGCTCACCGCAAGGCTCTTGCTTTGGCTTGGCCACGCGAAACATTGCGACAGCTTGCTGGTGGCGACTACGCTGGATACCCAGCTGATGGCGTTATCAAGCCAAGTTTGGGCGCTGACTATGCACCAACAAATGCATGGGGTTACAACACGAGTAAGACTGTTCACACCGCGGCAAAGGCGGCCAAGAAGGTTGGCAATGCTTACGTCTGTGGCGGTCCTCTGCCAGCAAATCCAGTTAAGGGCACGATGTGTGAAGCGTATGACACTGTCACCACGACCCCTCATCCGGGCCTTCTGGGTTATGTAGTGCCAGTTGATGGCTCATGTACACAGGCTGTTGATGCACTCAAGGGTGCTGCTGCTGGAACTGTATCGTACGCATACTACGACTCAGGCTCACCTAAGACAGCTCAAGCTGTGGCAGCGATTAAAGCAGCCGTGGAGTGCGCTGGATTCATTCTCGACTTGAACCGTTACACAGACATCGGCGATTTCTACACAGATGCATTCAGCGAGTCACAATCAAACATGATGAATACTGGATGGGCTCCCGACTGGTTGAATGCTTCGACCGTGATTCCACCGCTATTCCAGACTGATAACTCGTGGAACTTGTCACATTACGATGAATCAACATTCCAGGCCAAAATCGCTACGGCACTGCAAACTGTCAAGCGCAGTGATCAGGCCAAGTTGTGGCAGGCATTGAACAAGGAAGCTGTGTCCAATGTGTTGGTCATTCCACGGACATTCACGAATGTTCAACGTCAACATGGTTCAGGTGTGAAGGGCACGTACATTTGGGGACCTTATGGTTCCTACAACTACGGGCAAATCTCAGTGAACTAAACGAAGAATAAACGTGTGGGCAGACGCCGAGAGGCGCCTGCCCACATGTTTGTCAACGCACTATGACTGAGCAGACGCTAGTTTACAATCTGTAAGACAATCCCGAAAGGATCTCCACCAAGTGATTCCGTACATTATTCGCAGGCTCTTTGTGTTAGTCGGCATGCTCTTTGCATTGAGTGTTGTAACTTTTTTGCTGTTTTATTTGGTTCCAGCAGACCCTGCTCGGACGATGTGCGGCGTGCACTGCACTCCAGACATCATCGCATCGAATCGTGCGATGTTGGAACTGGACCAGCCGCTTGTCGTACAGTACTTACATTGGATAAGGGCTTTCTTTCTGGGTCGCGACTTCGCAACTGGATTCGCCCCTACGCATTGCAGTTTCCCGTGTCTGGGGTATTCATGGAAGAATGCAAGACTTGTCACAGAAATGATTGGTCGGGCATTGCCTGTCACTGTTTACTTGGCCATTGGAGCATTTTTGTCGTGGATGCTTATTGGTGTCACTTCGGGAGTTCTTGCAGCTCGCTTCAAGGGTTCTATATTTGATCGAGGTGTGATGATAATCAGTCTGATTTTCTTCTCATTGCCAACGTACTTAATCGGACTCTTTGTTCTTCTATTCATCGTGGTTAAATGGCAGTGGTTAGACTATCCGCGCTACACACCACCAAGTGAAAATTTCGGAAACTTTCTGTCCTGCATGGTGCTTCCATGTATTTCGCTCGCAATTCTCTATGCTGCCTACTACACGCGATTAACGAGATCGCAGATGTTGGACACCATGAGTGAGGACTTCATCCGTACAGCACGATCAAAGGGACTTGCCGAGAAGGTGGTCGTTAGACGCCATGCATTGCGTGCAGGTCTCACTCCAATTGTTTCTTCAGCCGGCTTAGACTTTGCTGGTCTGCTTGGCGGCGCAATCATCACTGAGAGAATTTTTGGCCTACCCGGATTAGGTTCGGTGGCTGTGAAGGCTGTCGGTAATCTAGACCTACCAGTGCTTGTCGCTATCACATTGCTCGGCGGAGTCTTTGTCGTAGTTGCAAACCTAATTGTGGACATCTTGTACGCGTTAATTGACCCGAGAGTGACTGTGAAATGAGCGACCAAACTTTAGAGCAAAGTGCTTCGTCTCATGAAAATGAACGAGCTGGCATTGTCGACTCATCGAGCGAGGTAATCCTCGCCGTAAACGATTTGAATGTTTCATTCAAAACTGAAGATGGCATCGTGCAGGCTGTCTCTCACTTGTCCTACGAGGTGCGGCGCGGTCAGACTCTTGCCATTGTTGGCGAATCTGGGTCTGGAAAGTCAGTTTCCAGTTTGGCTGTAATGGACCTCTTAGGGGCCAGCAACGCGACTGTGAGCGGGCAAGTTCATTTCGATGGAAAAGAACTCATTAGTTCATCAGCAGATACTGTTCGCCAACTGCGTGGACTGAAAATGGCAATGATTTTCCAAGATCCGTTGAGTGCTTTACATCCGTTCTACCGGATTGGCGATCAATTGGTTGAAGCGGTACAGGCGCACAACAAGGTTGACAAGAAGACAGCTCGTGCTCGTGCCCTTGAAATGCTTGTCCGAGTGGGTATTCCGGCAGCCGAGAAGAGAATTGATGACTTCCCGCATCAGTTATCTGGTGGTATGCGCCAACGTGTCATGATTGCTATGGCGCTGATCAATGAACCGCAGCTACTTATTGCTGATGAACCTACAACGGCACTGGATGTGACAGTACAGGCCCAAATTCTTGACTTGCTGAGAGATTTACAGAAGGAATTCGGTACGGCAATCGTGATCATCACACACGATTTGGGGGTCGTTGCTGACATCGCTGATGACGTCATTGTGATGTACGGAGGCTCTGCGGTAGAGCAAGGAACCGTTCGCGACATCTTCTTCCAGCCTCAAATGCCGTACACATGGGGTCTTCTTGGTTCCATCCCCAAGCATGGTGATCAAGGTCAACTAGAACCTATCCCTGGTACGCCTCCTTCGTTGATTCATCTGCCCAAGGGATGTGTTTTTGCTCCCCGCTGCACTTTTAAGGCGGAAGTTCCTGACCATTTGTGCACAACAACACGGCCTGAGTTAATTTCTGCAGATGGGAAGCATGGAGCCCGCTGTCACTTAGCAAATAATCAACGTGAGTCTATTCGTCAAGAGTTGAAGATTGGAAAGAATAGAAATGTCTGAACCTATTCTCGAAGTTAGTGACCTCAATAAATGGTTCCCGATTCGAAGTGGCGCACTGATTTCTCGTCACACGGGTGACGTTAAGGCAGTCAATGGTGTGTCGTTCGATTTGTTTCCCGGTGAAACCCTGGGACTAGTTGGTGAATCTGGATGCGGAAAATCAACGACAGGTCGCAGTGTATTGGGCTTGCTTAAGCCAACTTCAGGTTCAGTGAAGTTTGAGGGCGATGAGCTGGTGGGACTGAAGCATAAGCAGCTCAACCCCTATCGTCGCCAAATGCAAATGATCTTTCAGGATCCATATTCGTCATTGAACGCCCGTAAGACTGTGGGTGACATTATTGGTACGCCGTTTGAGTATCAGCAAATCAAGCCTAGAGGCGGAGTGAAGAAACGTGTTCAAACTCTGATGGAACGGGTGGGCTTGAATCCAGAGCACTACAACCGCTACCCAAATGAATTCTCGGGCGGTCAGCGTCAGCGAATTGGTATCGCTCGAGCAATTGCACTGAACCCTAAGGTCATCGTGTGTGACGAACCTGTTTCCGCTCTGGATGTGTCAATTCAAGCTCAAGTCTTGAATTTGCTTGAAGACATCCAAAAGGATTACGGAATCGCCTACATGTTTATTGCACATGACCTTTCAGTGGTTCGCCATATTTCACATCGAGTAGCGGTGATGTATCTCGGCAAAATTATGGAGACTGCATCGAAGGAAGTTCTCTACACCAGCCCGCTTCATCCTTATACGCATGCCTTGATGTCTGCTGTTCCGGTGGCAGACCCTGATGAGGTTTACACTCGCGAGCGAATCATTCTCAGCGGCGACCTGCCTAGTCCGAGCGATCCACCAAGTGGCTGTGTATTCCGCACTCGTTGCTGGAAGGCTGTGGACCGCTGTGCGACAGAAGTTCCAGAATTAAAGGAAGTGGCACCAAATCACCACGTCGCTTGTCATTTTCCAGCATAGTCTTGGGAGCTAGTGCAATTTGGTAAGGACTTTAGTACACTTTCAAACACGTTTTATTATTTCTAAGGGGCGTAATTATGGAATTACTAGTGAATAGCCGCTCAGCCCGTTCGCTGTATGGCGTGGCTGTTGTTTGTCTGGCTCTTTCGTTGTCGGCGTGTGGCCGTGGATCCAAATCTGCGTCGCCAATGCCAAGTGACTCAGCAGTGCCGAGTGTGAGTGCTAGTGCGAGTGCATCGGTGACGGCTTCAGCAAAGCCGACACATACGAAGCATGCGGTTAAGCCGACACCTAAGTCGAGATTCACGCAGGCTGCTGCGGCTCCAGTCAAGCCCTTGGCCAAGAAGCCATATACGCAAGTAGTCAAGCCGAAGCCTCCCATTAAGTTGGATACTAAGCAGCAGGTTTTTGAAAAAGAATTTACTCGTCAAACAGGGTTTACTCCGGCTAAATGGGATGAAGCCTTCTTTGGTGATCCACTGAGTTACAAGATTGACTATAAGGAAATGTTGGCCTACGCAAAGGGCTATTTGTGCTCATCAATGTTGACTGGTCTTGATGACTTCACTCTGGGTGGAAACATTTCTCAAAAAGTCAGTTACTTGACCGAGGTTCAGACTGCTCTTATCTCTGCGACTCGCAAGGCCTACGGATGTAAGGCACCGTAAACATTACAAGTTTAAAGACCCCAGTTGAAAAACTGGGGTCTTTGCTTTTTCCAAGTCGAACGAAGCGCGCAGTCAGTGGGTGACTAGCGCATAAAGAGTCGTGTGAGTCGGCGGGTGGCAACGAATAGTCCGATTCCGATCATTCCCATGAAGTACAAGACGTGACCGAAGGTTGCTGCATTAACATTGCCCAACATGAGTCCACGCACCAAGTCCGCGCCTTGCCATAGGGGAAGAGCTCGCACAATATGTGTCAGCCAGTGAGGGTAGACCGACACTGGGTAGAACGTTCCAGAGAACAGGAACATCGGCAGTAACCAGAAAGTGACCCAATCCATCTGTTGGAACGACTTCAAATACGAAGTGATTGCCATTCCGACGGAAGCAAATCCAAAGGCGATAAGTACAGCGGCTGGAATTGCTAGTAAGCCCCAGGCGCTTGGCACAAGCCCCATGGATGCCACGATGGTCATGAAACCAATCGCGTAGACCAGTCCGCGGAGTAAGGCCCAGCCAATCTCACCGAGAGCCACATCTAGTGGGCCAATTGATGTGGCCATCATGGCTTGATAGGTCTTGCCATAGTGCATTTTGAAAAATACATTCCAGGTCGAGTCGTAGAAAGCCCCGTTCATGGCGCTGGTCGCTAGTAGCGCAGGTGCCACATACACGGAGTAGCTCACTGTACGTCCATATCCATCAGCGATGTCGCCAATCAGGGGGCCGACACCGTAGCCAAAGGCTGCGAGATAGAACACGGGCTCAACGAAACCGGACAGCACGACGGGCCAAGATGAAGATTTAAAGACCCGAAAGCTTCGCTCTAGGAGGACGAATGCCCGACCAGCATACATATTTGCCCATCGTCGCTGACTTCGCTGATCTGCTATCCGCACGGCCTCATTTGTTGTTGTAGTGCCACTCATCATGCCGCCAGCCTTAAAGCAAACTTGCGGTTGGCTACCAGTAGCCCAGCTATGCCCAGGATGGTCAGGTAGCCAAAGTGGACAAACAGCATGGTGCTAGAAATCGGATGGTCGTATGAGAAATAGCGACCCACTTCTGTGGCATGCCACAGTGGTGAAATCCATCCGACCCAGCGCACGGTCAGTGGCAGCGTCGATAGTGAGTAGAACGTACCTGAAAAGAGAAACATGGGGGCAATAACAAAGCGACCGATGATGGCAAACCAACCGTCATCTTCCTTCATGTAAGCAGACACAGCCATGAGTACGGCGCCGAAGCATGCGCCTAAGTAGATGTCAATGGGAAGTAGCCACAGTGCTCGAAGAGAATCGAAGGAATCAAAGAACCAGAGAATCAGCCAGTACACCCCGACGGTGAACACTGTACGTAGGACGGCTGAAATCATCACACCTCGGGCGATTTGCTTGCCGGTAAGTCCTGCTGCATGCATGGCGAAGAAGACTTTGCGCCATTCAAAACCATGAACGACTGGGAATGTCACTTCATCCATAGTTGACTGCAGGGCCGCTGTTGCTAAGAGAGCAGGAGCGATGAAGGTGAGGTACCTAACCCCATCAGGACCAGCTCCGTGCGCATGATGATCAATTAGCGTTCCGACGCCGATACCAATCGACGTCAAATACAGCAGGGGATTTCCGATGCCGTAAGCGACCATGGCTTGCCACCACTTGAGCATGTTACGGATGCGGTATTCAGCGGCGTAAAGCGCACCGAATCGAGCGACTTTTCCGGTGTCTACTATGGCTGATGCTCCGCGCCATTGTGCTTCACTCATTAGTCCACCAATGTCCGACCGGTTAGGCGCAGGAACACATCTTCCAGGCTGCTTCGCCGAATCAGAGAAGTGATGGGATGGTGACCCAGTGAGATGATTTCATTCAGAGCATGCTCGCCGTCTTGCGCATAAATCAGAATGCGGTCGGGTAGCACGTCCATGCGGTCACCGACGTGCGCAATCTTCTCGGAAACTTCTGCATTCTTGTCTGAGCCAAAGCGAACCTCGACCACCTCTGGACTGGAATATTCCTGAATCAAACTGGCGGGCGAACCCTCGGCCATGATTTTCCCTTGGTCCATAACAATGAGCCGGTCACAGAGTTGTTCGGCTTCGTCCATGTAGTGGGTCGTGATCACCAGGGTTACGCCCTGTTCTTTGAGGCGAAATAGTCGATCCCAGAGGACGTGTCGAGCTTGAGGGTCAAGGCCGGTTGTCGGTTCATCCAGCAGTAAGACCTCTGGCTCATTAACAAGCGCACGGGCAATTGTTAGACGGCGCTTCATGCCACCGCTGAGCTGATCTACTTTTGAATTGCGTTTGTCTTCAAGCTGAGCGAAGGCAAGTAACTCGTCGATCTTCTTAGTGAGGTATTTCTTGGAAAGACCGAAGTAGCGCCCATAGATGTAAAGGTTTTCATAAACCTTGAGTTCGGTATCGAGATTGTCCGATTGTGGCACAACTCCAAGATGGGCTCGAATCTGCGGACCGGCTGAATCGGGATCTTTACCTAAGATGCTCAGTTCACCACCTGAACGCTGCAAGGTGGCGGTAATCATCCGCATGGTGGTTGATTTACCAGCGCCATTTGGGCCCAGTAGGCCAAACGCTTCACCGCGCGCGATTGAAAAGTCGATCCCCGCAACTGCTGTGAAATCTCCATACACCTTGGTCAAGTTTTTGGCTGAAATCATCATTTCGTGGGGCTCAGATGCAGACATAAGCCCAAGTCTAGGCAAGTATTGCGGCTTCGGTCAGGTGGCTCGCAAAAGCTGGACGGAGAATTCGCGAGCACCTACGGGCTGTCTCCGAAAGTGGATCAAGTCTGTGGACTGTGCCGAATCATCCGCTGGTAATACATGCCTGGCTGTCTGGTACTTTCTTGCATTTCGCCCTGTGAGGTAAAGCCCAGCTTCTCGTAAGCGGCAATAGCTGCGTAGTTGTCATGCCAGACTCCGAGTCCTTGACACCGCCAAGCGCGCTCTTCGGCAACTGAATCGATGAAGTTGATCATGGCTTTCATGACTCCTGTGCCGCGCACAGTTGGATGCACCCAGCAGCCACCAAGCCAGATGTTGGCACCAAAATCGCCCTCAAATTGGTCGACAGACATCACCGCCATGTCGTGGCCCTCGATAAGTGCGGTGTAGTAGCGCACATTGGCCATGCGTTCAAGCCAAGCTTCACGTGGCAGTTCCGATTCTGCCGCATAGTCCGCACCGAAAGCTTCTGGACTGTCAGCGAGCGAAGCCAGTCTGAGAGTCCGAAGGCGTTCCCAGTCATTAACGGTCAATTCATAGACGTCGATTGGAAGGTTCATCTAGCCTCCACTGTTTCGAGCAGCAGTGGGTTTGTTAGTCCGCGAGACAATGAAAGCATTTCTACAAGCTAATCGCAATGAGTAGGTTGGAGAAGATCAGGAACTGCCGCTACGACGCTGGTACAGGCGTCGGGAACCAGCAGCCCCACCTTTTGTTACCGCAGTCTTACCAGTTGTACTGCCTGATGGCCGTGTATCAGATTGTTTCTGCTTCTTCTGTTCTAGGGCAGCAAGAAAAGCTGCTCGAGCCGGATCATTTTCTGAAGTCTCTTTATCGCTAGTCACACTTCAAGGTAGCACGACAATGGTCCGGAATCGCAGTAATTGCAGAGTCGAATAGGTGGTCAGACTACGGAATATGGCATTAGCGTGAGAACAAGAACTTTGAGTGACGGCTACTTAAAGCTCATCAATGATGTGGCGATTGGCACGATCAAAGGTTAAGTAGTTCCATGTCCAGTCAGCAATGGTGCCAATCTTATTTCGACCGCCCAGTAAATAGAACAGGTGCAGCCATAGCCAAATGAGCCAGGCAATTGGTCCAGCAATTCGCAGCTTTTTCACCTGCACAACTGCCTTGTGCCGACCGATTGTGGCCATTGAGCCTTTGTCTTTGTAGACAAAGGGAGCAAGAGCCGAGTTCTTCATGCTAGCCCTGATTTGGCGCGCAACCCACTTGCCTTGCTGAATCGCCACTGGAGCAACCATAGGCAACGCTCGACCATCGCTACCTAGAACTCCAGAGACATCGCCGACTGCCCAAATGTAGGGGTAGTTACGAACTTGGAGGGTTGGTTCGACAGCTAGGCGCTCGCGCTCAACAGGGAGGTTGAGCAAGTGAATTGCTGGAGAGCCCTTCACGCCAGCGGCCCAGATCGTCATATTCGAAGCGATCTCGGTTCCACTCCCCAACGTGATAGCACTTGACGTTACTTCTTGTACGGCAGTTTCTAGCATGACCTCAACGCCGAGCTTTTCTAGATCGAGTTTGGTTCGTTCAGAAAGTTTCGGATCAAAGGATGGCAACAGGCGTGGACCAGCCTCTATGAGGCGAACATGCATACGACTGGCAACAGCAGGTTCATCACGCTTCAAGGGCCCGCGAATGAGTTCACCTATAGCGCCGGCCATCTCAACACCGGTAGGTCCGCCACCGACAACGGTGAGTTCGCAGGTAGTGGTGTCGGGGAAGCGGCACAGATCTTCAAAATGTCGCATTACGGAAGCTCGAATGGCTATGGCTTCATGGACAGATTTCATTCCATAGGAAAAATCTGCAACTCCCTTAATTCCAAAGTCTGCAGTTGCCGAACCAAGCGCGACGACTAGATGGTCGAATTCGAGCACTTGACCACTGTCGATTTTTACTGACTTGTTCTTGTGGTCAATCATCATGGGAGACCCAAGACAGAACTTAACGCCAGATCCGCGTAATGCGCCACGCACTGGGTAAGCAACGTGGTCGGCCGCTAGGCCGGCTGTTGAGACCTGATAGAGCAGTGGAAGAAAAGTTTGAAAGTTGTGCCGGTCAACCAGAGTGACATCGGCATATTTTGCTAACTCTTTGGCGGCTGTTAGCCCGCCAAATCCAGCACCAAGAATGACCACGCGATTTTGAGGCAAAGGGATATCTCCTAGGCAGGGAAGCTTCACTCGACCCTAACGCAGGTTGAGATAGCCCGCACAGCGAAAAGCCATTTGGCTAGAGGTTGTTATTGCAACTGCACCTAGCGGGGGTGGCAAAGCTCGTCACTTCATAGTTGTGAGAGATCAAAGACACAGAGCTTCCGTGAGGAACTATGGCTCGTGGTTCAGTTGCTAGGAGCGACTCGGCAACAAACGCAGCAGTGAGACCGTTGACATCTGCTACTTCTCCGATGGAGAAGAGCGACCTAGTTTCTTCGATTGCATCATTGGTGCCAGCACGAAGAATGATTAAGGCCCGGGGGTATTTCGTGCGAGCAGCGACAGCCACTGAGATGTTGTCTTGCTCAATTGATGCCATGGCTAAGAGGGCTCGCGAAGTCCCTACATGAGCGCGCCGTAGTGTCCGAACGTCGCTTGCGTTACCGATGATTACGGGAATGTTGAGATCTCTTGCGAATAGTACCCCGCGCGCTTTTTCATCTTGCTCGATTGCTACCACTGGGATTTGGAGCAACTTCAGCTCTTTGCATAAGCGAATGCCAACTTGCCCAAGCCCAACAACGACAACATGGTGTTTGCGCGGAATGACACGTCGGCCAAGGATTCCCACACGTCGTCCGTTCAGAATGTGGTTTACAACTCCAGCGCCAAACATGGCGATGAAGATAATCGTGAGAAGCATAAATGAACCGGATTGCACAAACTGCCAGTTAGCAGTGGGAATCTCTGGAGCCGCCACACCTGAAATAACAGAAGCTGCAGAGTAGAACGCCTGAACGAGTGGCATCTCCCTCTGCAAGATGACCGTATCCGTTATGAGCATGGCTAGCAGTGCAAGCAGACCGGTGAGCATCGCACGCGAAGCAAAATCATACGGGCGAAGTTGACCCCGAAGAATTCCAGAGAGTCTTTGCAGTTTCCATTTCACTGGGACCGTGAATTCTTTATGCACAGCCTCATGTGTATCGCGACCCAGAGTTTCCCAACTCAGATTTGCCGCTGGCCCAGTTCGCTTTATTGCACCATCAGGTAGCAGAGCTGAACCGATGATGGATGCACCGGCGATGTACGCAGGAGACGCTATTGAGCAATTGGGAATTGTGCGCTCCATTTCATGTCGCACGCTTCGATCGAAGATGGCAACAAAGAGGCGAATTCCCGGGCGAATGTGCTCGATAGTCAAGGAGTATCGCAGCGCTTCGATGTCATTGTGGAGCATGATTGCCACGCCTTGCGTGTTCTCAGTCAACAGTTCATGCAGTTCTGAGTCGGAAGGGTTGGCAAGGTGAAGCACCTCTACGCCGCGATCTTGTAGTGCGGCGCACGTGCGTCTGCCGATATCTGTTGCGCCGATGACTAGTACTTTGTCTGACATTCTGCGTCCTAATGCGTGAGAGCGATTAGTGGTTAATTGCTAGGAAGTGTCGAACTTTTGGTGCACTTCAATAGTAGGTCAGGGTTGGCTTGAGCAGTGGTAACTAGCGCGTGGTTCGTGCTACTCGATACCGGTACATCTAGACTCGTGCCATGCTCGAATCGCAGTACGGCTTGCTGACTAAAGTCCGTGACGTATCGCGTGCGAGCCTCTTGGTGGGTCTCGGAATCACCTTCGTTTTGTTGCAACTCCTATCGGGCCAAACTAGTTGGCAGATCCCCGTTGCTTTAGCTGCCTTAGTGATTGGCATACCCCACGGCGCCGTTGACCATCTGATTGCAATTCCTGACCTACTCAGTGTCAGGATGGCGAGATTCCTAGTCAATTACCTGGTGACCACTGGCTTGGCAATCTGGTTCATGTTGGCTCTTCCGCTTCTCGGATTTCAACTGATTGTTTTTCTGAGCGCTTTGCATTTTGGGGTAGGAGATACGTCCTTCTTTATGGAGATTTATCGTCGCTCGCAGAGCGTGCGTTTTCCTCGAGTTCTTTATGCCTTAGCTGCCGGATTCACTCCTGTGGTGATACCACTAGTGAGTGAGGATGCGCATTCAGCACTTGATGCGGTCAATCCGCAGTTGGTCGGATGGGCCGGCCCATTTACACATCAGGCACTTGTCACCTGTATTGCCCTCAACGTGATTACTGTCTCGTTGTTGTTGGTAAGAAAGTTGTATCTGCCTGCCGTGGACTTGCTCACGTTGCTGGCTGTTGCCCTGTTGGCACCACCATTGGTGGCATTCGCTTTGTACTTTGGCTTGTGGCATGCGGTGCGTCATACCGCGAGATTGACCTTGGAGTTTGGACCTGCCATGCGGCAGCATGAGTTAGGTAGACCTTGGTTGAGTCTATGGCTGGCAGTGCGTGCCGGTCTGCCAGCGGTTGCAATCGTTCTGGCTTTCAGTGCATGGTTAGCCGCCTCAGACAGCGCTTCAGCGTCAGATCATATGTTGTGGTACCTGCTTGTTGTGACTTGGGCATTGACTGTGCCACACATGGCCTTGACTGCCCGCTCGGACCTGCGAGCGATGACATCTGATGACAAAGAAGTTTTGAGCTCATCATCGGTTGATTAGCACTGTGCCCTTGTAGAGTTGTGAACTGAGCCCGCAGTGCATAGAAAGTGCGGAGTCGACAGAACCTCATTAAAGGGAGATCATGGCCACTTTGCTTGAAGAGAGTGCGCCACTGTCAGAGGCGCATAGGCGCTCATACATTTCAGGCATTGATGCGCTCCGTGCGTTAGCTGTCACTTCAGTCATCGTCTACCACCTACATGCAGGCTGGCTTCCGGGTGGCTTCATTGGCGTTGACATATTCTTTGCCATTTCTGGCTATCTGATCACAAAGACGCTGCTCGAACGACCCCAGACCAGCGCATTGCGCTACTTCACAGGCTTTTATCGACGACGCTTCTTGCGCATAGGTCCAGCGCTCCTTGTGAATGTGGCTGTTGTTTCTGCATTGAGCGCGTATTTGGTGCCACGCAGTTATCTGGGCCAGGGAATTATGACCACAGCAAAGTGGGCAGTCTTTGGCGCAAGCAACATTCAACTTGTCATGTCCAGTGATGGCTATTTTGGCGACCGCGTTCCATTCAATCCATTTCTGCACACGTGGTCACTAGGTGTTGAAGAGCAGTTTTATCTGATTTAGCCGATCATCTTGCTGCTGGTCGGGATTGGGCTGCATCGATCTAGCCGCTTGCTGGTGGGTTTTGGGCAGTTCATTCTTGCTGCTGGAGCACTTGGCTCATTGGCATTCTGCGCATGGCAGACGTCTGCTGATTCGCTGCGAGCGTTCTACTTGCTCCCATCGCGTTTTTGGGAGTTAGCTGCTGGGGCATTGTTGTACTTGCTCGTGTCGCGCGTGCGTAGCAACCGCCTCAGTAATCCGGTCTTGTTCATCGCGGGTCTTGGCCTAATCGGCACATCACTTGTGTGTGCAACCATGGTCAGCTTTCCGTTCTGGTGGGCAGTGCCAGCTGTGCTTGGAGCTCTAGCTCTGATACATGTGTCACAAAATGTGCAAGGAGGTCAGGCTGGTCGCACTCGTGAACTCTTGACGAGTCGACCAATCATCTTCGTAGGAAAGATTTCCTACTCGTTGTACCTGTGGCATTGGGGCATCTTTGTGCTGATGCGCTGGACTGTCGGTCTTGAGTCAGTTTGGACAAAGACGCTGGCCATTGTGCTCACTTTGCTGACTAGCTGGTTGAGCTACACATTTGTTGAAAGCTTGCCTCGTAGAAACATGTCTGCGAAGTCCCGCAAGACGCTCGCAGTCCTTGGTGTGGTACTAGTTATTTGGCCAAGTGGACTGCTCAGAAAACCGAATCTAGTTTCTTGATATTTGAGCAACATGGCTGTGGGTTTGTCAATCTCAAACATGTCGCACCAAAGACTTGCCCTGGAGACCAGGAAATCATCGACAGAATCAAACGCAACACGCGAAGGGGCGACATCGTGGTGCTGTCGTCATTCTCACTGCCACCTATTGCCGAATACTGGGGCCCATTGGATAAGAAGGCTTTACTGGTTGGGGTTCGTTCTGAGCAGGCGCAGCAAGACCGCGCACAAGTTTTGGCAAGTTCTATTGACGTAGTTCGCACGTTGCAAAAGTTTGGACTCACAGTTGTGCTTGCCGCGCCAAATCCAGTTTTTGAGACGCCACCAGATCGTTGTCGTAGTTGGTTCAATCGTCACAATCCAGTGTGTGCAACAGGATTCAAGACAGATCGAAATTTTCAGTTGGAACTACGTGCTCCTGTGATGAAGTCTTATCGAACTTTGAGTGTTCAAACCGGTGCAATCTTGTGGGATCCATTTTCGCTGCTGTGTCCAGGGGAGCCATGTCGATCTGAAGTAAATGGTCGCTTCTTCTACACTGATCAACATCACCTATCGGCTAATGGAAATCTTGTTGTGTTCAAGGACTTCCTTCATCTTGCTCGGATGATTTGGAGCCCTGTTTCACTGCCTGCTGTGCCGCATGACACGTCCTTGAAATAAAGAGTCCTCTGCTAGATTTGTGTGCGTATTGGCGTGGAGAATCAGCCTAGAGAGCAGCATTATGGCAATCCCAAAGTGGCATTTGTCCAAAGTTGCATGTGCTGCTTTTCTTACCGCCTTGTGTCTTAGCCTGCTGGCGCCTTTTGTCTTAGTGCAGAGTGCTCGTGCTGTGACAACAACTTTTGACACGAGTGACAATGGCAATGGCACCGTGACGATTACAGGTTGTACAGATGCTTGCGCCCAGTCGCTCGAAATTCCATCATCAGTTAATGGTGCGGATGTTACTGCGATTGGCAACTACGCATTCGACACCGCTTCATTAACTTCGGTCAGCATCCCTGATTCCATCAAGAGCATCGGAAATTACGCCTTCTGCCGAAATCAGTTGAAAGTTATCGCAATTCCGAACTCCGTGACGAGTATCGGCTCATCAGCTTTTAGTGCAAATATATTGACAGCAGTCACCATCCCTGATTCTGTTGTCAACCTTGGCGCCTTTGCTTTCTCGGACAACCAATTGGCAGGCGTGCGAATTTCAAATTCGCTTACGAGTATTGGTCGATTTGCGTTTTGGAATAACAAGTTGGCCGCAGTGACAATTCCTCAGTCCGTGACAAGCATTGAAGATGGAGCATTCGAAGCAAATCAGTTGACGTCACTGACTTGGTCAGGCTCTGTCAATCGCATCGGAAGCGAGGCATTCAAGACCAATCAACTCACTTCGCTAACCATTCCTGAATCGGTGACATCACTCGGCACCTACGCATTTGCTGACAACAAATTGAGCACACTTCAGCTTTCTAATTCGATAACTGCAATCCCTGCGAACGCATTTAGTAAGAATTCGCTATCTGATCTCGTGATTCCTAACGCCGTGACTGTTATCAACGACAGCGCGTTCGCGACAAATAGTTTGACCTCAATCACAATTCCTGCCTCTGTCACCAGGCTCGGTGCTTACGTGTTCTCAGCTAATGCGCAATTGACCTCAGCAACCTTTTTAGGAAACGCGCCGTCAGGTGGTGGAGGCACATTCTCGGTAGGTTTCGCTGGAACATCTATCAGGTCAGTCGTTGTTCCAGCCGATGCTGCCGGCTTTACTGACGACAAGTTTGAGGGAATTGCAGTCACACGTTCTGGCTCACCTATCAATCCGCCAGCATTGACTGCGCCTGCGTATCAGTCGGCGGCAAAGATTTTGGGTGAGGCATCAGTCGGCAAGACTTTGACGGCCAAGGCTGGCACTTGGACAGGTTCGTCAAACATTGCTTACGCGTTTCAGTGGTACGCCTGCTCGAAGGCTATCCGATCTGTCGTTAAATCTGGACAAGTTCCAAGTGGTTGTCGGACAATCTCAAAAGCTACCAAGTCAGTTTTGAAGTTGTCGCCTGTTCAGCGCAAGGCATATGTCCTCGCCCAAATCACCGCCACGAACCAAGTCAAGTCTGTAAGGGTGTTTACGGCTTCAACGCCTTTGGTGCGGTAAACAGGGGAGAGGTCAAGAGTCCTTCGGTCACTCTTCAGCCACTTTTGTTACACTAATCGCCATGGTCCTTAAAGCGCAGACTGTCACGTCTAACACTTGGTTGAGATTGGATGCCCTGCTAGTTCTAGCGGGAATTACCTCTGGCCTAATTGGCAATTACGACTCGCCAGCCGGGGAGATTTCGAAAATTGTTCCAGCTACGTACGCGTTTGCTATTTGGGCGCCAATTTACGTGAGTGGAATCTACTTTGCCTGGTACATCTGGCGCCAACCATTGCTCGACCGCCTCGTCGGCATACATCTACTGGCAGTCGCATATTTTTTGTCCGGTTTGTGGGTACGCGTACAAAGCAATAATTCATTCGAACTAGTCATTGTTGCGAGCACTTTCATCGTGGTTCTCACTCAGGGCCACTTACTCAGCAAAAATGAATTCACTGAACGCATAAAATATCTCGCCGTGGCGTTTCCATCAGGAGCCTTAGCCGGTTGGCTTACACTCGCTACCGCCGTGACTTTCAGTGATGGTCTAGACATTAGTTTCAAGGCTGAAAGGACCGTCGCAATCTTCACTGCGTGCGCAATCGGCTTCGCGGTCGCGGCTGCGCTGTGGATTGTCCCGACCCTGACGTATCGATTGACCATCATCTGGGGTCTGGTTGGAATCTCCGTAGCGCAACATGGTCAAGCACCCCAGGTTGCGGTTGTTTCTTCAGTCGGTGTTGTGATATTTGCAGGTTTGGTAGGACTGTCGCGCTTACATCAGGGACCACGCACTTAACCCGATTACGACTAGTGCGCGAGCGCGGCTCGAAACAACCGAATCAGTCGTAACTCTGGTGCAACCCTGGTACACATTGGCTAGGATGTTCTGTAATTGTTGGCAAGCAAATGTTGCCAGATCAAGTTCAGATCTAGGGGTTCTTATAGCCATGTCCAGCACATTTTCCCGATGCGTCCGAGTCTTTGCGACCCTAATCTTGTCGCTAGCGCTGCTGCCCGCTTTGGCTACAAGTTCACGAGCAGAGGTGTTTAGTTCGGGTTCCTATGACTACACGCTAGACGGGGATAATGCGACGTTGACGCAGACCTCAATCACGGGTGGCGATGTAGTCATTCCAGCGACAATTGACGGTCACCCGGTTGTCCGACTGGGACTTAGGTTATTTGAACACGCGGGGATTGACTCGGTAAAACTTCCCGAAAGTCTCAACACAATCCAGGCCGGTGCTTTCGCAACCAACAACTTGACCGAGATTGTTCTGCCCAGCAAACTGAGCGTTATAGGCGAGAAGGCTTTTGCTTATAACAAAATTTCCAAGATCACATTTACTGGTGACGCGCCCCGGGTTGGTAGCACCGTTTTCACGAATGAAAACCCAATTAGGGTGTACGTCTTGCCAACTAGTGGCGGCTTTTCCTCAGTTTGGCAGACCTTTCCTGTAACGGTTGTCAGCCCGTTTGTCTTCACAACAACTTCGACATCTGCGGAAATCACTGGATACTTAGGTGCCGCTCCTGCCGATCTCACGATTCCTCCTTCCTTGACTGGTCACGCTGTGACTTCCATTGCCGCGTTCGCATTCGCCGACATATCGATTTCAACAGTGGCATTCCCTGCAACAGTGAAAGTCATTGGTGACTCAGCTTTTGCTCGCTGTGGGCTAACCGCAATCAGGTTGGCTGAAGGGTTAGAAGAAATTGGCGGTCTGGCTTTTGGTGGAAATTCATTGACGTCACTGATTGTGCCTTCGACCGTCACTAGCATCGGTAATTACTCGTTTGCCTACAACCCAATCGCCTCAATTCAGATGCGAGGCAATGCGCCGACTGTAGGAACTTTGCCATTCCTTTTTGGCGCGATGTCAGGTGTTAGTGTCTATTCAAATGCGACTGGTTACGGTGAAAAGTTTGCAAATTTAACGGTCAATCGGATCGGCTTACTATCAGATGATGCGACACTGGCCAGCCTGTCACCAAGTGTGGGAAAGTTATCTCCAAGTTTCACCGGCTTTGACACTGACTATTCCATCACAGGATTGAAAGCCACTGACACTGCATTTTCTCTCGCAGCGACGCCAAATGACTCACATGCGACACTCACTATCGAGGGGCAGTCCGTTGCCAGTGGTGCTTCAAGTTCTCCCGTCGATATTAGCTCGGGCGTAGCAAAATCAGTGGATGTTGTTGTCACTGCTGAGGATGGTACATCTACCAAAACCTACACAGTTAGCTTCACGCCACCACAGAGTGTTTTCACGGTGACATACGCCTATGACTCGGCTACCGGTGGCGCGGATGTTGCGTACTCACAATTCACTGTTGGTGGCACTGGTGTGACTTTGCCAACCCCAACGCGGACAGGCTATGTATTTGCTGGTTGGTATTCGGATGTTGCCTTGACTTCCAAGATTGGTAATGCGGGTGGCAATTATGTGCCAACAGCTGATACGGGAGCTTTTGCTAAGTGGATTCCTGACACCTACACAGTGACTTACAACTACAACTCGGCCACTGGCGGCAATTCGATTGCAACTTCGCAATTTACAGTTGGTGGCACTGGTGTCACGTTGCCTACTCCAACCCGTACACATTATGTATTTGCAGGTTGGTATTCGGATGCAGGCTTGACCTCAAGAATTGGTGATGCAGGTGCGAGTTACGCGCCGAGTTCATCTGGCTCCGCCTATGCCAGTTGGGCTTCAGAAAATTACACGATGACTTACAACTACAACTCGGCTACGAGTGGAAATGGTTTAGCGTCCTCTGGGTCCACATTTGGTGGAATGCCGATCACATTACCTTCTCCAGCGCGCACTAAGTATGTATTTGCTGGATGGTATTCAGATTCAGGTTTAACGTCCAGAATTGGTGGCGCAGGCGATAGATATTCGCTGTCAGCAAATGGTCAGGCTTATGCCAAGTGGACTGCAATCTACACAGTGACGTTTGCCTACCGTTCGGCTACTAGCGGCAACTCCGTTGTTTCTGCGCAGTTTACGGCTGGTGGGACACCCATCACACTGCCGTCTCCAACACGAACGTCCTACACATTTAACGGTTGGTATTCCGATCCAGCTTTAACTCTGAGAATCGGTGGTGCTGGTGATCGCTATTCCCCGAGCTCAGATGCCAGCGTCTATGCGAAGTGGACGTTGACTCCGGTAAGCCCAGTGGCGAGCACAAAGCCTTCGATCTCGGGCAAGACCATTTCAACTTCGTCAGGCAAAAACCAACTCACTGTTGTTCGAGGTGTGTGGAAAGGTACGCCAACGCCGACCTACACCTACCAGTGGTATTGGTGCATTGCACCTGTGAGCCAAGCAACACAAACCGTTCCACGCACGTGTTTTAGTCTTAGCTCACGCACATCAACAACGCTTTCGGTTACTAGTGACCTGAAGAACAAGTATGTGACCGCAGCAGTAACTGCAACGAGCCTGGGAGCGTCTCCGACCGTCTGGGTAGCTGCGAGCTCGGCAAAGATTTCCTAACAGCCTTTTCTTCACGAGGGTGATTAGCTCGTGCGAACTGCCCAGATGCAAGTCCGACCATGTTGTTGCGTATGACCCCGTAAGCAACCGAGCCACAAATCTATTGTTTTCGAATACCTTCCAACATGATTGTGCCTGCGATTCTCCTTGACCAGTATTTGTGAGGCGCATACCATTGCTGCCAAAGCCTTTCGTTTTGCACAATTGGAGCGGAAGTATCGATTTGGCGAGTCGCATGTGCTTCATGGAGTGCCGACAGTCCTGAGGAAGTGGTAGTTATGGCCAGCTCCGAAATGAAGCATGTTGTGGCGCGCGTCACCAAGATTCTGGGAATTATCATCGCCGTGGCACCAATCTTCGTGGCCTATGTTGGCAGCTTGAGTTCGCAGACGTCCATGTTTGATGAGAGTTCAGGTTCTGGTTCAGTTTTTTGGCTTGTCTTTATGACGGTACCCCTGGGTTTTGTTGTTGCACGTGTTGGTTCCATTGTGGGTGCAATTCTGGAATCTCGTGCGAGAAAGATTTCGCGCACACAGCCCAAATAGGCAAAGGAGATTGCTTCTCCTCGTAGAAGACAGCATTACGACTGGTACAGATTGATCTAGATGGATTGATTTCACGGTCAGATTGATGAGCAAAGCAGTACGCTAAAACCATGACTCGCTATGGCGCAATGTTTGGTCCAGACATCACTTTCCTTGGCGTTGATGCCATTGATTTAGATGACCCATCCACTTATGCGGATGCCGATGTTGTTATTGTCGGTGCTCCTTTTGATGGTGGCACAAGCTTTAGGGCGGGCGCACGTTTTGGTCCCAAGGCGATTCGGGAAGCGTGCTATCTGGACTTCGATGGTTCAAGGCCAAGTTTGGCAATGGCAGTTGATGGACTTAAAGATATTCGCGTGGTTGACGCTGGCGATGTGGAGATGTTTTCTGGTGATGCGGCCAAATCTTGTGCCGACTTAGAAGTTGTAATCGAAAGAATTGCCCGTTCTGGCGCGATCCCCTTAGTTCTTGGTGGTGACCACACCATCACGTGGCCTGATGTAACAGGTGTAGCTCGTGGCACAGACCATTGGGGGAGAGTTGGAGTAATCCATTTCGATGCACATGCAGATACCGGTGACATCACATTCGGTTCGCTGATCGGCCACGGGCATCCAATGCGTCAACTCATTGAAAGTGGCGCTGTACGTGGTGATCGATTCATTCAGATCGGTTTGCGTGGTTATTGGCCACCTCCTGAAGTTCTGGAGTGGATGGCTGAGCAAAACATGCGCTCGTATGAGATGTCAGAAATTGTGAAGCGTGGCTTTGATGAGTGCCTAACTGAAGCATGCGAATTGGCTATGACTGAATGTGACTCCATATTCCTAAGCATTGACATTGATGTGGTTGACCCAGGCTCGGCTCCAGGAACAGGCACGCCAGAGCCGGGTGGATTGACTTCTCGGCAACTACTTGATGCAGTTCGACGGATTGCTTACGAGTTGCCGCTTTCGGGAATTGACGTGGTCGAGGTGGCGCCTGCCTACGACCATGCCAACATCACAGCTTTGCTTGGAAACCGCGTAGTTCTTGAGGCATTGTCTGGCTTAGCCCGTCGGAAACTTGATGAACACACTGGTGAAAGGTGGGATCCAGCGACGCCGCTACTAAATCGCCATCGCAAATCTTTGTGATAGCCCTTTCAGTAACGTACTGAAGTGCTAAGTTGCCAACTATGGATCAAAGACGAACTCCATATGCGGATGCCATCGCGGACTATGCGAAGCGGGACTATCTGAGACTTGGTGTTCCCGGTCACCAGGTCAGTTCGCAATCACATCCGATGCTTGCAGATTACTTTGGTAAGCATATTTTGAGTCTTGATTTGCAGACCCTCATTGACGGAATTGACATAGGTGAGCATCCAACTGCACTTGATGAGTCTTTAATGCTCGCAGCGCAGGCCTGGGGCGCGAAACGCACATGGTTTTTAACAAATGGCGCTTCCATGGGAAACATCATGGCCTGCTTGGCACTGCGAGCATTAGGCGATCGCATAGTTTTGCAAAGAAGTGTCCACTCGTCCGTAATTGATGGCTTGGCATTCAGCGGGCTGGCTGCATCCTTTGTGATTCCATCGATTGATACGCACCTAGGGATTGCAAACGGAATCACTCCAGGGCAACTTCGCGACTCGCTGCAGCAAACTCCGAATGCAGTGGCTGCTTATGTTGTCACGCCTAGCTACTTCGGTGCAGTGGCGGATGTTGCGGGTCTGGCGCGTGTTGCTCATGAAGCAGGAGTTCCGCTTGTAGTCGACGAAGCGTGGGGTTCACACTTCGGATTTCATCCAGATATCCCAGCCAACGCACTTTCACAGGGCGCGGATGTTGTAATCAGCAGTACCCATAAGCTGGCTGGAAGTTTAAGTCAGTCTGCGATGCTGCACTTGGGCAATGGCCCGTTCGCGCAGACATTGGAACCACTGCTGGATCGAGTATTTCAGTCATTGCAATCAACCAGCCCGAGTTCTTTGCTAATCGCCTCACTTGATATCGCGCGCATGACCATGGCAGTTCACGGCGAAGACTACATTGGCAACACTTTGAATTCCATGAAGTCCTTGCGTCAAGAGATTTCGAGAGCAAATCGGTTCACCGACATTGGACCGCAACTCTTGCAACATGAGGATGTGGTTGCGCTTGAACCACTTCGAATTGCAATTGATACTTCCGTGGGTGAAATTAGTGGTTATGCGGCCCGCGCGCATCTCTATGATGAATACAGAATTCATTGCGAGCTAGCGACAGGTTCGGTTCTGCTCATGCTTGTTGGTGCTGGTGTGACGCCAGATGTTGCCGCTATTGCTAGTGCCTTGAACGCGTTACCACGCGAGACGCAAACAGGCTCTGTGGCTCTTGACTTACCAGCCCCTGGGCTCACGCGGATGACTGTCAGAGATGCCTACGTGGGGCTCACCGATGTCGTTTCCGCAAGCGATGCAGTCGGCCGAGTTTCAGCGGAGAGTGTCGCTGCATACCCGCCTGGAATTCCCAATCTGCTTCCAGGCGAGGAGATTTCCGCGGAGGTTATTGAATTTTTGCAAGCAACCGTAAATGCTCCTTACGGACATGTCCGCGGCGGTGCCTCGTCAGACATGAGTGCCTTCCGAGTTGTGCGCGAGTAGCAGTCAGGGTCATGACCCACTAAAGATTTGATTTGCGGAGACCCTCGCTGGAGACCTGTGCTAGAGGATAGTAAGAATTTCTGGATGCAGTGTTTTGAGGTGCGTCTGAGACCACTTGGCTAGCTCTTCAAGCACTGGTCTTAAGGCTAGGCCACTCGATGTGAGTTGGTAGGCGTTGTTGCGAGAAGCACGATCAGGTTCTACATGTTCGATAATGCCAATCGAAGAGAGCCACTTTAATCTTGAGGCCAAGATGTTGGTGGATATCCCTTCAGGTGATTCGCCAAACTCAGAATAGGTGCGCGTGCCGTGCTCAAACAGGTCTCGCACAATGACCAAAGACCACTTATCACCAAGGACATCAAGCCCAGATGTGATTGGGCAGACCGAACGCCAATCGATTGTTTGCTCATCGGTATTCATTGACATTTACTTCCTAGTTGGAAATAGATCTAGCCATTTCTACGACCGTGGTGTCCAGGGAAGTCGGTTCCCACTTGAGAATGTCGTAGGTTTCGTGATTGTCGTAGGAAATTCGAATTCCCAATTGCGGCGCAAGTCCTTTTACTTCGCGATCAAATAATGCCATGAGC
>Ga0114962_10000925_pt1 | contig 25461 bp, 18 predicted proteins | sample C_130820_MF_Meta_FD_87017 | JGI IMG/M metagenome (GOLD analysis project Ga0114962, IMG submission 87017) | Freshwater microbial communities from Lake Croche, Canada to study carbon cycling - C_130820_MF_MetaG | ecosystem: Environmental > Aquatic > Freshwater > Lake | place: Lake Croche, Canada... | reverse complement strand
CGCGCGAAAACCGCAACTGGTTTGCAGCGGTGCAGATCGAAAAACGGATGATGTTCATCATCCTCACCCTGATCGTCGCGGTTGCCGCCTTCAACCTTGTCTCGATGCTGGTCATGACCGTGACCGACAAGCGCAGCGACATCGCGATCTTGCGTACGCTGGGCGCCTCCCCCCGGTCGATCATGGCGATCTTCGTGGTCCAGGGTGCGCTGGTCGGGCTGCTCGGTACGCTCTTTGGCGTGTCGCTTGGTGTGGTGCTTGCGCAGAACATCGGCCCGGTGGTGGCCGCCATCGAAAAATTCTTCGGGTTTCAGGTCCTGCCCGCCGGTGTCTATTTCATCAATTACCTGCCCAGTGACCTGCACTGGTCGGATGTGATCACGATCGGCCTGACCTCCTGCGTGCTGGCTTTTGCCGCGACGATCTATCCGAGCCTGAGCGCATCGCGGGTGAAGCCGGCTGAGGCGTTGCGCTATGAGTGATCAGCCGGTGCTCGCCTGCCGAAATCTGACGCGCCACTACAAGCAGGGGGCCGATCAGCTGACCGTGCTGTCCGGCGTCGATCTGCAGATCAAAGCCGGCGAGCGGGTGGCAATCGTCGGTGCTTCAGGATCGGGCAAGAGCACGCTGCTCCATCTGCTGGGCGGTCTCGACAACGCCAGCAGCGGCGAAGTCTGGCTGGCGGGAAAGCGCCTCGATCAGATGACGGAAGCGCAGCGTGGCGAGGCCCGCAATCGCCTGCTCGGGTTCGTCTACCAGTTTCATCATCTGCTGCCCGAGTTCAGTGCCCTGGACAATGTGATGATGCCATTGCGAATCCGGCGCATGCCGGTGGCGCAGGCAAGGGTGAAGGCGCAGGCGATGCTGAGTCAGGTCGGACTGGGTGCGCGTCTGACCCATCAGCCCGGCGAACTCTCGGGCGGCGAGCGCCAGCGCGTGGCGCTGGCTCGCGCGCTGGTGACCGAGCCGGTCTGTGTGCTGGCTGATGAACCGACCGGCAATCTCGATCGTGGCACCGCCCGCCAGATGTTCGAACTCATGGAGCAGCTCAGTCGCGAGCGCTCGACCGCCTTCGTGATCGTCACTCACGACCTCGAACTGGCGCAGCGCGCTGATCGCATCCTCGCCCTGCGCGAAGGTCGACTGACGTCGGCCTGATCGACCACCCGGATGCGCAGCGATGCTCATCGATACCCACTGCCACCTTGATGCCGCCGAATTTGAGGCCGATCGCGATGGCGTGGTTGATGCGGCGGCGGCCTCGGGTGTTGCCTGCATCGTCGTGCCGGCGGTGGGTGCCTTCAATTTCGAGGCAGTCGCCGCGCTCTCGGCGCGTCACGCCTGCGTGCGCTATGCGCTGGGCATTCATCCGCTGCATGTCGATCAGGCCGACGACGCCGAACTGATCGCTCTGCGCGAGGCGGTCGCCCGGTCGATCAATGATCCGCGGCTGGTCGGGATCGGGGAAATCGGGCTCGACCATTTCGTGCCCGGCCTGGATCGGGCGCGCCAGGAGCGCTTCTTTGTCGAGCAGCTGCGCATCGCCCGCGACTTCGATCTGCCGGTGATCATGCATGTTCGCCGTGCCCAGGACAGTGTGCTCAAACACCTTCGACGCCTGCGTCCCCGCAGCGGGATCGCCCATGCCTTCAATGGCAGCGTTCAGCAGGCTGCGACCTTCATCGATCTTGCTTGTGTGCTCGGTTTTGGTGGCGCGATGACCTTTACCCGTGCCTTGCAGATCCGCAGACTGGCTGCAGCCTTCTCGTCCGATGCCTATGTGCTCGAAACTGACGCGCCCGACATCGCGCCCGCCTGGATCAACCATCAGCGCAATGCGCCGCAGCAGATGCCGGCGATTGCGCAGGTTTTTGCCGAGCTGCGCGACGAGCCGATCGAGTCGGTGGTGGCGGCCACCGGCGCCAATGCGATGCGGGCCTTGCCGCGGCTGGCTGAAACGCTGGCCATCGGAGTGCCGTCGGCCAATCGCTTGACGCAACCGAGGTCTTAGGACCTCGGTTCAATTGTCCCGGCTGTTGCGCACCGATAAGGTCGGTGCCGATGGGTCATCGCTCTGTCCTCTCGATCTGGCTGGCGCCCGCAGTCGTCCTGGCGGTGCTCGGACTTCAGCTTTCAGCACGCCTGCCGGCCGACTCCTGGTTCGTGGCGGCCGCCTTGATCGCGATGCTGTCGGGTCTGGCAGCATGCGCACTCGCGCGAAGCGTGCCGCGCGCCGCCGGGCTGCTTGCGCTGATCGCTCTGGCGCTGCTTGCCTGGTCCTGTGCCGGATGGCGAGCGGCCGATCGTCTGGGTGAGCGGCTGCCGGTGGCGCTCGAAGGCCTTGATCTCACCGTACGCGGCATCGTCGACGAGTTGCCGGTTCGACTGGCTCACGGTCAGCGATTTGGCTTTCGCGTTGAGTCATGCGTGCCGGTTGCCTCGTGTCAGGTATCGCCTCGCATTCAGATCGCCTGGCAGACCCCCTGGCGCGCCGCACAGCGCGACGCATCGGCCGACGCTCTCCCCGAGGTGTTGCCCGGGCAGCGCTGGCAGTTCGTGGTTCGCCTCAAGCGCCCGCATGCGAGCCACAACCCCGATGCCTTCGATCGCGAACTCCGCTGGCTCGAAGAAGGGGTGGGGGCGATCGGGTCGGTGCGCAGCGGCCAGCTGATCGACCCGCACCTGCCCGGCCTCATGTTCGCCATCGAACGGGCGCGCCTTGCGATCCGTTCGGCAATCCTGCAGGCCTGCGGGCGCGACCGTGCCCGCGAGGCCGGTGTGCTGGCGGCGCTCGCCATCGGCGATCAGGCCGCCATCGATCCCGACCTTTGGACCATGTTCAATCAGACCGGCGTCGGCCATCTGATGTCGATCTCGGGTCTGCACATCACCATGCTGGCCGGTCTGGGCGGCAGCCTGGCCTCATGGTTGTGGCGTCGCCGATGGGCGTCGCGTCAGGGCTTTGCCTGCCATCTGCCGGTTCAGGTCGCGCGGCTGGTCGCCTCGGTGGCCGTCGCCTTTGCCTATGCCCTGCTTGCCGGATGGGGCATCCCCGCGCAGCGGACCTGCTTCATGCTGGCGATGGCTGCTTTGCTGCTGGGCAGCGGTCGTTGCGCCTCGATTGCGGCAGCGGTCGGGGTGTCTGCCGCGGTGATCGCTTTGCTCGACCCCTGGGCGCCGCTTGCAGCCGGTTTCTGGCTGTCGTTCGGCGCGGTGCTGGCCATTGTCTGGGTCTGCGCCGGCACGCGCTTTGGTCTGGGGCGCATCGCCACCTTCATCGACGGCGCGGTGCGAACCCAATGGGCGGCCACCATCGCGCTGTTGCCGCTGGGGGCCTGGTTCTTCGGATCGGTGTCACTCATCGGGCCGATCGCCAATGCCTACTCGATTCCGCTGGTGAGCATTGTCGTGACGCCCCTTGCGCTGGCCGGTGGCGCAGTCGCGCTTGTGTCAACTGAGCTCGCGTCCTGGCTGCTTGTGCCAACCGCCATCCTCACGCGCTGGCTGCTTGGCAGTCTGCAATGGCTGTCCGAGTTGCCCGGCGCCTTCGTGCCCATGCCAAGGCCCGGCCTTCTGGCGCTGATCGTCTCGAGCGCCGGCTGCGCGATGCTGCTGGCGCCGGTCGGCGTGCCGCGCCGCGCGCTCGGTGCGGTCGCGCTCCTGCCGCTGTTGTGCGCGCCGCTTGCGCGCCCCGGTCCCGGTGAACTCTGGATTACCGCGCTCGATGTCGGTCAGGGCATGGCGGTGGTTGTGCAGGTCGGCGCGCGGTCCCTGGTCTATGACACCGGGCCGAGCCTCGGGCCCCACGCCGATGGCGGTAACCGCGTGATCATGCCCTGGCTGCGCGCACAGGGGATCGGACGCCCCGATGCACTGGTCGTCTCGCATCTCGACGATGACCATTCGGGCGGTGCAGCCTCGATCATCGCGGCGATGACGCCCGATTGGGTGGCCTCATCATTGCCTGCCGATCACCGCATCCTTGCCGGCGCCCGCAAGCCGCTGCGCTGTCGTCGTGGCGAGCGATGGCGATGGGATGACACCGAATTCGAATGGCTGCATCCGGCCGATCCGCCCGAGCCTGCGCGCGGCTCGCCGACCAATGCGGTGAGTTGCGTGTTGAGGGTGCGCAGCCCAGCCGGGACGGTGCTTCTGGCTGGCGACATTGAAGCCCCGCAGGAGCGCCGGCTGCTCGATCTCTACCAGGCCGACGATCTCGCGGCCGACGTACTGCTGGTGCCCCATCACGGCAGCGCCACCTCATCAACCGAGCGATTCATCGATGCGGTGTCGCCGCGCTGGGCGATCTTTCAGGTCGCTTACCGCAGTCGCTTCAGGCATCCCAATGCCAAGGTGCTCGAGCGCTACCAGCAGCGAGGCATCGGCATTTTGCGCAGCGACGCCGATGGCGCGGTGCAGATCCGCTTCGCGCCAGGCCAGTCGCCTCAGATCATGCGCAGCCGCCATGATCCCGAGCGCTACTGGCGGGTGCCGCCTGCGCCTTCATGAGATCGGGCTGCTACCATCCGCGCTTTCCATCCGAGACAAATCATCATGACGATTCAGCGATTTCACGTCGGCCCCCGCATGTCGGAAGCAGTCGTTCATAACCAGACCATTTATCTCGCCGGTCAGGTTGCCGAAGACGCAAGTCAGGATCCGGCCGGCCAGACCGCCCAGATTCTGGCGGCCATCGATCGACTGCTGGCCGAGTGCGGCAGCGACAAGACGCGCATCCTGTCCGCCCAGATCTTTCTGGCCGACATCGCCGACTTCAAGGCGATGAATTCGGTCTGGGATGCCTGGGTCCCGGCCGGACACACGCCCGCTCGCGCCACGATCGAGTCGAAGCTGGCCGCGCCGAAGTATCGGGTTGAAATCAAGGTGATCGCAGCGGTCTGAGCGAGTAGGCCGGTGCGCTCACCGGCACCTAAGCGCTTGCCGTGAGCGCACCGGCGACGCTTATCGCCAACCGACCCGATCGATGATCTTGGCAGCGGTGATCTGCGCGCGACCGATCTGTGCGATCGCCAGATCGTCGGCCTTGAATTTGCCGAGCGAGGCCAGCGTCGGATTGTCAGCGACCGCGCTGGCGACCACCGGCCATTCATTGTTGCCGTTGGCGAGATAGGACTGCGCCTGGTCGCTCACCAGATACTCCATGAACTTGATCGCGGCCTCTCGATTGGGTGCATTTTTCGTGACGCCGCCGCCCGAAATATTCACATGGGCACCCCATGAAGCCTGGTTAGGCCAGATCCAGCCGATCTTGGCAATCGCGGCCTTATCCTCCGGTGCTTCCGAGCGCATCATCCGCACCAGGTAATAGGTGTTGGTCAGTGCCACGCCGCATTCGCCGCTCGCAACCGCTTTGATCTGATCGCTGTCACCGCCCCTAGGCGGCCGGGCGAAATTGCCGACGACGCCTCGCGCCCATTGCTCGGTGGCCGCTTCGCCGAGGTGCTCCGACATCGCGCCGATCAGGGACAACATATAGGGATGGGCGCCCGAGCGGGTGCACACCTTGCCTTTGAGAGGCGCACCGGCAAGGTCTTGGTAGGTGCGCAGATCGGACGGATTGACCGTTGCGCGGTTGTAGACGATCAGCCGCGCTCTGGTCGAAATCGCGTACCACTCAGCGCCCTGGCCGTCGTCCTTGCCACGTAGTGCGGCAGGGATGCGGGTGTCGAGGACCTTGGATCGGATCGGCTGGAACAAGCCATCGATCTGAGCGCGCCACAGGCGGGCGGCATCTACCAGCAGCAGCACATCGGCAGGCGAATTGCGCCCCTCGCTGCGCAGTCGCTCGAGCAGGGCTTCGTCGCCGGCCTCGATGCGATTGATGCGGATGCCGGTCTGTTTCGTGAAGTTGGCATAGAGCGCTTCGTCGGTCTGGTAGTGACGAGCGGAATACAGGTTGAGGACCGGGTCGGCGGCGTGGGCGCAGATCGGCAAGAGCGCGGCGGTGAGCATCGCGCTTGCAATGCGCAAGGTGAGGAAGCGGCGTATTGACATGACAGTGGATCCGGTCGGGCGAGAAAGGAGCCACTCTACGAGAGATTCTTATCAAATGCAAATACGACGGATTCGCATTTGCAAATATTCAGAGAGTGCTCCGAGTCACTGCCTGTGGAATGCACCGCTGAGCCAAGGATTGAGCCAGGCGCTGCGCTAAGCATTGAGCCAGGCATTGCGCCATCTGATCGCGCGCAGCGATGCCCGCCTTAATTGACGATCGAGCTGTCGCGCGACCCGTTCTCGGGGACTCGCGATGCCGGCTTACCCGCCGGTGCCGTCGCAGCAGGTGGCGACACAGGTGACGACACCGCTTCGATCGGGCGAAGCAGTCCGGAGCCATCAGCGTCGACGATCAGCGCCGAGCTTGGGGTCATCGCCATCGACTCGCCCGGCAACAGCCGTCTCGCGCCATTGAAACGGCTTTGCCAGTAAGCCAGGTTCATGTTTTCGACGCGCACCGTCGAGCCGGTTGACGGGGCGTGCACGAACTGTCCATTGCCGATGAAGATGCCGACGTGCGAGAAGGGAAACCGCATCGTATTGAAGAAGACCAGGTCGCCAGCCTGCAACTCGGACCTGTCGATCGACCCGCCCACGCGGCTCATATCGTCGCTGCGTCGGGGCAACTTGACGCCGGTGACTTCGTTGAAGACGTACATCACCAGACCGCTGCAATCCAGCCCTGACGCCGGTGTGCTGCCGCCGAAACGGTAATTCACACCGAGCAGCGACAATGCGCGAAAGACCACCTCGGCGGCAAGATCAGGCTTCGCCTGCACTGAAGGCGATGACTTCGCCACTGGCGCTGCCGGCTGGCCGGCGGGGCCAGGATCGATGGTCTGATCGCTTGGCTTAAGCGATGCCGTCGCCGTTGTGGCCGCCGCCGCAGGCAAGAAAGAAGTCGATGACAGCGCGGTCGCTGCCTTTGCAGGCGCCGCCGTCTTGACCCGGCCCTTTGCCTGAGTGGTCTTGACGGCTGACTGGCTGGACGGCGCTTTTTTTGCAACGCGGTCCTGGGGCGGTCCGGCCTTCGCGAGACCGGCGAGGCTGGTTCCCAGCACGCAGATCATGAATGCCGATATTCGGGCGGCAAGAGTCATCCGACAACGCTCTGGTGTTAATTCGGTGCAGCGTAGGAGAATGCGGGATTGCTGTCAAAGTGAAGAGCCGACCCGACGGACCCTGACGACCTTGAATCTGCCGCCTGTCACGCCCGATGTCGCCGGGCGACCACGTCCCCCGCCACCGACTTCGCCGATTGCGGCGCAGCCTGGACGCGCCGCGGTGCTGCTGGTCGATGACTCGCGTTTCGTGCGGGCCTCCGCGGTCCGCAGTCTGGGGGAGGGCTTCCGGATTATTCAGGCCGATTCGGGCGAGCGGGCTTGGGAAATGCTCCTGCTCGAGCACTCGATCGGTGCCGTGCTGAGCGATCTGGCGATGCCCGGTGTCGACGGCTTCGAGTTGCTGCAGCGAGTTCGGGGCTCGATTCTCGCCAGGATCAAGGACTTGCCCTTCGTTGTGCTCTCTGGGGCTGACGATCCGGCGCACCGCGTCCGGGCCATGTCGCTGGGTGCGGATCGTTTCGTCGTCAAGGGCGATGGCTTGGACGAGCTCAAAGACTGGCTGCGAGGGCGGCTGGACCAGCACGCCGGCGCCCCGTGGCCTGTGTCAGCGCCGCCTCCCCCATCCGTGCGCAAACCCAGACTCGTCCCGGAAGATCCCCTGCAGAGCTGGTTTCAGGCGGCTGTTGCCCGGATCAGTCCAACACCCGCTGCCCCCGCAGTGCTGTATCGCGTGACAGCGCCGGGGATGACCGATCTGACTGTACGGCTTCGCAGTGGCATCCGCTCGGCTGATGCGCTCTACCTCGATGGCATCGAATCGGGGTGGCTGTGCGCCTGCGGACCATTCTCGCAGACCGTCCGGCTGGGTCTGCGCCTGGCCTTGCTTGCAGCAGGCAGGCAGGCGGGTGCGCCGCAAGATGGCCCTCGGATCGAACTTTGCATGCAACCGGTCGATACCGCCCACACACTCGGCGCACTTGCCGCCATCGCGCGAATCGGACCGATGGGTGCCGGTGCCGGGGGGCCGACCATCCGTGCCCTGCCCGGGTTGTGGGGGCCGGGCTGGCAGTCTGAATTGCCCTGGGAAGCGGTTCGACTGCTGGCGACCTGACCCTTTCAGAAAGACAAAAAAGCGATGACCTATTCCGAGTTCTACCGCCGTTCGATCGACGATCCCTCAGCCTTCTGGGCCGACGAGGCAAAGCGCATCGACTGGCACACGCCCTTTACGCAGGTGCTCGATGATTCCAGGCCACCGTTTGCGCGCTGGTTTGTCGGCGGCACGACCAATCTTTGCCATAACGCGGTCGACCGGTGGTTGCCCACCCAGGCCGACAAGCCGGCACTGATCTTCGTCTCGACCGAGACCGACGAAGAACGCACTCTCACGTTTGCCGAGTTGCATCGCGAAATCCAGCGCATGGCGGCGGTGATGCAGACGCTCGGTGTCGTTCGCGGCGACCGCGTGCTGATCTATATGCCGATGGTGCCGGAGGCCGTCATCGCGATGCTGGCCTGCGCTCGAATCGGCGCGATTCACTCGGTGGTGTTTGGCGGATTCGCTTCGATGAGTCTGGGTTCGCGCATCGAAGACGCTACGCCGCGACTGATCGTCAGCGCCGATGGCGGCTCGCGGGCCGGCAAGGTCGTTCCCTACAAGCCACTGCTCGATGAAGCGATTCGACTGTCTTCCCACAAGCCGTCGGCCGTGTTGATGGTCAATCGGGGTCTGACCCCATTTTCCAGCGAAACTGGTCGCGATCATGATTACGCTGCCTTGCGGACCGCGCATCTCGATGCTCAGGTTCCGGTGGTCTGGCTTGAATCGACCGATATCAGCTACATCCTGTACACCTCCGGCACGACCGGTCGGCCAAAGGGCGTGCAGCGCGACGTCGGTGGCTATGCGGTGGCGCTTGCCGCGTCGATGAAGCACATCTTCTGCGGCAATCCCGGCGAAACCTATTTCTCGACCAGCGACATCGGCTGGGTCGTCGGACATTCCTACATCGTTTACGGTCCGCTGATCGGTGGCATGGCCACGCTGATGTATGAGGGCACGCCGGTCAGGCCCGATGCCGGCATCCTTTGGCAACTGGTCGAACGCTTCAAGGTCACCGTGATGTTCTCGGCGCCAACCGCCATCCGTGTCCTCAAGAAGCACGATGCCCAATGGCTGAGCCGCTACGACCTGTCGAGCCTGCGCAGTCTGTTTCTGGCGGGAGAGCCGCTCGATGAGCCGACCTCCAACTGGATCGCCGAGGGTCTTGGCAAGCCGATCATCGACAACTACTGGCAGACCGAGACCGGTTGGCCGATCCTGACGGTGGCGCGCGGCATCGACAACACGCCGACCCGCCTGGGCAGCCCGGGCCTGCCGATGTATGGTTTTGACGTGCGTCTGCTCGACGAAAACACCGGCGAGACGCTCGGCCCCGATCAGAAGGGCGTGATCGCCATCGCGCAGCCGCTGCCACCGGGCTGCATGCAGACCATCTGGGGCGACGACGAGCGATTCATCAAGACCTACTTCTCGAGCATCCCCGGTCGGCAGGTTTATTCCACCTTCGATTGGGGTGTGCGCGACTCAGACGGCTACTACTTCATCCTCGGTCGAACCGACGACGTGATCAATGTCGCCGGACACCGCCTTGGGACTCGCGAAATCGAGGAGTCGATCAACAGCCATGCGGCGGTCGCCGAGTGCGCGGTGGTGGGTGTCGCCGATCCGCTCAAGGGACAGGTTGCGATCGGCTTCGCGGTGCTTCGCGACCCGGCTGCTGCGGCGTCGAGTGCCGATCGCCTGGCCCTTGAAGGCGCGGTCCTGGCCATCGTGAATCAGCAACTCGGCGCCATCGCCCGGCCGGCCCGTGTTTACTTCGTCAACCTGCTGCCAAAGACCCGCTCGGGCAAGGTATTGCGCCGCTCGATTCAGGCGGTCTGCGAGGGCCGTGATCCCGGTGATCTGACGACCATCGAAGATGCCTCGGCGCTCACCGCGCTGCGTGAGGCGCTGACCGGATGAAGGCTAAGTAAGGCCTAAGGAAGGCCTAAGGGATCTCGATCGGCGGCTCCGACATCGCGGCGAGCTGCTCGCGCAGTTCGAGGATGCGGTCCTGCCAGTAGCGTGCTGTGCCAAACCACGGAAACGCCGCCGGAAACGCCGGGTCGCCCCATCGGCGCGCAATCCAGGCGCTGTAATGAATCAGGCGCAGCGTTCGCAAGGGTTCGATCAGTTGCAACTCGCGCCGATCGAAATCGCAGAAATCGCGGTATCCCTCAAGCAGATCGATGATCTGGCCGGTGGCCTCGCGCGTCGTGCCCGACAGCATCATCCAGAGGTCCTGAATGGCCGGGCCGCTGCGGGCATCGTCGAAGTCGACAAAATGCGGACCCATGTCGGTCCACAACACATTGCCGGCATGACAGTCGCCGTGCAGCCGAATGCGCCTGACCGCCCCGGCGCGCTCGAATGCAGCCTCGACGGCGCTCAGACACTGATCGACCGCCGCTTGCCAGGCCGGCAGCAGATCGGCGGGAATGCCGGCGTGAGCGAGCAGCCATTGCCGTGGCTCGGTTCCGAACGCTGCAATGTCCAGGCTCGGACGGCTGGTGAACGCCGAGCGCGCGCCGACCGCATGAATGCGACCAATGAAGCGTCCGATGCGCTCGAGCGTGTCGGGGTCATCGAGTTCGGGGGCACGCCCCCCGCGACGGGGATAGACCGCAAAACGATAACCCTGGTAGTGGTGCAGGCTGGTACCTGCGGCGATCAGAGGCGTCACCACCGGGATGTCGTTGTCGGCCAGTTCGGCAGTGAAGGCATGCTCTTCGACGATCTGCTCATCGCGCCAGCGCTCGGGGCGATAGAACTTCGCAACCACGACGCTGCCATCTTCCATCCAGGCCTGATAGACCCGGTTCTCGTAGCTGTTAAGGGCGAGCAAACGGCCGTCGCCTCGCCATCCGACCGATTCAAGGGCATCAAGGATCCGATTCGGCTGAAGGGCCGAGAAAGGATGCGTTGCTGGCGGGTCGTCGAATGAAGCGGGTGCTGAGGAGTCCATCCGTCGATTCTATGCCGCCCGCGCGGCCAGGCTGTTTGCGACTGCCTTTGCGACTGCCTTTACACTCGGTGACCTTCCAACTCGGGCAACTTCCCGATCGAGCCCCCGATGCCGGCCCCGTCATCGCGTCTACCCTGTCACCGATGCCCGATCTCTTCGACCTGAAAGTGCTGCTGCGGCCGCTGTTGCTGCCGCCGGCTGCGCCTTTGCTGCTGATGGTGGCGGGGCTGCTGCTGTCGCGGCTCAGGCCGGCGATCGGACGAAGCCTGACCGCGGTCGGACTGCTGATGGCCTGGCTGCTGGCCACTGGCCTGGCGGCTGATTTCATCTGCGGCCGGCTGGAAGCCAGCCAGCGACCGCTGTCGACCGAAGCCTTGCAGGCAGCCGCCAAGTCACCGAATCCGCCGCGAGCGATCGTGATTCTGGGCGGCGGTGCGGTTCGCGATGGCAATTTCACGCCCGCGCGAGAGCGTCTGCATTCGCGAACGCTCGAGCGCGTCATGGCCGGTGCTCGCGTTGCGAAAGCAAGCGGTCTGCCGATCCTGGTCTCAGGGGGACGGCCTGAATCGCTGGAGCATTCGGAAGCCGAACTGATGCGCCGGGTGCTGGTAGACGACCTGGGTCTGGCGGTCGGCTGGGTCGAAGATCGCTCGCGTGATACCGCAGAAAACGCCCGTTTTTCGGCGGAAATGCTGCGCGCGCAGGGCATCGATTCGATTGTGCTGGTGACCCATGCTTATCACATGCCGCGCTCGCAGGCAGTCTTCGAATCAACCGGATTGAAAGTGCTCGCCTCACCCCATGATTGGAAGGGGTGGGCGCCCGATTTTGCAGACCCTCGGGACTGGCTCCCTCGTGCCGCTGCAGCCGAAACAGTCTGGCTCGCCTTGCACGAAACCCTCGGCCTGTACTGGTACCGCCTGATGGGTCATGTCTGACGGCCGGAATCCGCGAGGCTTGCGCGTTGACAGTCGCATGGCTTCAGCGTTTCCAGGCATTGATGGTATCGTCGCGCCCGCCCTGAATTCCTGACGAGGTTGGATCACCATGATCAGCAAAATGATGCTCGAAGCCGCCGATGTGGCGAAAATCCTGGCCGCTGCACAGGCCGAGGCTGCGAAAAATGCCTGGCCGGTGACGATTGCAGTCTGCGACGACGGCGGTCATCTGCTGGGTCTGACCCGCCTCGACGGGGTCGCCCCGATTTCCGCCTACATTGCGCCCGAAAAAGCGCGCTGCGCGGCGCTTGGCCGTCGCGACAGCGCCAGCTACGAAAAGATGATCAACGAGGGCCGGGTCTCATTCCTGTCGGCACCGGTGCTGCAAGGCATGCTCGAAGGCGGTGTGCCGATCACCATCAACGGTCAGGTGATCGGTGCTGTGGGCGTCTCGGGTGTGAAGTCGACCGAAGACGCCCAGATCGCTCAGGCCGGTATCGCCGCGCTCGGCTGATCCCTCAGCCTCAGTTTCAGCTTCAGTTGCAGCCTCAAAGGGCCTTGACCGGGATCAACCCGATCTTGGCCTGCCATTCGCGCGGCCCGGTGTCATGGACCGAGGTGCCCTTGGAGTCGACCGCTACCGTCACCGGCATGTCGCGCACCTCGAATTCATAGATCGCCTCCATGCCCAGGTCGGCGAAGCCCACGACCTTGGCGCTGCTGATCGCTTTGGAGACCAGATAGGCCGCGCCACCGACCGCCATCAGATAAGCGCGCTTGTGCTTGCGGATCGATTCGATTGCCACCGGCCCGCGCTCGGCCTTGCCGATCATCGCGATCAGGCCGGTCTGGGCCAGCATGGTCTCGGTGAACTTGTCCATGCGGGTGGCGGTGGTCGGGCCGGCCGGGCCGACAGCCTCATCCCGAACTGGGTCGACCGGACCCACGTAATAGATCACCCGATTGCGCAGATCCACCGGCAGGGCCTCGCCCGCCGCCAGCATCTCGGTGATGCGCTTGTGTGCCGCATCACGCCCGGTCAGCATCTTGCCCGACAGCAGCAGCGTCTGACCCGGCGTCCAGGCGGCAACCTGCTCGGGCGTCAGGGAGTCGAGGTTGATGCGCTGCGACTTCTCGGTGTCGGGCATCCAGCGCACATCGGGCCACTCCGAGAGGGCGGGCGGCTCGCAATAGGCGGGGCCGCTGCCATCAAGGACAAAATGCGCATGGCGGGTGGCTGCGCAGTTCGGGATCATCGCCACCGGCAAGGAGGCTGCATGGGTCGGCGCCATCGCGATCTTGATGTCGAGCACCGTGGTCAGGCCGCCGAGGCCCTGCGCCCCGATGCCCAGGGCATTGACCTTTTCGTAGAGTTCGATGCGCAATGCTTCGGTCTTGTTGGCCGGTCCGCGGGCCAGCAGGTCGGACATGTCGAGCGGCTCCATCAGCGACTCCTTGGCCATCAGCATCGCTTTTTCGGCCGTGCCACCGATGCCGATACCCAGCATGCCTGGCGGGCACCAGCCGGCGCCCATGGTCGGCACGGTCTTCATGACCCAGTCGATCACCGAATCGGAGGGGTTGAGCATCACGAATTTGCTCTTGTTCTCCGAGCCGCCACCCTTGGCCGCGACAGTGATGTCCACCGCATTGCCAGGCACCACCGTCATATGAACCACCGCGGGCGTATTGTCTTTCGTGTTTTTTCGCTCAAAGAGCGGGTCGGCAACCAGCGAGGCGCGCAGACGGTTATCGGCGTTGTTGTAGCCGCGGCGAACGCCTTCGTTGATTGCGTCCTCAATCGACCCCGAGAAGCCCTCCCAGCGCACATCCATGCCGATCTTCATGAAGACATTGACGATGCCGGTGTCCTGGCAGATCGGTCGTTTGCCTTCGGCGCACATGCGCGAGTTGGTCAGGATCTGGGCGATCGCATCGCGGGCTGCAGGGCCCTGCTCACGTTCATAGGCTCGCGCCAGATGCTGGATATAGTCGACCGGATGGTAGTAGCTGATGAACTGGAGTGCGGCGGCAACCGAGTCGATCAGATCGTTCTGCTTGATGGTGGTGGTCATGGAGTCACTCCGGAAAAGGAAATCGGGTCGGATTGGCGTCGAGGTCTGGGGCGCGAAGTCAGGGCGCTGTGCGAATCAATGCGGATCGGCTTCATGGTCAGCCGCTTTCAGGCTGGCGACCATGATCCGATCGATGAAAGCAATCGCGACGGCCGAGACGAGAAACACCATATGAATCACGGTTTGCCACAGGATGGTTTTTTCTGGCAGCGATCCGGCCGAAATGAAGACTTTCAGCAGATGGATCGAGGAGATGCCGATGATCGCCGTGCCAAGCTTCACCTTCAGCACGTTGGCATTGACATGCGAGAGCCACTCCGGCTGATCTGGATGCTCTTCCAGGCGCAGTCGGGAGACGAAGGTCTCGTAGCCGCCGACGATCACCATGATCAGCAGGTTCGAGATCATGACCACGTCGATCAGCGAGAGCACGACGATCATGATGACCGTCTCCTTGTTGCGCTCGGCAATCCCCAGTCGCGTGACCGTGTCGCTGAGCACCTGCGGATCCCACAGGATGCCGATCAGGTGCCAGAGTTCCTCCAGGAACAGAACGACATAGACGCCTTGCGCCACAATCAGGCCAAGATAGAGCGGCACTTGCAGCCATCGGCTGGCAAAGATCACGGTGCCGAGGAAGCTGGTTTTTTTCACTGAGTTTGTCATTTTGGCTGCCACAGGATGCGGTCTTCAATTGGGGGGCGTCTGCGCGACACGCGCGATTCTAGCGATATGCGCGCCGCCGACCGGCTGCAAGGGTGATTGACAGCAGCCTCGCGTCGCCTGCCCGGGGGATAAGCGTCTGCGCCGAAATTTTCTGGTCGTGGTCAAATTAAGGGATACAACGTCACCACAGGAGGCCTTACATGTCTGCCAAGATCGAATCGGTACTCGTTGAAAACCGCGTTTTTCCGCCGCCCGAGTCCTTTGTCAGGCAAGCAACGATCTCGGGCATGCCGCAATACCAGGCCCTGTGCGACGAGGCCGAGCGCGACCATGCAGGCTTCTGGGCGCGCCTCGCCCGCGAGCAGATCCAGTGGCACAAGCCTTTCACCCGCACGCTCGACGACAGCAATGCACCGTTTTTCAAGTGGTTCGAAGACGGCGAGCTCAATGTCTCCGCCAACTGTCTCGATCGGCACCTTGGCACGCCGGTCGAGAACAAGACCGCGATCATCTTCGAGGCCGACGACGGCACGGTCACGACAATCACCTACAAGGCGCTGCACAAGCGCGTCTGCCAGTTTGCGAATGGCCTGAAGTCGCTTGGCTACAGGAAGGGCGAGCGGGCGATCATCTACATGCCGATGTCGATCGAGGCAGTGGTTGCGATGCAGGCTTGTGCCCGCCTGGGTCTCACGCATTCGGTGGTGTTTGGCGGCTTTTCGGCCAAATCGCTGCAGGAGCGCATCGTTGATGCCGGCGCCACGTTGGTGATTGCCGCCGATGGCCAATACCGCGGCGGCAAGGCGCTGCCGCTGATGCCGGCGGTGATTGATGCCTTCGCGCTTGGCGATTGCGAGGCGGTGCGTCATGTGGTGGTCTATCGGCGCACCGGCGGCGACGTCGCCTGGGCGCCCAGTTTCCGTTGGATGCACGAACTTGAAGCCGGTCAGGCCGAAGCCTGCGAGCCGGAGTGGGTGGGTGCCGAACATCCGCTTTTCATCCTCTACACCTCGGGCTCCACCGGCAAGCCCAAGGGCGTTCAGCATTCGTCGGGCGGCTATCTGCTGCATGCCATGCTGACCATGCGCTGGACCTTCGACATCAAGCCCGCCGATGTGTTCTGGTGCACCGCCGACGTGGGCTGGGTCACCGGCCACACTTACGTTACCTATGGGCCGCTTGCGGTTGGCGCCACCGAAGTGGTGTTTGAAGGGGTGCCGACCTATCCGGATGCCGGCCGCTTCTGGAACATGATCGCCCGGCACAAAGTCAGCATTTTCTATACCGCGCCAACCGCAATCCGCTCGCTGATCAAGGCCTGCGGCGCCGATCCCAAGGCGCATCCCTCGCAGTTCGATCTCACCAGCCTGCGGCTGCTGGGTTCGGTTGGCGAGCCGATCAATCCGGAAGCCTGGATGTGGTACCACACGAATATCGGCGGCGGACGGTGCCCGATCGTCGACACCTTCTGGCAAACCGAGACCGGCGGCCATGTGATCACGCCGCTTCCCGGTGCCACGCCGCTGGTGCCCGGGTCCTGCACTCTGCCGCTGCCAGGCCTCACCACCGCCATCGTCGATGAAGTGGGTGCCGATCTGCCCAATGGCACAGGCGGCATCCTGGTCATCAAGAAGCCCTGGCCCTCGATGATTCGTACGATCTGGGGCGACCCCGAGCGCTTCAAGAAAAGTTATTTTCCGCCCGAGCTCAAGGGCTACTACCTTGCGGGCGACGGTGCGGTGCGCAATAAGGACACCGGCTATTTCACGATCACCGGTCGCATCGACGATGTGCTCAATGTGTCCGGGCATCGCATGGGCACGATGGAGATCGAGTCGGCGCTGGTCGCCAACCCTCTCGTGGCCGAAGCGGCGGTGGTGGGGCGCCCAGACGATCTGAGCGGCGAGGCAATCGTCGCCTTCGTTGTATTGAAGGGCGCACGCCCCACCGATGCTGCGGGCGCAGCGGTACTGGCGCGCGAGTTGCGCGACTGGGTCGGCAAGGAGATCGGGCCCATCGCCAAACCGAAGGAGCTGCGCTTTGGCGACAATCTGCCCAAGACCCGTTCGGGCAAGATCATGCGTCGCTTGTTGCGCTCACTGGCCAAGGGCGAAGCGATCACCCAGGACACCTCGACGCTTGAAAACCCGGCAATCCTCGAGCAACTTAAACAGGTGCTCTGAGCGCTCGTCTGATGCTCGTCTGAGTGCTCATCTGAGTGGAAAGGGGGCTGCGGTACAATCGCGGCCTTCGGAGGGATGGATGAGCGGTTGAAGTCGCACGCCTGGAAAGCGTGTAAGGGTTAATAGCCCTTCCGGGGTTCGAATCCCCGTCCCTCCGCCAGTGTGCCTGGATCCGATCTTCTCCGCAGTCCAGGCATCAAACCGCAGCATTCGACCGGTGCTCATTTCCGGCCGGGTTCGAACCATCACATTGACCATCAAGGGGCCTCGATGAAACCTTCGCATTCCTTCATCGCATTTGCTCTGATCAGCGCCTGTCTGCTGACAGCCTGCGAAAAGCCGCGAGAGGCCGCTGCGCCTCAGGCAGCAGCGCCTCAGGCAGTGCAGCCGCCGGTTGATGCCGCCGACACCATTTATACCGACGGCGAGATCGTGACCGTCAACGACACCCAGCCGAGTGCGGAAGCACTGGCGGTCAAGGGCGGCAAGATCGTCGCGGTCGGCACGCGGGCTGATGTCGAGAAGGCCCACAAAGGCGACAGCACCGTCGTCGTTTCGCTCGGTGGCAAGGCGCTGTTGCCAGGTTTTCTCGATGCGCACAGCCACTACGTCAGTTCGCTGTCGGTGGCCAACCAGGTCAATGTCTATGCGCCTCCGGCCGGGCCGGGAACCGATGCGGCCAGCATCGTCGCCGAAATCGTAAAGTTTCGCGATGCAAAGCAGATCCCGAAGGGCGAGGTCATCCAGGCCTATGGCTATGACGATAACGCCATGCCGAATGGGCGGCTGCTCAATCGCGACGACCTCGACAAGGCCTTTCCGGACAATCCGGTGCTGGTTGGACATGTCTCGATGCACGGTGCCGTTCTCAACTCAGCGGCGCTCAAGAAGTGGAACCTGTCGGCCAAGACCAAGACGCCTCCAGGCGGTGTCATCGTTCGCAAGCCTGGCACTCAGGAGCCCTACGGCCTGATCATGGAGACCGCCTATTTGCCGATCTTTGCCTCGCTGCCGCAGCCAACGGCGGCGGAGGAGGTCGAGTGGTCGAAGGCCGGGCAGTTGCTCTACGCACGCAACGGCATCACGACTGCGCATGAGGGGGCCACTCACCTGACTGATCTGGCGCTGATGAAGCGCGCAGCCGACGGTGGTGCAACATTGATCGATGTGGTCGCCTACCCGTTCATCACCGAGCTCGAGCCGATCCTGAAGCAGTTTCCCAAAGAGACCTGGGGCGTCTACGACAAGCGCATCAAAATCGGCGGCGTAAAAATCACGATTGATGGATCACCTCAGGGCAAGACTGGCGCCTTCACGACGCCCTATCTCACCGGCGGCCCCGGTGGCGAGAAAAACTGGGTCGGCGAATTGTCCGCGCCTGAAGATGTCATCTCGAAGGCGGTGAAAGCTGTCTACGACCTGGGCGTACCGCTCAATCTGCATGCCAATGGCGACGCTGCCATCGACGCCTTCCTGCGTGCTCATGAAAAGGCTGCTGCCGATGACCTGAGCAAAGATCGCAAGGTCACGATGATTCATTCGCAGTTCGTTCGCAAGGATCAGCTCGACAAGTATGTGACGTACAAGATCCGGCCGTCGTTCTACACCTTGCACACCTACTACTTCGCAGAGGCTCACATCGCCAATCGCGGGCGCGCGCAGGCGATGTACATCAGCCCGATGCGCGATGCGATTGATAAGGGTCTGGCGCCCACTAACCACACCGATTTCGTCGTCGCACCCCTGGATCAGATGTTCATGATGTGGTCCGCCGTCAACCGGGTGTCCCGTGCTGGGGCGGTCATCGGCGAGGACCAGCGTGTCACGCCGCTGGAAGCGCTGAAGGCAATGACCATCAATGTCGCGCAGCAATATGGCGAGCAGTCGTCCAAGGGCACGCTGGAAGTGGGCAAGCTGGCCGATCTGGTCGTGCTCGATCAGAACCCCTTGAAGGTCGACGCCATGAAGATCAAGGATGTCAAAGTGGTGGAAACCATCAAGGAAGGAAAGAGCATTTTCAAGCTCAACCAGTAATTGGTCGGCGGGCATCGTGCGGCGATCTTTTTCGCCTGCCTCTGCTGCGCGGGTGACCCTCGCAGCAGCCTTGACAATGCTTTATGCCCTTCGTCCCCTTGGACCAGGTATGTGAAATCCGGGCACGGGATGTGAACGGTAGGGCTGTACGGCAACCGGCGGTACCACGATCGTCGGTGGCCTGAAGGTCGCAGCCGGTGGCCCGTAAACCGGTGGAGGCGGTCGAAACGCCGGCGGCGGTGGCCCGTAATAGCCTCGGTATGCCGGCCTGTACACCACCGGTGGTGGGACCGGGTAAATTTGTGTCGAGAAGGCTGGGGGCGCGACGTAAATCGATGCCTCAGCGGCGCCATAGCCTCCAGCCGGGAAGGCCTGGGATGCGGGGTAGTAATAACCAGGTGCGGCGCAGGCCGATAAGGCGCTTGCAATGATCAGAGCCAAAAGCGTTCTCATCGCGTAGATTCTCCTCAGGTTTTGTTCATGGTCTGAAGACCGAGACGACAACCACCAGCACTTGCAATCGTCCTGTAACGCGCGAATGACCGATCGGGTGCACTGTCCCGGTCATCACAATCGCTCACAGGGCCTTGTGCCCGATTTTCAGCCCCGGTATCGGACGATGGGTCAAGGACATGCGTGCAATCAAATCGAAATCAAGTCCTGCAAGTCCCGCGCGGCTCAAACAACGTGTGATGGTCTTTCAGGGAGGCGGTGCACTGGGTGCCTATCAGGCCGGCGTGTTCGAAGCACTTGCTGAAAGCGGCATCCATCCGGACTGGCTGGTCGGCACGTCGATTGGCGCGATCAATGCTGCCCTGATCGCCGGCAATCGGCCCGAACATCGTCTGGAGCGGCTGCGACAGTTCTGGGCTCGCGTTGCTCTTGATCGCCCCTTTGCATCGCTGATGCCGGCCATTGGTAAGCCCTGGACGCCGGGCACCGCAACCTGGCAGGCCATGACACGCGGCGTCCCCGGGTTTTTTCAGCCGCGATTACCTCTGCAGTGGGACTTTTCCCGTCGCCTGCCGCCCGGGCAGTTGAGCCTCTACGACACCCTGCCATTGCGGCAGACGCTGCTCGATCTGATCGATTTCGATTACCTCAACAAAGGCGACACCCGCCTGTCGCTCTTTGCAGTCAACCTGAGCAGCGGCATGCCCGCTCGCTTCGACAACCGGCGTGGCAGCAAGCCATTGACGCCGGAACACATCATGGCGAGCGGTGCGTTGCCACCAGGCTTTGCACCGATTGAGATCGATGGTCAGTGGTATTGGGACGGCGGTATCTACTCCAACACGCCACTGGATATCGTTCTGGACGATGCCGAACGATGCGACACGCTGTGTTTCATGGTCGATCTGTGGGATGCGAGCGAACCGATTCCTGAGACGCTGGGTGAGGCAGTGATGCGAATGAAGAACCTTCAGTTCGCCAGCCGCAGCCACGAGCATTTGCGCGATCACCGGATCATGCAGGACTTGCGTCGAGCGGTGAAACGGCTCGGCGAGCACCTGCCGCCCGAGCTTGCCCAACAGCCCGAATTCAAACGCCTGCTTGATCTTGGTTGCGAACATTCATTCGACATCGTGCACCTCGTCATGAAGGCGCAAGCCGATGAGGATTCTTTTCGCGATGTCGACTTTTCGAGCGACGCACTGCGTCTGCGCAAGGCGCTTGGTCTGCGCGACGGTCAACGCGCTGCCGACTACTGCAGCCGCCTCACCCCCGCCTCAGACAACACCGGCTTGCACGTGCACACCATTGATCAGGACGACTGATCGGGTCGACCGCTCAGAAGCAGTCTCCGGGCACCCGCACCCAGCCTTCCATCAGGATGCGCGCACTGCGACTCATGCTCGCCTTCTTGACCACCCACTCGCCGCCTTCCTGCGTGGCCTCGGCGCCCACGCGCAGCGTGCCGGAAGGGTGGCCGAATCGCACCGCATTGCGCGCGCCGCCGCCTGCGGCGAGGTTCACCAGCGTGCCCGGAATTGCGGCGGCCGTACCGATGGCCACCGCGGCCGTGCCCATCATTGCGTGATGCAGTTTGCCCATCGACAGCGCGCGCACCAGCAGATCGACATCGCCCGTGCCAACCGGCTTGCCGCTTGATGACACATAGCTTGAGGGCTTGGCCACAAAGGCGACTTTGGGCGTGTGCTGGCGCTTGGCGGCCTCGTCAATATGCTGGATCAGGCCCATGCGAACCGCGCCGTGGGCTCGAATGGTCTCGAACTTGGCCAGAATCTTGGGGTCAGCGTTGATCGCATCCTGCAGTTCGGTGCCGGTGTGACCAATCTGCTCGGCATCGAGAAAAATCGTCGGAATGCCGGCATTGATCATCGTGGCCTTGAGAACGCCGATGCCGGGGACCTCCAGATCATCGACCACATTGCCGGTCGGGAACATCGAGCCACCGGCGCCTTCTTCTTCGGCGGCCGGGTCCATGAACTCGAGCTGCACTTCGGCGGCCGGAAAGGTCACACCATCGAGCTCAAAGTCGCCGGTTTCCTGGACCGCGCCGTCGGTGATCGGCACATGAGCGACGATGGTCTTCGAGATATTGGCCTGCCAGATGCGGATGACGGCCACGCCGTTTTGCGGCACACGCGCCGGTTCAATCAGACCTGCGGCGATCGCGAACGGGCCGACTGCCGCTGACAGGTTGCCGCAGTTGCCGCTCCAGTCGACAAAGGCCGAATCGATCGACACCTGGCCGAAGAGATAGTCGACATCGTGGTCGGGGCGGCTGCTTTTGGCGATGATCACCGCCTTGCTGGTGCTGGAGGTCGCGCCGCCCATGCCGTCGGTCTGCTTGCCATAAGGGTCCGGGCTGCCGATCACGCGCAGCAGCAGCGCATCGCGCGCCGTGCCCGCGACCTGTGCCGCGGCCGGGAGGTCCTGCAGCCGAAAGAACACGCCCTTGCTCGTGCCACCGCGAAGGTAGGTGGCAGGGATGCGGATTTGTGCGACATGAGCCATGGTGATCCTCAGGATGCCTGCTTGGATGACTCGAGAAAGTCCTGCGCAAAGCGCTGCAGAACGCCACCCGCCTCATAGATCGACACCTCTTCGGCGGTGTCGAGACGACAGGTCACCGGCACCTCGACGCGTTCGCCGTTTTCGCGATGGATGACCAGCGTGAGCGTGGTGCGCGGCGTGCGTGCGCCGATCACATCGAAGGTCTCGGTGCCGTCGATGCCAAGGGTGATGCGGGTCGTGCCCGGCTTGAATTCGAGCGGCATCACGCCCATACCGATCAGGTTGGTGCGATGAATGCGCTCGAAGCCTTCGGCAACAATCGCCTCAACGCCTGCCAGACGCACGCCTTTGGCCGCCCAGTCACGCGAGGACCCTTGGCCGTAGTCGGCGCCGGCGATGATGATCAGCGGCTGGCTGCGGTTCATGTAGGTCTCGATGGCCTCCCACATGCGCATGACCTTGCCTTCGGGCTCGACGCGCGCAAGTGACCCGGCCTTGAGCTTGCCCTCGATCACCGCCATCTCGTTTTTGAGAGTGGGGTTCGCAAAGGTGGCGCGCAGCGCGGTGAGGTGGTCGCCGCGGTGCGTGGCATAGGAATTGAAGTCTTCTTCCGGCAGGCCCATTTTGGCGAGGTACTCGCCGGCGGCGCTGTCGGCAAGAATTGCATTCGATGGGGACAGGTGATCGGTGGTGATGTTGTCGCCGAGCACCGCCAGAGGCCGCATGCCTTTGAGCGTACGTTCGCCGGCGAGCGCGCCTTCCCAGTAGGGTGGGCGGCGGATGTAGGTGGATTGCGCCCGCCAGTCGTAGAGCGGGCTGACCGCGGCGACTGCCTCGCGGGCGATGTCGAACATCGGACCATAGACCTTTCGGAACTGTTCGGGCTTGACCGAGGCGCGCACGACCGCATCGATTTCGGCATCGCTTGGCCAGAGGTCTTTCAGACGGATCGCCTTGCCATCGACCGTGCCAAGCGCGTCTTTCTCGATATCGACGCGCACCGTGCCGGCAATCGCATAGGCGACCACCAGCGGCGGCGAGGCAAGAAAGGCCTGCTTCGCATAGGGATGGATGCGGCCGTCGAAGTTGCGGTTGCCCGAGAGTACGGCGGTGGTGTAGAGGTCGCGCGCGATGATTTCGCGCTGGATCTCGAGGTCGAGCGCGCCCGACATGCCGTTGCAGGTGGTGCAGGCAAAAGCAACCACGCCGAACCCGAGTTGTTCGAGCTCTTTCGTCAGGCCGGCTTCATCGAGGTAAAGGGCCACGGTCTTGGAGCCAGGTGCCAGCGAGGTCTTGACCCAGGGCTTGCGGGTGAGACCTGCCCGATTGGCATTGCGGGCCAGCAGTCCGGCTGCGATCACATTGCGCGGGTTGCTGGTATTGGTGCAGCTGGTGATTGCGGCAATGATCACCGCGCCATCGGGCATCTGGCCTGTGACATCGTCCCACTTGCCGGCGATGCCCTTGGCCGCCAGGTCGGTGGTCGCGACTCGGGCATGCGGATTGGACGGGCCGGCCATGTTGCGGACCACGGTCGACAGGTCGAAGTGCAGGGTGCGCTCATATTGCGCGGTCTTGAGACTGTCGGCCCACAGACCGGTGTGGCGGGCAAACTGTTCGACCAGCTTCACCTGCTCATCATCGCGCCCGGTGAGTTTGAGGTAGTCGATGGTTTGCTGGTCGATGTAGAACATCGCCGCGGTGGCACCATATTCCGGCGCCATGTTGGAAATGGTGGCCCGATCGCCCAGCGTCAGGGCCGAAGCGCCGTCGCCGCGAAACTCCAGCCAGGCGCCAACGACCTTTTCCTTGCGCAAAAACTCGGTCATCGCGAGCACCACATCGGTGGCGGTGATGCCGGCACCGGGCTTGCCGCTGAGCTCAACGCCCACGATATCGGGCAGTCGCATCCACGAGGCACGTCCGAGCATGACGTTCTCGGCTTCAAGGCCGCCCACACCAATGGCGATCACACCGAGCGCGTCGACATGCGGCGTGTGGCTGTCGGTGCCGACGCAGGTATCCGGAAACGCAATGCCATCACGGACCTGGATCACCGGCGACATTTTTTCCAGATTGATCTGATGCATGATGCCGTTGCCCGGCGGAATCACATCGACGTTCTTGAAGGCCGCCTTGGTCCAGTCGATGAAATGAAAGCGATCCTCGTTGCGCCGATCCTCGATCGCGCGGTTTTTCGCAAAGGCATCGGGGTCAAAGCCACCGCACTCGACCGCCAGCGAATGGTCGACGATCAATTGAACCGGCACGACCGGATTGACCTTGGCCGGGTCACCGCCCTGGTCGGCAATCGCGTCGCGAAGACCGGCCAGATCGACCAGCGCGGTTTGTCCGAGGATGTCGTGGCAAACCACTCGGGCCGGAAACCACGGGAAGTCGAGGTCGCGCTTGCGATCGATCAGCTGGCGCAGCGAATCGGCAAGCATATCCGGAGCGCAGCGTCGAACCAGGTTCTCGGCCAGCACGCGCGAGGTGTAGGGAAGGGTGTCGTAGGCGCCGGCCCTGATCGAATCGACCGCCGCGCGGGCGTCGAAATAGTCGAGGGAGGTGCCGGGCAGGGGGGTGCGGTAGGAGGTCGTCATAGTGGCCGAAGTTTATCCGATCGGCCGACGCCACCCCGGCGGCCGGCTTACTGGCTGAAGCGTTTCACAACGTTGTCGAGGATGCGCGAGATGTCGTTGTCGAAGTGATTGACCGGCAGCGATCCGCAGAAGGTGATCGAGCCAACCGAAAAGACTTCGCCGCCACCGGGGCAATCGAACCAGGTCATGTCGGCACGGATCAGGGCCTTGTGGGTCTCGCCGGGGATGGTCGTGATGTGCGTGAGTTGCTCCTCCGGCACCAGCATCCAGGGCGCCTCGGGCGGATGGTTCTCGGAGGCCGCGATCACGACCGCGTTCTCGGGCGAACCCAGTCGCTTGTCGACACGGTCGAGTTCGAAGCCGGCTGCACCGTGCCCCGAGAAGCCCTCGCCACCGACGGTGTCGGCGGTGACGCCCTCAAGGATCCAGCTGACCTTCGGGTTGCTGCGGGCCGATTGATTGATGCGGTAGTGCGAGCCGACGAAATTGCCCTGCGCGGTAAAGCCAACCCCAACCAGCTTTTGCGGCGGCCGGGCATTGCGTCGCCACAGGCCGCCGTACTGCGCATCGAACTGGTTGTAGTACTCGCCGGGCTCGGCAGCCCAAGCGCGGATGCCACCTTCGCCACGGCGAATTTCGATGATGCCCTCGCGCGCCGGATCGAGCGCGATCTTCCAGTAAAACCCGTTGCCGCCCAGATAGACCAGCTTGCCGCCATTGTCGCGATAGCGCTGCAGGGCATCGAGCATTTGTGCAGTGTGGTACTCGGGATGCGAGCCAGTGACCACTACCTTGTAGGGATCGAGCAGCGCCTGACCCTCGCTGTTCAAT
>Ga0114962_10000920_pt1 | contig 25519 bp, 21 predicted proteins | sample C_130820_MF_Meta_FD_87017 | JGI IMG/M metagenome (GOLD analysis project Ga0114962, IMG submission 87017) | Freshwater microbial communities from Lake Croche, Canada to study carbon cycling - C_130820_MF_MetaG | ecosystem: Environmental > Aquatic > Freshwater > Lake | place: Lake Croche, Canada... | reverse complement strand
TTTGATGAGGGAAATGTACAAAATAAGAAAATACGATTTTAAAATATCAGAAAATAAATAGCCTACTTTTTGTCCACTTGAACATAAGATCTAAATTTTAGCCTACTTTTTGTCCATTACACCGAAAAATCCTATATTAATTACTTTACTACCATTTTTTATTTTTTTAATTTCTTGTAATTCTACTACAAAAAACTCTAAAAAAACGCAATTAGTCAATCACGACACATTAGTAATTAATATAAATGAATTTGAAAATAAATACTCGAAAAGAACATTAATTGTACACAAAAAAATAGTACATCATTTCATTAAAGGAGATACCACATTTATGTATTGTAAATACAATAAACAATATGATAATATATTTAATAATGTTGATGTCAATTACAGAGCTGAAGATACAAGTTTTAAGATCTACAGAATAAATAATAATCGTTTTTATGTTTACATTCCTAAAGAGTATTCAAAAAAAGAATTATTATATCAATCATATCTAAAACCTCATTCTAATTTTTTTATTAAATATAATTCTTCAAATGAAGTTATTGATTCAGAAAATATTATGATTACTTCAACATTATTATGGAAAGTAAAATAAATATATAGTCGTATATATCTTAACGAACTTATCACCTCCCTCGGTCCCTCCTCAAGGAGGGAAGATTTACTTCTCACTTCGAAAAATTGAATCACTTTATGAAATTGCAAAACTTAAGATTTCCCTCCTCGAGGAGGGATTAAGGGAGGTGACAAATATCTCTCAATCTCCTCACCCCTCACTATCTTCCCCAAAAAGCTTTCATGTCGTCTCTCGTCACTTTCGTCTCTCTTCCCTCAATACCCCGCCTTCTCTTTCGGATACGCGTTAAAAGTCCCTGAACCCATTGCAATCAAGGTTTCTCCATCATACACTTTCACTTCTGAAACTAGGATTCTATTTCCTTTGGAAACCACATTGGACTTTGCTACGATTTTCGCACCTAATACCGCAGGCTTTAAATAGCGTAACGATAAATCTAATGTAGAAACCACTTTATTATCATTTACTACAGCACTCAAACAAGCAACTCCTAAAGCAGCATCCATCAAAGATGCTATAACTCCACCATGTGCAGCGATTGGTGTCGCTAGATGCTTATCTTCAATGGTGATGTAATAATTCACTTTACCTGCTATCGGAATTTCACAATGCATGCCTATCAATTCACCAAAGTGATTACTCTTAGCATAGTGTGAGATTAATTCAGAAGAGAACATACCTGCTATGCTTTTGTTACTGCATTCTCCTGATGAAATTGAATTCCTTTTGCGCTAAGTTCAGTGTAGACGCTTTCATTTAATGCATAAAACACATTGGAATGTTCTTCTGTTGATGTCCAAACACGCGCATGAATTTCAATCGAAGTTGTAGTCATTGCTCCGATTCCTATGAATGGCTTCGGATCTTGAAGTACACGTTTCTCCTGTGAAAATAAACTGAATAAATTCGTTTTAACTTCCTCAAAATCCGTCCCATATTCTAAATGAAAAACAAAATCTACCCTTCTGCTCTCTGCCTTTGTCAAATTGGTGATATTTCCATTTGCAATTGGACCATTAGGTAAAATAACCACCTTATTATCTGGCGTATAGATGTGCGTATTAAAAATCTGAATCTCTTTCACAACCCCTTGTGCCGTTTGTGCTAAAATTGTATCCCCTACTTTGAAAGGTTTAAAAACCAAAATCATTACTCCGCCAGCAAAATTGGATAAAGTACCTGAAAACGCCATACCAATCGCCAAACCAGCTGCTCCCAACAAAGCTACAAAGGATGTCATTTGTATACCAAACTGTGTAATACTTGTAACAACCACCAATAACTTTAAGGCAGTAGAGGTCAAACTGGATAAAAATGTCACCAAACTTTCATCGGTATGGCTACGTTTTAAAACACGTCGAATGGTTTTAGATGCTAGATTAGCAAGCCAAAAACCAGCAACCAAAATTACAATAGATAACAATAAATCCGTACCTATTTTCAACGCCCATTTTTCAATCTCCTCCATGGAGAAACCAAATATCTTCTTTTCAATTGTATGTAATCCAATTTTCATCTTTATACTGTTAAATATCATACAAATTTAAGAGAATTAGTTAGAAGTTGAAAGTCTAAAAATTCAAAGTTGAAAGTTGATAGAATAATATAAATCTTTTACCTTTATACTTTATCCTTTCTGCTTCTATGAACTACTTTACAAACAAAATTATTTGGATTACAGGTGCTTCTTCTGGTATTGGGGAAGAATTAGCTATTCAATTAAGTCATTCGGGAGCAAAAGTTGTTCTATCTTCAAGGAACAAAAATACTCTAGAACAAGTACTTAATAAAATGAATCAACCTAAAAATCATTTAGTACTACCACTAGACCTAGAAAAACAAAACGAATTTCCAACACTTTGTCAATCCATAATCGAACACTTTGGACGTATCGACATGCTATTTAACAATGGTGGTTTAAGTCAGCGTTCTGAAGTTCACGAAACTTCTATGGAAGTAGACAGAAGAATCATGGAAATCAATTATTTTGGGAATATCGCGCTAACAAAAACGGTACTTCCTTATTTCAGAAAACAAAAAAGTGGGCATTTTATAATCACATCTAGTGTCGCTGGAAAATTCGGTTTCTTTCTTCGTTCTGCCTACAGCGCCTCCAAACATGCGCTTCAAGGGTATTATGAAAGTTTGCTTTTAGAAGAAGAAAAAAATAATATTGCGGTTACCATTCTTTGTCCTGGGAAAATAAACACCCCAATTTCTATGTCTGCACTACATGGCAATGGTGAAAAACATAACGAAATGGACCATAACCAGTCAACTGGAATGCCTGTTTCTGTATGTGTGAATAAAATACTAAATGCCGTTTCCAAAAAGAAAAAAGAAGTATTAATCGGTAACCGTGAAATCTATGCAGTTTACATCAAACGCTTCTTACCTGCACTATTCTGGAAAATTATCAAAAACGAAAAAGCTACTTAAAGATCTTTTTTGGATAAATTATTTCACATGACCTAGTTCACGTAGAACTATTGGACAAGTTTGATAAAATCGAAAGCATACAGAAAAATTTATCTACGTTAGATTTAACACACGCTACATTGTTGACGCAGTCAAAACCTCTGCGAACTCAAAAACACCTTAACGTCAAAAAATCTCTCCATTCCCTCTGCGATAAAAGAATTACCGCTTCCTCCCAAGTAAACTTCGCTTTCTACTATATCCAAAATACACCACTAACCCTATCACCAACCAAACGCCAAACCCTATCCAATTAGCTAATTCCAACTCCGTCATCATATAAAAGCAACTTAACAAGCCAAATAAGGGAATCGTTGAAAAATTATACTTGAAAGTTAATAGACTAAATAATAAGGTAACTCCGATAAAAATCCATTGCGAAAAAGTAACATTTGTTATTCCGAACGTATAAATCATTCCTCCGATAATTAAAATTATAAATGGCATAACATACTTCGAATTCAAATAAGGTGTTTTAAAACTTGCTTGAGGCCCTCCTTTACGTGTCTGCATAACTAACACTCCTCCACACACTAATACAAACGCAAAGAGTGTCCCAATACTGCATAAATCGGTTACCATCTTTAAATTCATAAATAATGCAGGAATTGCAACTACAAACCCAACGACTATGGTAGCGAAACTTGGTGTCTTGTACTTTGGATGAATCCTTGAAAAACGTTTAGGTAATAAACCATCCCTACTCATACTCATCCATATGCGCGGTTGTCCCATTTGAAAAACCAATAATACACTCGCCATCGCAATAACGGCACTAACCGCTATAATTCCTGCAATCCAAGTGACATCTAACTTTTCAAACACAAAAGACAAAGGATCTCCAACATTCAACAAACGATAATCCACCATCCCTGTTAATACCAAAGCTATCAAGATATATACAATCGTGCAAATTATAATAGACCACATCATAGCTTTCGGTAAATCGCGTTTTGGATTTTTACATTCTTCGGCTGTGGTAGAAATAGCATCAAAACCAATATAGGCAAAAAACACAGCTGAAACACCTTTTAAAACACCTCCAATACTTTCAGGTGCAAAAGGTGTCCAATGTTTTACATCCACATAAAACACACCAACTATAAGCACCAATAAAATCACAAATAACTTAATAAACACCATGATATTCCCCGCAGTTTTAGACTCTCTAATCCCACGATAAACCAACCAAGTAATAAATACAATAATCCCTAAAGCTGGTAAATCTGCTACAAAGTGAAAACTTCCAAGCTGGGGAGCGTTACTCCAAGCCAAATAAGCATTTTGTAGATCAAGGTCTAACGATTTGAATGAATGACCTTGTTTTAAAAATAAACTTGCTTCTTCAAATCCAGCATGCGCTGATAAGTAATCCATTTGTATCCAGGCTGGAATATTCAAACCTCCACTAGCCAATAAGCTTGTAAAATAATCACTCCAAGAAATCGCTACGGTAATATTTCCAATGGCATATTCCATAATAAGCGACCACCCAATAATCCAGGCAACAATCTCCCCAAACGCTACATAGGAATAGGTATATGCACTACCGGAAACTGGAACTATTGAAGCAAATTCCGCATACGCAAAGGCAGAAAAACCACATGCCAAAGCTGTAAATAGAAATAAAAACACCACTGCAGGACCTCCGGCATGACTTGCATTCCCAATTGTACTAAAGATCCCAGCACCAATGATTGCTGCAATACCAAATGAAATTAAATCTTTTAAGCTTAAGTGTCTACCGAGTTGCTCTTCTGAATCTTCATTCTTTTTTACTTGACGAAGAATATCATCTACATTTTTTTTTCGGAAAAGCGAGGAAAAGTTCATAATTAAGAATAAAGATAGTTAGTCAAACGAAAAAAAGACCTTTAAATCGGTCTTTTTTATTATATACTAGTATCTAACAGTCTATTGAGGAATCGTCAATTGTTGACCAATCTCGATCTTATCGTCGGATAAGTTGTTTGCTTTGCGAATAGCATCTGATTTCACACCGTATTTAGCAGCTAATCCATTAATTGTGTCGCCAGATTTAACGGTATGCGTTTTAGATTTACCAGACTTTTCTTTCTTATCTTCTTTCTTTTTTTCCTCTTTTTTCTTGTCTTCTTTTTTCTCTGCAGCTTTTGGAGTAACAGCAGCTTCTTCTTTCGGAGTTGAAGTTTCTTCTACATCTGTTTCCTCTGCAGGTTCAGCATCTGTCGATTCTTCTTCTACAATATCTTCTTCCTCTTCTTCCTCTTCCTCTTCTTCTTCTTTTTCAGCTTTCTTTGGTTTTTCGTACTCCATTAATTCCTCCAAGTCTTGGTGCTGATTGGTAGTGTCTTTCGGGATAATTTCCCCTGCGTCGTCCAAAACTTTATCTGTATCATCATGCGGTTGACGGAAAACAAACCAAATCAATACAAAAACTGCAATAATTGCTGCACCAATCTTAATTGTTTTCTTTCTGTCCAATGAAATCTTATTAAATAAATTGATTTGTTCTTGGCTAACTTTAGACTCAACAGTGGAAGATGAATCTACCACTTTACTTTGTTGGGAAGTAGAAGCAGAAATCATTCTTTTTTGAATATTTCCTTCTGTTACTGCGATTAATTGTAATGTAACATTTTCTGGAACACTTTTACCTTTCGCGATATCAACTAGCTCTAAAACATTTGCATTGATTGTTGCATACGCGATTTTGTTATTAAGAAAATTATCATCTAAAACTTTGGTAATACCATGTGTACAAACAAGTAACACATCTCCTGCAGCTACATCTAACTTCGAAAAACAAACGGATGGTGAAATACTCGGAGTATTCCCCAATGCTTTAGGTAGCTTAAGCACTGGTTTGGAAGCGTCTACATCGTTTGAAGGATACATTTGTACATCCAAATACCCATGATCATTTGTTAAACGCTCTAACTTTCCTTCTGATTTCAAATAAACCCGTGCATTTCCGATGTGTGCGTAATAGACACCTTCTTCACGAACCAATACTACAGCAACACTTGCAAAAATACCTTTCAAGCCTTCTTCTAAAATCGATGCGCGATATACTTGCTCGTTTGCAAATTGAAAAGCATGATTTATACCGATAAAAACATTGTCAAAAATTTCTTTTTCAAAAAAATCAAGGATACTTTGAACAGCTAAACGCGAAGCAAAACTTCCGTTAGCATCTACAGGATTTCCATCAGCAACTACGAAAACATGTCCGTTTTTGGTTTTTTTATCCCCTAAAGCATCCGAATTAATGGGATGTTTTAACCCTAAATCTGTTTTTGAACAATATGAAACTTTCATTCTACTTGTAAATTGATAGTGGTCTAAATAGACCTGATTTTGCTAATGAACACCTGAAGTAAACCAAGCGCTAATTTAAGAAAGAAATGCAATATATAACACTATAAACAAGACGATATTTAACACAAAGATATGAACGATGGTAGAATTATGTGTGTAAAAATAACTCCAACGTTGTGCCCAAGTTGCATCCTCTGCAAGCGTATCTTCATATCCATATTCTTCTTCTACAGCAACTAAACGCGGTAAATCTACTTTATTTTCTAAGTTCTCTGTATACACCAAATTACTTCTTAGTGTAGCTATTTTTTTAGAAACGTCAATTGTAGTTACAAGCTTTGTCCAATCAAACATAAACTTCCCTGCAATTGTCACTTTGTCCTTCATGGATAATGCACTAAAAGCTTTTACTTTTTGTCCATTCACAAACGTTCCTAATTCTGTTTTTAAATCCGAAAGAAAAACATTGCCACGTACATCTTGAAACAATTCTAAATGATAGGCATTAATCGCTTCATGATTAATTACCACGTCATTGTCACTTGCACTCCCCACGCGAATAAGTCTTACCTGTTCCATACTGTTTAATTTTACACCTACAAAATTGAACATTATTCTAGTTAAATTTCTCGGTAGAAATAGGAATTATCAGAAGCAAATTGTTGAAAACAAGAATTCAAACTATTTCTTCTCGATCTCTTTTAAACTCTCCATTTTCTTATTCGCTAAGAAACTGGTAATATCTTCAAAATGCTCTTTCACGCGTTGATTTCCAAATTCAAAGACTTTATTCGCTAAGCCATCCAAGAAATCACGATCGTGCGAAACCAATATCATTGTACCATCAAAATCGCGCAAAGCATCCTTGATAATATCTTTTGTCTTCATGTCTAAATGATTCGTAGGCTCATCGAGAATTAATAAATTCACTGGTTGTAACAACAACTTAATCATTGCCAAACGTGTTTTCTCCCCTCCAGATAACACTTTTACTTTTTTCGTGCTTTCCTCTCCACCAAACATAAAAGCTCCAAGGATATCACGAATTTTCAAACGTGCGTCCCCTTCGGCTGCTTGATCGATGGTTTCAAAAATGGTTAACGACTCATCTAATAAAGACGCTTGATTTTGCGCAAAATAACCAATCTGAACGTTGTGACCTAATTCCATCTTCCCTTCAAAATCAATCTCCTTCATGATCGCTTTTACCATGGTCGACTTCCCTTCCCCATTACGACCTACAAAGGCAACTTTTTCTCCACGTTCAATCGTAATTTCAGCATTTTTAAATACCACATGATCTCCATAGGATTTTGATAAATCTCTGGCAGATACAGGATAATTTCCGGAACGTGGTGCTGGAGGAAATTTTAAGCGTAATGCAGAAGTATCCACCTCATCCACTTCAATAATTTCTAATTTCTCTAACATCTTCACACGTGATTGTACAACCAAGGTCTTAGAAAATGTTCCTTTAAAACGTTCAATAAATTCTGTTTGTTCCGCAATAAACTTTTGTTGATCGTCAAATTGTTTTTGTTGTTGCTCTCTACGTTCTTTACGTAATTCTAAATACATGGAATAATTCACTTTATAGTCGTAAATTCTACCCATAGTAACTTCGATAGTTCGTGTAGTAATATTGTTAACAAATGCTTTATCGTGTGATATAACAACTACTGCTTTTGCACTATTTACTAAAAAATCTTCCAACCACTGAATGGATTCAATATCCATGTGATTCGTTGGCTCATCCAACAAGATTAAATCTGGTTTTTGCAATAAAATTTTTGCTAACTCAATACGCATTCTCCAACCACCACTAAATTCCGAGGTCGGTCGTGTAAAATCGGAACGTAAAAAACCTATGCCTTGTAATACTTTTTCGACATCCTCGTCGAAATTAATCTCTTCAATGGAATAATATTGTTCACTTAATTCAGAAACACGCTCAATTATTTTCATATAATCCTCCGATTCATAATCGGTACGAACTGTTAATTCCTCATTCAACTTGTCAATCTCATCCTTCATTGCAAAAATAGATGCAAATGCTTTACTTGTCTCTTCAAAAACTGTCGCGTTATCTTCGGTCAACAAATGTTGTGGCAAATACGCAATACGATATTCCTTCGGAGCAGAAACTTTTCCGGTCGTCGGTTTATTAATTCCTGCTAGAATTTTCAGCAAAGTAGATTTTCCAGCGCCATTTTTCCCCATCAATGCGATCTTGTCATTTTCATTAATCACAAAGGAAACATCACTGAATAATTTCTTGCCACTAAACTCTACCCCTATTGCATCGATTGATATCATATTTTTATTTTTATAAAATTATTTTATTTCAGTAAGGATAAGGCATAGCCTATCTTACCACAATTATTCGGAAAAGCAGGCCTTATCCCTATACTGCATATTCGTCACTCATCACTTGTCACTCACTCCCTCCCTCGGTTCCTGAGGTTCTCGAAGGACCGTCACTCCTTTGCTTCTCATACATTTCTCGAAACAATCCACCTTTTTGTAGTAATTCCGTTTGCGTACCCGACTCAATAATCCTCCCTTTATCTAATACATAAATACGATCTACAAAACGTAAAGAAGAAATCCGATGGCTCACAATTACCGTAATTCGGTCTTCAGCTGAATCCTCTACCGCTTTCAAAATAACATCTTCGGTTTCCGTATCTACAGCGGACAAACAATCGTCTAACACCAACATGTGCGGCTTACGAATTAAAGCACGTGCAATACTCACCCGTTGTTTTTGTCCACCACTTAAATTTACGCCACGTTCCCCTAATACCGTTTCAAATGCATTTGGAAATTCCATAATATTATGATATACATGTGCTTGCTTTGCAACAGTTATCAACTCTTCCTCGGTAACCTCATGATCAGTCAAACCAAATGCTATATTATTTTTAATTGTATCCGAAAAAAGAAAAACCTCTTGTGGAACCACGCCAATTTGCTTGCGGTAATCTTCTAAATTAATGGTTTTTAAATTTTCATTATTCACTTCTACAGTTCCAGAAGTAGGATCCAATTGTCGTAATAAAATATTTAACAAGGTAGATTTACCACTTCCGGTACGACCAATAATTCCAATTTTTTCGCCTGCTTTAAATGAAAAATGCACATCCTCTAATACATTCACATCACTATCTTCATACTTAAAAGTCACATGGTTAAATGTTATATTTTGTATCTGTAAAAAGGAATTTTTATTTGGATTTTGTATGGCGGGTTGGATATTCAAAAACTCGTTAATCCGTTCTTGTGATGCAGCTGCCCGTTGTATGATCGAAGTCACCCACCCTACACTAGCGAATGGCCAAGTCAACATATTTATATAAAAAATAAACGCTACAATATCTCCTGGTGTAATTTGCTTCGAATACGTCAATAAACCTCCGTAATAAATCGCCAAGAGTGTACTTAAACCAATCAAAAACACAATCGTAGGCATGAACAAAGCATTTATACGAACCTGTTTCATCGTGCGTTCTTTATACATATTGGAAGAAGCATCAAATTTTTGTTGCATTTCTAATTCACGCAAATAGGCTTTAATGACACGTATTCCAGAAAATGTTTCTTGTACTATCGTGGATAGTAAAGACTGTTCTTTCTGCACGAGTTTGCTTAAAGCATTCATTTTACTCGAAACTTTATAAATCATTACGGACATAATAGGCAATGGAATCAATACAATTAATGTTAAAGAAACATTGATTTGCAACATCGTATAAATCGCCATTACGGACAATATTGCTAAATTAATCGTATACATCAATCCAGGACCTAAATACATACGCACTTGGGATACGTCTTCCGAAATACGATTCATTAAATCACCTGTCGTATTTTTTTTGTAAAACGCATAATCTAAACGTTGGTATTGCGTGTAAATCTCATTTTTTAAATCGTATTCGATATATCGAGAAACAATAATGATTGTTTGCCTTGTTAAGAATAAGAAAAATCCTTTTAAAACCGAAAACATTAAATACATCCCCGCCAATTTTAAACTTAACCATAAAATGGAGTTAAAATCATTCGTATGTTTTATGTCTTGCAAAAAATCATTCGTTGCATTCTTCACAATTTTAGGCATTTGAATCCCAAAATAATTGGAAAGACAAATAAACAGCACTCCTAATAGAATACGCCATTTGTAAAGAATTAAATATTTATTTAGATAAGCGAGTGACTTCATCTGATATTTTTCTATTTTTGCAAAACTAATTGAATGATTTAACAAAATTGTTAGCAACTAGTAATTATTATTCGTTCTATATTATTTTTTGACTCGGATGCTCGAAATTATTACTTCTATATCTAGTTCCACTACTAAAAGTAGCCTTACTTTTAAGGTCAAAAATTCATTCAAAACCCAGCACTCATGTTAAACAGACGTCACTTACGAATCAAAGTATTACAAGTGCTTTATGCTTATTTTCAATCGAATGGAAATGATTTTAAAGTCGTAGAAAAAGAGTTAATGAATTCTATTGAACGTATTTATGATATTTACCTTTACTTGTTACTTGCTTTTGAGGAATTAAAAGAGGTGGAAGAACAAAAAAATGCAGAAAGTAAACTAAAATCTAGAAGTACGAACGATCGTTTTGTTCAAAATAAAACAATCGCATTAATTATTGAGAGTTCTGAACTCCGTGAAGCAGCGGAAAACAATAGCGTAAACTGGATCGGTGATGAACACCGTGAAATGTTCAAGAAAATCATGCAGCAAATCCGTGAAAGCGAATTGTTTTTTAATTACATGCAAGCGGATTCAGATTCATTTGAAGATGACAAAAACTTTACCGTCGCATTGTTTAAAGCTGAAATTGCAAATTCTCAATTAATCTATAATTTCTTTGAAGAAAAAAGTATTCATTGGTTAGACGATATCGATCTTGCTTGCGGTATCGCCTTAAAAACAATAAAACAAGCAACGGAAGGTAAAGCAATCAATATTCATCCTTTGTTTAAAGACCCAGAAGATGAAATTCCATTCGTGAAAACACTTTTACGAAAAACGATTGCTAACGACCAAGAAAACGTACTGTTAATTGACGAACTTACTAAAAACTGGGAATTGGACCGTATCGCAAAAATGGATATTATCCTCATGAAAATGGCAATCACAGAATTACAGGAATTTAATAATATCCCGAAGAAAGTTACACTAAACGAATATATTGAAATTTCAAAGTTCTACTCTACACCAAAAAGCAGTGGATTTATCAATGGGATTTTAGACAAAGCAATTGACCGATTAGATAAAGAAAAGAAAATTCAAAAAATAGGAAGAGGTTTAATAGATTGATGAATTTTAAATTAAAACTTTTAACTTTCGACTTTCAAATAAATTAAAAATGAAAAAAATAGCATTATTAGCACTTGGATTTGTACTTTTTTCTTGCTCGTCTAATGATAAATTAGTGGTGGGAAACAAAACTACGCTTTCTGTAAATAATACCTTCAATGCAGGAAAAGTATTGTTAGGAGAAGAAGTTGAGGCGAATTTCACCATTAAAAATACGGGGAAATACCCTTTAATCATCGCTGAAGTCAAAGGAGAGTGCTCTTGTACCGTTGCTGAATTCCCTGAGGACCCGATTGAACCAGGAGAAACTGGAAAAATATCCGCAACTGTCCGTACTGACAATGCTGCAGAAGGAATGTTACGTAAAGGGGTTCGTATTATTGCAAATACAGAACCATCTTTAACCAAACTTACCATAAACGCTGAAATAATTCGTAAATAATAACCTAAAAATAAATACCATGAATCCAAATTATGTAATGATTCCGTTGATGATCGTAGTTTTCTACTTTTTCATGATCAGACCACAACAAAAAAAACAAAAAGAATTGAAAAAATTTCGTGAGAACTTAGCTCCTGGGGATAAAGTTATAACCATTGGTGGTGTACATGGTAAAATTTTAGAAATTAACGATACTACTGTTTTAATTAATTCAGAAGGCAGTAAAATTCGTTTTGAAAAATCTGCAATCTCCCAAAGTTCAGCTGACTTATTAGGTACTGACGGAAAAGCATAATAAAACTTCTTTTTAATTAAGCTCATGACTTTCATGGGCTTTTTTTATGCGAAAAAATAAATAAACACCTGTTTTTTTATTCGTTCAGATTTAATTAACAGTAAACTCTTTAATAATTCGTCGATAGATTCTAAATTTATTCGATATTATCCCTAATTTTATCCTAAATATAAAGTATCATGACAAAGCGCAACTTTCTTTTTATCCCACTTGTTTCATTTCTACTTTTAGCTGGATGTACTAAAGATCGAACTATTTCTGGTTTTGATGCAGAATTATTTACAAAAGCGCAGCGTAAAGACGGATTTGTGTATTATAATTTTAGTACTGAATATTTAGAAGCACCAGAAGATACGGAACATAAATCAAAATATATTCGCACAAAATATAATTACTTAGCGGCAACCATATTAGATAGTAATGGATTGGTAATTTCAGGTTCTATTTTCCCAGAAGGATCATTGATTGTTAACGAAATGAGTTCGATCAAAGGTGAACCAGAGAAATTAGCAATTATGTTTAAAGATGCTAAAAATGTATCTGCAGATAAAAACGGATGGGTATGGTCCTACCTTAATGCAGACAACACCGTAATTGAACCTAGTACTCGAATAGGAATTTCCTGTATCGCTTGTCATAGTAAATCAGGAAATATAGATTATACATTAATGTCTAAGCACTTCACTTTAGGCAAACAATAATTACCGAATCTTACTAATCAAGAAGTCTGTTCTACGATTTATCGCTCTATTCTGTTCAGAATCATTTGGTACTTTAGGCAGTATCGAACCAAATCCTTTCGCTTCTAACCTACTTGCTTCTACTCCTAAACTAATTAAATATTCTTTAACAGTTCTAGAACGATTCTCGGATAAACTTAAATTCTTTGCAGCATCTCCTTGATTATCTGTGTGTCCTTGTATCACAATATCAATATTTTGATTTTCTAGCATAAATTTCGAAAACTCTTTGATAATAAATTTAGATTGCTCGGTTAATACACTTGAATTGGTTGCAAACAAAATATTTTTAATCGCGTAGGTCATACCTTCTTTCAAAGGACTAACATCCATATTTACACTACGAATAACCAAAGAAGTAGCAGGTCCTCCATCTAAAATCGAATTCTCTCTTTCTTCTAACAACGTGTCGACAGGAGTTTGCATTGCAGCACCATCAAGCATGGAATTCTCTTCCGCCTTATTTTTTTCTTGCGGCACAACCTCCAATTTATCCGTTGAAGCTACGTGATGCGTTACTGCTGCTTTTGAATGTAAATAATCTTTATGATTAAGCGCTAATTGATTCGTATCCTTGTGATTTGCATGTTTAGCATTTACTTCTTCTTTTTTATGTTCTTTCTTTTCACCTGTTACAAATGCTTTAATTTTTTCAATTTCTTTTTTTGTAATCATTTTTGTATCAAAAGAATGCCCTTCTTTCTTAACAGTTATAGCTACATCTTGCGGATTATCAATTCGAACAATTGCGGCATACTTTCCATCGTGCCCATTCACTTTCACTTTCTCAGTCTCACCAGTAGAACCATACGCAATTTCAATGGTTGCTCCGTCAATCGGATTCCCTGAATCGTCTTTCAAATCTCCTTTAATCAAGGCTACAGGATGCGGTCTAGCTTCTTTGTATAAATCAAACTGATAGATATTCCAATCACCTTCATGCTTCGATGAATAATACGCTAATTTTCCATCTGTAGAAACAAAAATCCCAACCTCATCATCCTTGGTGTTGATTGGATAACCAATGTTTTTAGGTTTGGACCAAATTTCCATTCCATCGGGTCCTTTTTTAACCCTTCCTTTTTCATCGCGCTCCAAACGCGTATAAAAAATATCCGTACCTCCCACACCTCTTCTCGAATCAGACGAAGAGGAAACAAAATACAAGGTTTCTGAATCTTGGTGTAAAAATGGGCTCTTATCTTTACCTGGTGTGTTTAATAGATTTATAGGAACTGCATTCGACCACTTTCCGTTTGTCATACGATGCGAAATAAACAAATCGTTATCCTGCGTATTTGGTCCTGCTTTTGTAAAAATCAAGGTATTCCCATCCGCAGACAAGGTTGGTTGTGCTTCCCAACTGGTTGTTCCATTTATCCCAGGACCTAAATTCTCAAACTTTGTCCAGGAAAAATCATTTCCACCTGCCCCAGAACGTTCATAACGTGTTATATACAAATCACAATTGCGGTACTTTTGTCCTTGACTCATAATATCCTTGCACGCACAAAAAATCATTTCTTTATTGTCTACTGCCATGGTAGCAGCGCCATACCCATCAAAATAGCCATCATTAAATGGTGCAGTAAAAGGCATACCTGCATTAAAATAATCCGTATTACTTGGTCTTTGCGAAAACGTAAATTGTTCTGTATGGTATAAATTTGGATCGCCTGAAATGCGTTTTTCAACACGACGCGTATAAAACATGACTTCATTATCTGGAGAAATCATTGGGATATAATCGTCTATTTCGGAACTAACATTCGGAACTTTTACAGGTTTAAATGGGACCGGATTATTATAGAGTGCAACCTCATCTTCTAACTGTGAAACAATATCTTTAATTTCTTTTAATTTTTGATCATGATCAGCTGCGTATCGCTCCACTTCTTTGGATTCATAATTTTGAAATTCTTTTAAGTATTTTAGCGCATTTATATTATCTTTTTGAAAGTAATTAATAACTCCTAAATAATAAAAACAGTTTGCATTGTAATCCGAACAGAAAGATAAAGCCTTCAAAAACAATTCTTCCGCTTTTGCCATGCTCTTATCGCCTGCTAAATCACCTGCTTCTGTTCCTTTCGCATACAAACGATCTGCATCCTCAAATGCGTATACACCAAATTCATAATACGCCAAGGCATGGGAAGGAGAAAGTGCGATAGCCTCATTAAAAGCAATAACTTTTTCACTAGCAACCGTAAATTCTTTCGCTTTTTGAATAAGTTTAAATGCTTTTTTAGGCGGTTTCCCACAGGATGGGTTTGAATCTTGTGCAAAAAAAGGAGTTCCTAAAACAAGAATGAAACAAACAAATGTAAATTTTAACATCCTAGACGTTTTTATGTTTAACCTTTATAACGTGTAAAACGTCTAAAATGTTATATGAAAAATGGAATTATTTCAACTTATTTAACTTCAATAAAGTCTGTAACTTTTTCTGTTAATAATGCCATATCCAATACTTCTTTCATGGTTTTTACATAATGAAAAGTTAGGCCTTTCAAATAACTCGCTTTTATTTCTTCGATATCTTTCCGGTTCTTTTCACACAAAATAATTTCCGTAATAGACGCGCGTTTTGCTGCTAATACTTTTTCTTTTATCCCACCAACAGGAAGTACTTCTCCACGTAAAGTTATTTCGCCTGTCATCGCGAGTTGTTTTTTGACTTTTCGTTGCGTAAATAAAGATGCTAATGAAGTTAACATGGTAATACCAGCACTTGGACCATCTTTAGGTGTTGCGCCTTCTGGAACATGGATATGTACGTTGTAATTATCAAATACTGCTTGTTCCAAGCCCAGAAAATGACTGTGTGCTTTCAAATATTCTAAAGCAATAACTGCAGATTCTTTCATGACGTCCCCTAAATTTCCAGTTAAAGTCAATTTTCCTTTCCCCTTTGTAATCGAAGATTCAATAAATAAAATATCCCCCCCTACACTCGTCCATGCCAAGCCTGTCACAACACCGGCAACATCATTATTCAAATATTTTGTACGCACTCTTCCAACTCCTAGTACAGAATTCAAATCTTCTGCTGAAACTTTAACGGAAAACGCTTCCTCCAAAGCAATTTGTCTTGCGCGATTACGAACTAATTTTGCAATTTGTTTATTCAATCCACGTACGCCAGATTCATTGGTATATTCTTCAATTAATTTTTCTACTACTTTTTTATCAATCGCAATATCTTTTTTAGTAATTCCGTGTTCTTTAATTTGTTTTGGTAGTAAGTGATTCTTAGCAATTTCAATTTTTTCTTCAATCGTATAGCCATTTACCTCGATTATTTCCATACGATCTCGCAAAGGACCTTGGATTTCTGCTAATGAATTCGCCGTTGCAATAAACATAACTTTCGATAAGTCAAACTCTGTTTCGATGTAATTATCGTAAAAGGCATTGTTTTGTTCTGGATCCATCACCTCTAATAACGCCGAAGAAGGATCTCCATGATTACTTCTGCCTAATTTATCAATTTCATCCAAAACAAACACTGGATTTGCTGTCTCTGCTTTTTTCAAATTTTGGATAATTCTACCAGGCATTGCACCGATATAGGTCTTTCTATGTCCACGAATCTCGGATTCATCGTGTAAACCACCCAAAGACATCCGTACGTATTTTCTACCTAGCGCATCTGCAATGGATTTTCCTAAAGAAGTTTTCCCAACACCTGGAGGTCCATAAAAACAAAGAATGGGTGATTTCATGTCACCTTTCAATTTAAGCACCGCTAAATATTCTAAAATACGTCGTTTTACATCTTCCAATCCAAAATGATCTCTATCTAATATTTTCTCAGCAATTTTTAAATCCAACACGTCTTCTGAAAATTCTCCCCAAGGCAAATCAATTAACATTTCTAAAAAGTTTAATTGAACCGTATATTCTGCACCCTGTGGATTCATCCTTTGAAACTTACTCAGTTCTTTCGCAAATATTTTCGCAACTTTTTCATCCCATTTCTTCAACTTCGAACGTTCTTGTAAATCTTGCACTTCCTGCTCTTGCGGGTTATCGCCTAATTCATCTTGAATGGTTCTAATTTGTTGATTTAAAAAATATTCCCTTTGTTGTTTATCAATATCTTGCCTTACTTTTGATTGAACTTCATTTCGGATTTTTAACACTTCTGTTTCCAACGACAAATGTTCTAGTACCAAGTAAGAACGTTTTTTGATATCTAATTGTTCTAAAAGCTGTTGTTTTTTTGACACTTCGGCATTCATATTGGAACAGATGAAATTCACTAAAAAAGTAGGACTATCAATGTTACCTATTGCAAAAGATGCTTCGGATGGAATATTTGGACTTTGACGAATAATTTCCAAGGCATTTTCTTTTATGGAAGCGAAGACAGCCTCCATTTCCTTCGACTTTTTATCGTATGGTTTTTCTTCTAATAATTTTATCGTTGATTTTAAATAAGGCTCACTTTGTGTTTCTTTCACCAATTTAAACCTTCTTCTCCCTTGAAGTATGACTGTAGTACTTCCATCAGGCATTTTTAACATCCGAATTATCTGAGCTACTGTACCAACTTTATGTAAATCTTTCAATTCAGGACTTTCAACATCTTGGTCTTTTTGAGAAACAACACCAATAATTTTATCCCCTTTGTTTGCTTCTTGAATTAATCGGATGGACTTATCACGTCCTACTGTAATCGGAATCACTACACCTGGAAAAAGTACATTATTTCTAAGCGGTAAAATAGGTAATTCCGATGGAAAATCTTGTTTATTCATAGACTCCTCTTCTTCCTGCGTGATTAATGGAATAAATTCTGCCTCACTTTCTATGTCTGAAGAAAATTGTACGAATGGTAACTCAAAATTGTCGTAATTCATAGTATATAATGTCAAATTGTCATATATTTATATGGAAACTTTGTAATCTTATGCGAGAATACAAATCTTTTTTTGTCGCTTCTTATTAGTCAAACAACATGCCATTTATTTACGCACGACATAATTTACATCACAACGAATATATCAATCTTATTCTTTAAATTTACATCCATGAAAATCGTCATATTACACCTAATGTTTAGCTGTTTATTTTTAAGTTCATGCGCCACTTTATTGAATAAACCTTACAAAACGGTAATAGTTTCAAGTAACACACCTACCAAAATCATCTATCAAAAAGACACGTTATTTATTGAAGATGAAATCAAACTGAAATTTATTCGCTCCAAAAACCCTGTTTCAATATACTGTATTTCAGACACAAGTAAAAATGAATACAAAATTAACAGTACATTTTCATCTACCTTATTACTTAATTTTTTGACTTATGGCGTAATTGGATTTATTCCGGATGCTTTTTCTAAAAAACGTTTTTCGTATCCAAGCTATGTAAATATCTCTCCTAAAGAATCCACGAACAATTTCACAACAATAAGACCTACCTACACAGGAGATGTGTATTTCAATGTTAGTTTACCGCTTTTTAATTGGATTGGAAATAATAACACTACCAATACTTTACAAAATACATTTCAACCTGGCGGTATTGGACTTAGTGTGGATTATTACCATACAAACAAAAGTTTCTTCAATTTCTCTTTAAATTCTATCTATGATATTTTCTACTTATATGAATTCCAAGCAAATCGCAAATTTAATTCGGTTGTTATAAATCGATTAAACTATTTTGGAGTTTCGAACAATCATCATTTCAATAAGGTTTTCGTAGGTTATGGACTCTCTTTTGGGGAAAGTATGATTGATCCCATAGATTCTATTTCAAGTACCTACCCATACACAACTCATTTTTCCAAAAATATAATTAGTTATTCCGCCGGTTTACTTTTCTCTACGTATTGTCAAGCGGGTAAATACATGAATTTGGGTATCATATACAAACCAAGCTTTCACACAATTAACAACTATAATCCAATCTCATACCAATACTACATTGGATTAGATATACGCTATCGATTCAGAATTAAAAAAGGAAAAAACACACAAAAAAGTAAATTTAGAGATAATTTTAACAATATATTATTTCCTAAATAACACTTAAAACAACATAAAATAAACCCTATCAATAAATCCTAAATGCAAGATTACTTTTTAAAATATAGAAACGGTATTATTGGAATAGACACCTATATTCCAACTAAAACAGGAGAAAACTTACCAATTGTTTACGCTGACTGGACTGCGAGCGGTCGTTGCTTTTCCCCAATTGAAAATCGCATACAAAACGAGATAATGCCATTAGTGGCTAATACACACACAGAAACGAGTGCCACAGGCATGGCAATGACTTATGCATACCACCAAGCTAGAAATAGCATAAAACAACATGTCCACGCAAATTCAAATGACATGATTATAACTACTGGTTCCGGTATGACAGGCATGGTCAATAAATTTCAACGGATACTTGGACTTCGTGTACACGGGAAATTAGCCACGCTTCCAAAAGAGGAAGAACGACCTGTCGTTTTTATAAGTCACATGGAACATCATTCCAACCATACGAGTTGGTTAGAAACTATTGCTATTGTTGAGATAATCGAACCAACAATCGATGGGTTAATCAATTTAAATCACTTAGCCGAACTTTTAAAAAAACATGAACATCGTGCTATGAAAATAGCTACAATTACTGCATGTTCAAATGTTACTGGAATCCAAACACCATACCATCAAATAGCCAAAATAATGCATAAAGCTAAAGGTGTTATTTTCGTTGATTTTGCATGTTCTGCTCCCTATGTGGATATAAATATGCATCCAGAGAACGAAGCCGAACATCTCGATGCCATCTTTTTTTCACCTCACAAATTTTTAGGTGGACCAGGATCTTCTGGTGTTTTAATTTTTAATAAAAATTTATATAACAATACAATTCCAGATGATTCTGGTGGCGGTACAGTCGATTGGACAAATCCTTGGGGACAACATAAATATATCGACGATATTGAAGCAAGAGAAGATGGAGGTACTCCAGCATTCTTACAAACTATAAAAACAGCAATGTGTATCGCTTTAAAAGAGCAAATGGGTATTGATAATATACTAAAACGAGAACACGAAATTTTAGATATACTTTGGGAAAAATTAGAAAAAATTCCAAACCTTCATATTCTAGCACCACAACATAAAGAGCGATTAGCCATTGTTTCGTTCTACATTGAAGAGATGCATTATAATCTCGGCGTACAACTTTTAAACGATAAATTTGGCATTCAAAGTCGCGGAGGATGCTCCTGTGCTGGCACTTATGGTCACTACTTATTAAATGTGGATCAAGAGACTTCGCAAAAAATTACAGACCTCATCAATCAAGGTGATTTCACCAATAAACCAGGATGGATACGCGTATCATTACACCCAACCATGACAAACGAAGAAGTAAGTTTTATTGGAAATGCAATACAAGCATTAGCGAAAAACTTTAAAGAATGGGGTAAAGACTATGATTTTACTCCTTGTCAAAACACCATAGAATTGGGAGAATTATCTCCGGAAGATCTAATCAAAACAAAAATGGACGAAGCGCTAACAAATTCTTTTTGTTGATTTCCGATTAGTCGAAACTAAATAAACCAATGCTATTAAGGAGGTAATAATCCCTATGAAAAAAGAATGACTTGCTGTAACATACGTATTTTCATAGGTAAATAAGGTGCAAATGGAGCCAAACATGATCCCCAACTCTAGGGCGATAAACATGGTTCCTGCACCTACCCCTTTACGTTCAGGATGCGATAAATCTGCTGTCCAAGCAAACAAAGATGGACTATTAATTCCGGTTGCTAGACCAAAAACGACAGAAGCAAGCGTATAAGTGAAAATAGTTGTAGCATTAACCAACAGTATCATACTAATGCACAACAAACTAACACCGATTATCAAAGACTTAACGCGTCCAATCGTATCGGATAATCGTCCGGTAAACAAACGAACTAATATCGTTACTGCAACATAAAAAAAGAAAAACCATCCTTTATTTTCAATTCCAAGATAAGCGGAAATATCTGGTGTAAGTACAAAAACACAACCAGAACACGCGGAAGTTAAAAACATTACAAAAGCGGAGGGCAATACATTTGGCTCAAATACATCCTGTTTTTTAATTTTCAGATGACTGATTTGCATTTCTTTTGGACTACCTAAAGTTTCAACCGTAAATTGAAGTAGTATTAAAGAAATAACATTCAAAAATAAAGAAAGATAAAACAATACATTTATCCCTAAAGCGGAAGCAATTGGGGTTCCCAACACCTGTCCAACACCGATTCCTAAAGAAATAAATGTCCCCCAAATACCCATCCCTGCTCCTCTTTTGTCTATTGGTAAAAGGTCGGTTATCATTGCTGTGGCTCCCGTAGGGGTAAATCCAACGGTAAAACCATGGATAAATCGAACAACTAAAAACAAAAATACCGAATGGGTGAAAGGATATAGTAAATTAACTACAACGCATAAAATCAGCCCTACATACATGACTTTTTTCCGTCCGATATAATCAGAAAGTTTCCCTGAAAAAGGTCTAGAAATAGCAGCCGAAATCGTAAAAACAGTTATAATTAATCCTTTCCATTTATCTCCACCTAAATCCGACAAGATCCCATTAAGTTCTGGCATGATTAAGTTAAAACTTATCATGAACAACAACATGGAAATACAAACAATCCAAAAATTACTACTATAACTTTTCATTCTACAATTAAAAAAGGCTGCTTCAATTATTGAAACAGCCTTGTTTTTTTAGTGGGATTCTTTTGCGTGCTCTTCTTCCTCTGGATCTGGAGGGAATAATTTAGGCGCATCTTTTTTGCCTTGATAATGGTCTAACATATCTTCCAACTGTGATATTGATAGTCCTTTCGCTATTATTTTTTTGTCCTTGTCTAAAACGAAAATTTTTGGTGTAGAATAGATATCATACGTTTCTTGATAATTTAATGCTTCTACAGAGGTATATTTTGGAACAAATTGTCTTGCATCTTCTATTGCTGCTTTATATAATTTATCTGTAAGTGCTACATTGATAAATGTTAAATTATTTTCCTTGATGAATTTTTTCCATTTCGCATAATCTTCACCTACTGCTTTTCCAACCGCAAAAACTTCCACATTACGCTCTTTCAATTTCTTTAAATATAACTCCCCTAATTTTGGTGTAGTTTTTTTACAATGTCCACATTCTGGATCCCAAAAATAAAGCACAGTGTAGTCTGCTTTTAAACTGTAAAAATCTCTCCAACGTGTATCTGTCGAATCTACCAAAGAGATGTTTGGAGGAATCTCCCCTTGTACCAGATTTTTGTTGATTTCCACCTTTTTACACAACTCTTCCAATTTCGTGGAATCCATCCAAGTGATATTCGTAGAACCTTGTAACTTTCCTTTGTAATTTTTCACACAATAGTAACGCTGTCCCATTTTCACGAAAACTTTATCCATTCCCATGATATTAGACTTCTCATAATTAGAAGTAATATGTGTAACACAATATTTAAACATTTCCGATTTAACATTTAAATTATCACAAAAACGAAACGCAAATTTGACAATAGTATCCGGAATTGGAGGCAACATATTATTACCAAAATAAAAATCAAGCTTGTTATGAAAAACAGGTGTACTCAATAAACGGTCATCGTTTAAATCAATATTATCAAAATAATGATCTCTAAAATAATGGTATGCAAAATTAGAATCTAGCATGGAACCGTCCGCCTTTCTAGGAACCTCCGGAACTTCGACATCCATCGACATTTTAACAATTTTACTCACTAAAGTAGTGGGATTATCTGCAACTAATTGCTTTTGATAAGCAACTACTTCTTTAGAAATTGCCTCCAACTCTTTACTGATTGTTTTATATTCAACTGCTTCTTTTCCTAATTTTTCGCGTTTATCCGCCAATTCTTTCGCTTTAGTTCGACGATCATTCATAAACTTAATGTACGCTAAAAAAGTAGTGTTTTCTTTGGAAGTTTTTACCACCATCGATTGAATGTAATCCGGACCAGAGGTCTCAATAGTTACATCTTCCCCAGCATAGATAAAATCAAAATATTTTTGACCTGGCAATAACAATGCTAAAACTCCTGGTTTTTGTTTGGAACCTTTAAACTCTACGATTCCTTTTTTCATTTCAGCAGTATCTGCATAATACATTCCTTTTCCGTAATATTTCACCAAAAAAACGGTAGTATCTTTTTCTCCAGATACTTTAAGTTTAATTTTTTGTGAAAATGCTGTCAAGGATAATAAAGCACATAAAATAAAAACTATTTTCTTCATAAAAATTATTGGTTAAAGTTGATCAAAATTAGAAATTTTATGTTGATTGATGAAGTTAAATCTTCCTAAAATTCATGTATAATATTTCTTTTACTGCTAATAAAAGTTAAAACAAAAAATAAGACGAAGGAAAAACCTAAAGTTGCCCAACTATAAAAGGTATACTGAAAATCAATATATATTCCTGAGCTATGTAATTTTTCATCCAAATAAGATTTAAGCAAAACAAAAAATACCGATCCTAAAACACATAAGACTCCAAATAATGAAACAAAATAAACAATAAACACATTGGATAAGTTTTTGGAGGGATATCCTAATCGTAGCAATGTTTTTACTTCGTAGGAATTTTTCGAGATTAACAACTGTATGTATTGTATGAGAACAAAAGAAGAAAATAACAAGGTCAAAAAAGATATAAATGCGATAACAATTAGCAAAGTACTTACTACGCTTTTTAATCTTCCAGTAACTAACTGTGCATTTTTAGATTCGTACTGATTTTGATCTAAAAATTTCTCCAATAAACCAAATTCTTTCTCTTTTCCTGCAAGGATTATCTGCGTTATTTTTTCATCTTTTTTAGTCCCAAAAGTATTCCCACCAAACTTCATAAAGGACTCTGGAACCAAAATAGATGAAACTTCGTTCGTAAAACCAATTATTTTAGCGTTGAATTTTCGTTTCGCATTATCGCTTGAAAGCACTAAACTAAACTGCACTTCTTTTGCTAATTGATCCGAGATTTGCGGAATACCTGCTGAACTCATAAAGGTATTTAACATGACCATAAAATCGCGTGGTAAAATAATCGGAACAAATTCAGCACCTTCCGCCCATTTCCACTGTCTAGATTTTACATCCAAGAAACGTTTATCGATTGATTGAATGAAAACATCGGAACGAAAATAGGGTAACATCGGATCAGAAGTAGCAAACTCAACCCCAAAATTATTACTCGTCACAGGCTTCACTTCTGTAATAAACGATTTATTCTTAATGGATTGTATTTCGTGTTGTGTAAAAGTCGTAGAAGCTAATTGAAGCGTTGTAGTAGTGGATACTTTTTTCTGGACAACTAATATATTTGGTCCTAACATTTCAGAATCTTTACCAAATTCCGTTACTTTGATTAAATAATGCACCGAAACAAGTAAAAATACTACCCCTATTAAAGCACCAAACAATGCAATTATTAATTGCAAAAAAGACTGATTTCGTAAAAGTATTTTCCGTAACATTAAATTGTAATTAATTGATCATAAGAATTTTTACTATTTATACCCAAAGAGGTCAAAAACCAACCTGCTTGTTGTTTATCACATGCTTCATTAATTATTTTTATACATATCTCTGCGTTTTCAGTATCTAAATGTGAGAATGGCTCATCTAACAAAAGCCAAGAAAACGGTTGACAAATCGAACGAATTATCGCAACTCTTTGTTGTTGACCCATCGATAAATTTCCACATTTCTTGTTTAATTTTTCAGACAACCCGACTTGATCTATAAAAGATTCGAGTTCTGCTAGTGAATAGAAATTAGTTAAAGCATTTTTCAACTGTAAATTCTCAATTACTGTAAGTTGCGGAAACAATTGTAAATCTTGAAATACAATCGCAATTTTACTTTTTCGATATTCACTCCATGTTCGATTAGTAAAACTAGAAAGTACTTTATCTGCAAAGTGTATTTCTCCTGAATAATCTTTACGTATGCCGAATAAAGTATGAATCAGTGTTGATTTTCCTCTTCCACTTGGTGCTTCAACTATTACCTTCTGCCCTTTTTTTATTGTAACACATTGAGACCATAGCGAATTTTCGGCTAGTTGCATTGATGAAAGTGGCGCTGGCAATACCTGGTTGAAAAAAATATCCATCTTTATACTAAAACAAATTACTCAAATGTAATTATTTATTTCAAGGTTTTCAGCACCTCTTCTACTTGTAAATCAAGTTCCGTATGGGTTAACCAAAATGCATTTTCATACCTTCTAAACCACGTTAATTGTCGCTTAGCATAACGGCGTGTATTTTGTTTGATCAACA
>Ga0114962_10000919_pt1 | contig 25524 bp, 18 predicted proteins | sample C_130820_MF_Meta_FD_87017 | JGI IMG/M metagenome (GOLD analysis project Ga0114962, IMG submission 87017) | Freshwater microbial communities from Lake Croche, Canada to study carbon cycling - C_130820_MF_MetaG | ecosystem: Environmental > Aquatic > Freshwater > Lake | place: Lake Croche, Canada... | reverse complement strand
GTTACTACAGCGCAATCTATTTTTGGTGTTGGTGTAACGCTGTCGGCAAGCACTGTGTATGAGTTTGATATGACTATGCTGTTTACGAAAACCGTTGGCGCAACAAGCCACACGTTTTCCTTGGGTTTTGGAGGTAATGCAACGGTCAACAACATTTTATATAACATCCTGACAAACCCTTCAACCACAAGTGCCGCAGCATCTGGTTTTGGTAGCGCAGGTATTCAAGGTATTGTGACTTCTGCTTCGGCTACTGTGGTTGCATCTGCTATCGCAAGTGCAAGCATTTGGGAGCCGATCAGAATTACCGGAACTGTATCAATTAATGCTGCCGGTACGTTCATTCCGCAGTACACATTGTCAGCCGCACCGGGCGGGGCTTACTCAACAGCCGCTGGTAGCTACATCCGAATCAATCCGCTTTCCGCATCTGGCGCAGCGACTAACGTCGGCACTTGGGCATAAGGAACAATCATGACTTTAAAAGCCGATGGCACAAATGGAATTCTCCAGCAGTACGACTACCAAGTCTCAACGACTGGGTTCTCTTACACATTCGCAGCAGGAACAACTGTTCTGGTGATGAACCCTGCTGGTACGCTAGCAACAGGCACAATCACAATGCCTGCGGCTCCTGCTGATGGTATGACCATCACATTCAGTTCAACCAAGCAGATTACAGCATTAACGCTATCAGGCAATACAGGTCAGACTGTGGTGAGCGCAGTAACGTTTCTTCCGGCCAATCAAGCAACAACGTATGTCTATCGGCTGTCAAATACCTCTTGGTATCCAATGTCCACTGTGGCAACCAATGTACCTGTAGCGCCTGCTGGCGGAAGCATTATTACGTCCGGTACTGCTGTTGCATCTACCAGTGGTACAAGTATCACGTTTAGTTCTTTGCCGTCATGGGTCAAGCGTATTACCGTAATGTTCAATAGCGTTAGTACAAGTGGGACAAGTGTTTATCTTGTGCAAATTGGATCAGGATCGGTAACCAGTACAGGATATTCTGCAACAGCATCTCGTATTGGTGTTGGCGCTGCATCTGTCAATAGCACTGCTGGTTTTCCACTTTATCAAGCTGCTGCTGCTGATCTAATTAGCGGCGCAATCGTGTTGTATAACGTCACTGGCAACACTTGGGCTTGTACTGCCATGCTTGGTTTTCCCAACTCAACAGCTACTATTTTGACAGGCGGCAGCGTCAGCATAAGCGGCGTTCTTGATCGAGTTGTCGTAACTACAACAAACGGTACAGATACTTTTGATAATGGCTCAATCAACATCCTTTACGAGTAAACACCATGACACACAGAATTGAAGTCAATGTAGAAACAGGCGTAACCACATTCATTGAGTACACGCCTGAAGAACAAGTTGCATACGATGCAGCAGTAGCACAGCAAGCAGCAGAAGCCCAAGCCGCAGAGGCCGCAGCAGAAGCAGCGCGACTGGCGGCACAGCCACCCGCACAAGGAGCATAAACATGTCAACATCAATTAGCGGAACATCCGGTGTCACGTTCCCGGCAGGTGGCGTAGGCAACCCTGCTGGCACAGTCGTTGGTACAACCGACACTCAGACGCTGACAAATAAGACGCTGACCAGCCCGACAATTACTGGCGCTGTTGTAAGTACGATGGCCTCCAGTGTGATTACCTCTGGCACTGCGGTTGCATCTACCAGCGGCACAAGCATTACGTTTAGTTCTTTACCAGCTTGGGTAAAACGTATAACTGTTATGTTTCAAGGCGTATCAACAAGCGGAACTTCTAATCCACTAATTCAAATCGGTGCAGGGTCTGTTACTACAACAGGTTATTTAGGTGCATCATCTAATATGAGTGGTTCAGCAGTGACATCAGCTAACTTTACAACTGGAATAGGAATTTCAAACGGTGCAGTTGCTACGGCTGTTATTCATGGGCTAGTTGTTTTTACAACACTTGGAAGTAATGCGTGGGCTGCTGCTGGAACTATAGCTAAAAGTGATGGAACAAATACAATTACAACAGGCGGTTCTATTACCCTTGGTGGAACACTTGACCGTGTAGTCATCACCACAGTCAACGGTACTGACACTTTTGACGCTGGTTCAATCAACATAATGTACGAGTAAAAAATTGATCCGCTCAGCCTTCTTCTTGCCGCCAATGCCTGTGTCGCTGCTATCAAGCAGGGATGCAAGCTGTACAAGGACGCTAAAACGTCTTTCATGGAGGTCAAGAAGACTGTCGATGAGATCGTTTCTGATGCAAAGCAGGTTCGCAGTTTTTGGCAAAAGCTGTTCGGAACAGACCCCGAGCCGCCCAAGCCTGTGGCGAAAAAGACGGAGAAGTTCGTTGCCATTGACGAAACCCAAGTCATGGCTGACATTGTCAGCCAGCTTACCAAGCTGTTCAGGCTTGAAGAGCAGTTAGCAACGCACATTCGGGAAGCGGAGGAGAAGTCCAGAAGCGTCTACGACCCTGATGCCAACCTGATGGAGGCTGCATTGCAGCGAGTGATGGCGCAGCAGCAAATGGCAGAACTGATAGTGACGGTCAGAGAAACGATGGTGTACCAATCCCCGCCTGAGATGGGTGCGTTGTACAGCAAAGTGTTTGAGATGCGGGAGATCATTCAAGAGGAGCAGGAGCAGGCAAGGCTGAAACAGGAAGCGCAGCAGAGGTACAAGCTATGGCAACGGCGGGAAAAGCAAAGAAGCTTCCAAGCAAAGTCAGCGTACCTGATAGCGACTACTATATTCCTCCTGTATCTCTGGGCGTGGCTCCTGCTGCTGAATCGCTGGGAGAAGACGTAGTGGGCTGGATTGCTGCTTTGGTTTTGGTTGCGCTGATGCTGCCGCTTCTTGGGATGCTGTACGTGGACATTCTGCAAGCCAAACATGAAGTCAAGGCGCAGGTGGAAAAGGTAGAAAAACTCAGGCGAGAGCTTGAACAGAAAGAACGGGAAAAATAATGTTGCCAATACTTGCATCCCTACTGGGTAGCCTTGCCGAGAATGGTCTGGGACTACTGTCGTCTGCCATCCAAGCCAAAGGCAAAGAAGTCGTTGAGAACACCCTTGGAGTGAAGATTCCTGACAATCCAACCGCAGAAGATGTCTCCAAGCTGCGTGAATTGCAGTTTGCCCATGAGGAGAAACTCCTTGAGTTGGGCATTGAAAAGGCCAAAATGGAATTGGCTGAGATGGATTTACTGGCTAAGGCTGCGCAAAACGATGCTGACAACATTACAGATCGCTGGCAGGCCGATATGGCATCTGACTCTTGGCTGTCCAAAAACATACGCCCTATGAGCTTAATTGCCATTTTTTTGGGATATTTTTTGTTTGCCATGATGTCAGCCTATGGTTTAAACGCAAATGAGTCCTACGTCACCTTGCTTGGAAACTGGGGGATGCTTATCATGGGCGCATACTTTGGCGGCAGGACTGTTGAAAAACTGGCAGAAATGAGGAAAAAATGAGTTTATCTGACGAACAAGCCGCATTCCTGCTGGATGCCTGCAAGCTCATTACTTATGCCACGGAGCAGGGCTTTGTGGTCACAGGCGGCGAACTTGCCCGCACACCTGAGCAGCAAGCCATTTACTTCAAGACTGGTCGCTCCAAAACCATGAAGTCAATTCACCTGAAGCGATGCGCCATAGACTTGAACTTCTTCAAGGATGGGAAGATAATCTGGGACAAGGCAACCATTGCCCCACTTGGCGCATACTGGGAGTCGCTGCATCCGAAAAACCGCTGGGGCGGGAATTTCTCCAACCTTGTGGACTGTCCTCACTTTGAACGTAACGTGGGTTAAAAATGCCATTAACCAAAGCCGTATTCAAACCCGGTGTAAACAAAGAAAACACCCGATACACCAATGAGGGTGGCTGGTATGACTGCGACAAAATTCGCTTTCGCCAAGGTACGCCTGAGAAGATCGGTGGCTGGGACAGAATCTCTGCATATACATACGTAGGCACTTGCCGATCATTGTGGTCATGGGCTTCCCTTTCCGGCATCGTCTATGTTGGGGTTGGTACTTACCTGAAGTTTTACATTGAGCAGGGTGGGCAGTACAACGACATTACGCCCGTTCGGGCGTATAAAAGCGCACTCAGCGGCCCATTTGCAGCTACCGCAGGATCAACTACCGTCACAGTAACCAGCGCATCACACGGTGCTACCGATGGCGATTACGTCACATTTCTTGGAGCAATAGCTCTCAGCACCAAGACGTTTACACGCTCAACAGCAACCAACTTTATATTGTCCACTGCGCTTGCCGCCAATACTCCGGTTGTTCTCACGGTGTCCACCGGAGGCGCATTGCCAACAGGTTTACTGACCGGGGTTCAGTACTACATACAAGTCGTTTCCGGCACAACTGTTCAGTTTGCCACCGTGCCAAGTGGCGCTGCCGTCAGTACAACAACCGCTGGCTCAGGTACGTTCTCCTTGTATGTAAACAGCGGCTTAACAGCAGATGTTTTAAACAGCAGCTTTGCTGTTACTGTCGTTGACGGAAACACATTTACTATCACTACACCGGTAGCAGCGGGAACTTACGATACAGGTAGCGGCGGCACAGTCAATGCCTACTATGAAATCCATATTGGCTCAGACAATGCGCAGCCAATTACCGGCTGGGGTACAGGCACATGGGGTTCAGGTTCATGGGGTACTGGGCAGTCTGGCACTGCTGCGGCTCGTCTTTGGTATCAGAATAACTTTGGGCAAGACTTAATCTACGGTTACCGTGGTGGCCCACTGTATTACTGGAACGGCTACATTGGCGTGCAGCCAAAGGCTTTCACTATCACTATTGCTGCGCCCGGAGTTGTTACATTGAGTTCCGGCTCTTTAATCGATGGTACAGCAATTGTCTTGGAATCCACCGGCACTTTGCCGACCGGCTTGACCATTGGCACAACCTATTACACGGGCGGCGCGTCAGGTGGCACGGTCAAGCTGGCAACAACCTACGCCAATGCGCTGGCGGGTACGTACATCACAACATCTGGTACGCAGACCGGAACGCACTATATTTTGCCAAATGGTATTCCGGTGACATCATTAGGTGGCGCATCTAATGTCCCTGCTTATGTGAACTACATGATGGTGTCAGATACCAGCCGGTTCACGATTGCATTTGGCTGCACGCCTTACGGTGGCGGCGACTTAGACCCTATGCTGATCCGCTGGTCTGACCAAGAGTCTGTAGTCAACTGGACTCCTGCGGTAACCAATCAGGCGGGGTTTGTGCGTCTATCACACGGCTCTCAAATCTTGACGGCAGTGCAGGCGCGGCAAGAGATTGTTGTGTTCACTGACACATCTATCTACTCTATGCAGTACCTTGGCCCACCCTATGTGTGGGGCACACAACTTCTGGGCGACAACACATCCATAGCTGGGTACAACACCGCCATCATTGCATCCGGTGTCATCTACTGGATGGGCGTGGACAAGTTCTATAAGTACGATGGTCGGGTAGCAACCCTACGCTGTGACTTGCGTCAGTTCATTTATGGCGACATCAACCTTGACCAGCAGGCTCAGTTCTTTGCTGGCACGAACGAAGGCTTCAATGAAGTCTGGTGGTTCTACTGCACATCAGGCTCTACGGTCATCGACCGCTACGTTGTGTATAACTATGCTGAAGATGTCTGGTACTACGGCTCAATGGGCCGCACAGCTTGGCTGGATTCTGGCCTGACCAACTATCCGTTGGCGGCAACCTACAGCTACAACTTGGTGTTCCATGAATATGGAATTGATGACAATACCACCGCCACAACACAAGCCATAGAGGCGTACATCACCTCATCGCAGTATGACATTGGGGATGGGCATAACTTTGGGTTTGTCTGGCGCATCGTGCCTGACCTTACTTTCCGTGGATCGTCTACTACAGGGCTGACTCCGCAAGTGACCATGTACTTATTGCCGCTTCAAAACTCAGGATCAGGCTACAACGACCCAGTGGAATCAGCTAACCAATCGGTTGGCGGGGTCAGCTACGCAAACGTAGACCGCATCGGCACGTACACGGTGGATCAGTTTACTGGGCAAATTTACACGCGAGTGCGCGGTCGCCAGATGTCTTTGAAGATTTCATCCAACCAGATTGGAACGACATGGCAGCTTGGCTCTCCTCGTATTGACATCCGCCCTGACGGCAGGAGATAAATATGTCAGCAAAAAATGTTCGCGCACCCAACCTACCGTTACCGCCGGATGAATACGACCGCCAGTATATGGACAAGCTGCTTGCAAGCTTGCGGCTATATTTCAACCAACTAGACAACGTCGGCCCGATTGCGGCGGCTACAGAAATTAACGGAACAGATATTGTGGCCGGTTTAAGTTTTATTCGACCTAGCCCAACAGTACCGAATACGTTCATACTTAGCTTGCCAACGCAAGCTGATACAGCCAATTTGCGGGTTGGCGATATTTACTACGACACAACAGCATCTAACGTGTTGAAGATTAAAACATGATGCCGCCAGTAAGAGAAAAGATATATGAGGATGCGGATGCGCGTGTCTGCTGTGACCACATTCTGGATCGGACAACAGCAACTTTACACTTGCATCTCAACGCGGGGGCGTGGACTCCCAGTAAATTCAAGCGGTACAAAGGCATCTTTGCAGCGCAAATCCTGCCATTTTTGAGAGACAAAAGTTACAAGGAAGTGTATGCTACACCTTTTGAGAACGATGTCAAAGCACAAAAACTGATAGCCATGTTTGGCTTCAAAGAACTTAGTCGCAAGCAAGGGCTTGTTGTGATGAAACGAGGAGTTTGATATGCCAGAAGCAGCAATACCATTAGTGGCAGAAGAAGCCGTTGGCACAACAGCCGCAGAGTTAACAGCGGAACAAATAGCCGCCCAACAACTTTTGGCCGAACAACAAGCCGCCGCTGCGCTAGAAGCACAACAAGCCGCTGAAGCCGCACAAGCTACGCAACAGGCAACCAATGAAGCTATTCGCAATACAGTAACGCAAACTCCAGTTTCGGGTTCTGGTTCTGGCGGTATCAGTAACTTAGTAAACACTACCGGTGGCCCAACTACTTGGGAACAAATTTTTAGCCAAGGCCAGAACATAGCCGAGGGCAGTACTGAGTTGGGCAAAGTTGCAAATGCATCTTCGACTGTGCCTTTTAGTTCGGGTCTTACCGGCACGGGTTTCCCTGTTGAACTTACGGAGGCTTCCCCCGTGCTAGACAGTGCTACGCAGTTTCCTACGCTTGAGACCAACCTCCCGCCTGTTCAACCTGCGGCACCACCTATTGCCCCTACTGCTCCTCCTCCTACTGCTCCGGCTATGCCACCTCCTGAGTATGGTTTTACGGGCACTCCCCCTGCTGAACCGCTTGTTGAATCTGCGGCAACTACTCCAGTTAACCCTTCAAACCCAGTTCAAGCAACATCCACGCCCTTGCGTACTTCGGGGGGGTTCGATACTGCCGGTTTTGAAAATCTAAGCGGCATTGAAACACTGGCCAAAGAAGTGGGTGCGCAATCAACAAGCGCGTTTAATACCGCCCCAACGCTGACTCAGTATGGCGCTGGTGCGCCTGTATCTACCCCTTTAACATCGGCCACTCCTTTTAACCCTGCGGCACCGATGGCCAACCCCACGTATGCGCAGCCGTCTGGTTTGCAAGGACTGCAAACAAATTTAAGTGGCCCACTGGGTTCCAACTTGACACCGTCAGTAACCAATGCTGTTACTTCTGCTGGAACAGATGCCACTTCCCAACAAGCAGTTCGTGAAGGAGTGCTTAACAATTACGCAAATCCTAATATTGGTGAAAGCGTTTTTGAATCTCCGTATGCTCAACAGCCAATTGAACAAGGCGGTAAAAGTTTGTATGACTTGAATGGTATTGCAACAGGAAACCCAAGTCCTCCAGTAGATAACCCCCTTGCGCCAAATCAAATTACAAGATACGCGCCCCCCGGCGGTACGCAAATGCGTGATGTGGTCGCTAAAGATGCCGTGGAATGGGCTGGTGGCAATGCTAATCAAATTGCTTCCGCAGCAACCCCAGCCGCAACCCCAGAAGCTGGTGGACTCCAAGGTCTTTGGAAAGATTTCACAGGAATGTCTTTGAAAGACAAAGCCTTGACAGGGTTGATGGCTTCCAGTGCATACCAGATGATGAACCAGCCCAAGCCGTACGAAAAGCCCAAGTACAAGTCCACATGGAACGCTGGCGCATATTCAGGCTATCAGCCAATACAGCCAACCCCGTATACCCCTCATTACGTGCAAGGCGGTCTGGCTGATCTGGGCGGTTACTCTGATGGTGGGCGCATGCTCAAAGGGCCGGGAGATGGTATGTCTGACGACATACCTGCGACAATCGCCAACAAGCAACCCGCACGCTTGGCCAACGAAGAGTTTGTAGTTCCTGCCGATGTCGTGTCCCACCTCGGTAATGGCTCGTCTGAAGCTGGTGCCAAAGTGCTGTACAAGATGATGGACAGAGTTCGTCAAGCCCGTACAGGCAACAAGAAACAAGGCAAGCAGATCAACCCTGAAAAATACCTCGCCTAAACATGCCGCTTTATCAAATTCCTCCCGCCCAACTCCCACTCGTGTGGGATAAAGCTGCTCCGCTTTTGCAAAAAAGTATTGATACTGAACCTGACTTTATGACGCTTGAGCAGGTGGAGTTCTCCATACGTACAGGCAAAATGTTCTTGATGGTTTGGGATGAGCCGGATGAGGGCATTACTGGCGCAGCAGTAATTGAGTTTATTGATTACCCACGTTATCGTGTTGGCCACGGAACTTTGCTTGGCGGAAAAGGTGTAGTAAAGCCGCATGTACTTGCAGAATTGCTGGCTTGGATGAAAACGCACGGTGCTACGGTAGCCCAGTGCTGGTGTCGTGACGAATTGGTTCCCATGTATAAAAAGATGGGCATGGAAGAAACCCATCATGTAATGAGGATGAAGATATGAATATCGTCAAAAGCCTGTTTCACTGGCTGACAGGCCAGCAGTTCACCTTGTACATGGGTGGCGGTGGTGGCCAACCAAACACTACATACTCTCAGACTTCAAACATCCCTGAGTATGCACAGCCGTATGTTGAGCAGATGCTTGGCTCTGCACAAGGAGAGATTTTTAACAAAGATGCTTCTGGCAACCCCACAAGCATTAAGCCGTACAAGCCCTTTAGTAACGACCCCAACGCGTACTTTGCTGGGTTCTCACCCATGCAGCAACAGGCACAGCAATCTGCTCAAAATATGCAAGCTGGGCCACAAGGGTTTCAACAAAATATTGGCGCGTACATGTCCCCGTATGCGCAGTTGGCACTTGAGCCGCAGTTGCAGTCTGCTGCCCGACAGTCAGACATACAAGGTCAGCAACAACAAGCGCAGGCCGCTCAAGCGGGTGCCTTTGGTGGTGGCCGCGATGCGATCATGCGTGCGGAACGTGAGCGCACATTGGCAAACACGCAGTCCAACATCATGGCAACAGGAATGCAAAACGCATTTAACCAAGCTCAACAACAATACAACACAGGCTTTGGCCAACAAACAGGTTTAATTGGTTTGCAAAACCAACTTGGTTCACAACAGCAAGGGCTTGAGCAATCGAAGATTAACCAGCAGATTCAAGATTACGCAACTGCCCAACAATACCCTATGTTGCAGTTGGCCAATATGAGCGCCTTGACCCGTGGTTTACCCATGCAGTCCGGCACTACGCAGATGTATCAAGCAGCACCAAGCGTGGGGTCTCAACTGGCCGGTTTGGGTACCGCAGCCTACGGCCTGTCCCAAATGGGCGCTCCCGCAGCGGCAAAAGCCAAGGGCGGCTCCGTCAAAGAAAAGAAACGCCCAGCGGGTTTGGCTGAGCTGGCACTGATGAAAATGCAGTAAGGAACATTCATGCTTAATGTAAAAACCCTCACAGACACGATGTCCCGCATGCAGTTGCCTGAGTTGCAGCAGTATGCAACTTTGCACAAGAATGATCCTTACATTGTGACGCTGGCGCTGTCTATTGCAAACCAGAAGAAACAGATGATGGCCAGCAAGGATGGCCAAGCGGGGATGCAGCCGCAGCCTAAAGTGGTTGACCAAGACATTGCGCAGATGATGCCACCGCCCCAACAAGGAATGGCTCCTCAACAGGGTATGCCCCCTCCGCAGCAACAACAGCAACAACAGCATATGCTCCCCGAAGATCAAGGCATTGGTCAACTTCCTGCGCCCAATATGCAGGGCATGGCTGCTGGCGGTATCGTTGCGTTTGATGACGGCGGCAGTGTACCGGGATATGCGGACGGTGTTTATGTTGGCCAAGGGTTTAACCAAGCACCGCTAGTGCCACCACCAGCAGCAAATAGAAATGCGCTAATTGCAAGTAAAGCTGCGGCTATTGCTGAACAAGAAAGACAAGAAGAGTTACGCAAAGTTCAAGAAGCATTGCAAACTACGCCTTCAGGTCAGCAAAAGGCTTATTTAGAAAACAGACAAAAAATACTTTTAGGCAATCAACCACAATCTGCCGTTCCCGCAGCGCCTGCTCCTACGGCTCCCCCTGTTGCCTATGATCCAACAACTGCAACACGCCGGTCTATGTATGCAGATAACGCCGCGCCTCCCCCACCCCCACCCCCATCTCCCGACACAGGGGCACCTGCATTTAAACCTGCGGGATTACCTACACTCAACACCAAGCCAATGACCCCTGAACAAGCTATGACTGATAGCCAAAAGTTTGGTGATGATAGAGAAATTAATGCAAGTATTAAACAGCTTCGCACAGATGCACTTGATACAAATAAAGCTATGCAAGCGGCTAATGAAGCAGGTCTTGCAGCCTTAGCAAAACCCGGCACAGAAGCGGAAGCACGTTTAAAAGCCCGTGAAGCCCAAGACGTTGTTGGTCAAGCAGATGCCAAAGCAATGGCACTATTTAAAGCGGGTTTGGGCATGATGGCCGGAACGTCACAAAACGCGTTTGAGAATATTGGTAAAGGCGCTATGGCAGGCTTGGAAGATTACAACGCATCTATCAAGGAATTTCGCAAACTTGGTATTGAGCGCGACAAAGCCTACGCTGATATTGAAGCAGCACGCAATGCTGCCGCACGGGATGACTTTAAAACGTCTTTGGGTTTGCAAGAAAAAGGAGCCGACCGTTTGGCACGCGTTAATGAAAAAGGTGTTGACATTACGGCAGGCCTATTCAAGACCAACAAAGATACAGCGTCTACTATTTATCGCGTTAATCTTGAACAAGCTCAACAAAATCAACGTACACAGCTTGAGCAAGCCGGAGCCACAAACCGTACGCTCATTCAAGCAAACGCGCCTACTGGATTAGAACGCATCTACCGCAACCCCGAGCTGTTCAAGAAACACATGGAGTCACAGACGGCTGCAACCGGTATGCGTGCGGATGCTGTTCACCGAGACAAGTGGGCAACAGACCCTTACTTGCAAGCCAAGTACCCAAACATCGACGACTATCTTCGGATAATGGGTGTGTCGCCCACAGTAACTGCCGTACCAGCAGCCCCCAACGCTCGTCCGTAAGTAGTAAACTTCCACAACCGCATGCAGTTCGGCCTGCTGCGGTTGTAAGACCCTGCCGCACAATTCGGAAAATACTATGCCTCAAGCTGTTCCATTACCAGACGGTACTCAAGTATTAATTAGAAACGGGGAGACCCCGGAACAAGCATACGCCCGAGCGCAGCAGATGTACCCTGAGGCCTTTAAGCGCCCAGAACCACAAGCTAAACCTGAGTCTGGATTTATTCCTGCCGCCAAAGCAGGGTTGGCTTCTTTAAAAGGCGACGTTGCTGCGCTGGCTGGTAAGACCGGATTGATGGATGAAGCTGCGGCTGAAAAGTACATCCAAGAACAAGAAGAATATAAAAAACGCACCTTTGCGCCTACCCAAGAAGGATGGCTCCAAGCCCCCTTAACCAAAACCACTGAACTGTTGGGCGGGTCTTTGCCGTATATGGCCGCGCCTGTGGCCGCTGGTCTGGCTGCTTTGGCGTTACCAGAAGCTGCGGCTGCTGCGCCTGTGCTTGGTGGGTTACTTACTGCCGGAGAAGCCGCAGGTATTGGCGCTACCGGTCTGACATCTGCTGCGCAGTTCACCGGTTCAAACTTGTCTCGTCAGATGGACGAGGGTAAAACATTGAGGCAGACAGAATTAGCTCCGGCGGCTTTGGCCGCATTGCCTCAAGCTGCGTTGGATGTGCTGCCGATGGGTCTTATCCCCGGTGTGCGTCAAATAATTCCCGGCGTACAAAAGATTTTTGCTACGGCTGGTAAACAAATTCCAGAGAAAGTTGCCGAACAAGTTGCCAAACAAGGAACAATTAATACGCTTAAAGATTACGGCGCGGCAACAGTTAAAGCTATGGGAGCGGAGGGTGTCACCGAAGCAGCTCAGCAATTCTTTGAACGCCTGCAAGCAGGCCTTAGTTTGACTGATGAAAAAGCGCGAGATGAGTATTTTGATAACTTTTTGGGTGGCGCTATCCTTGGGGGAACTATAGCCCCTGTGGGTCGTTACTTTGAGCGTGGTGAGGAGCGTGCCAAAAAACAAGGCGTAGACCAAGAAGAGTTCAAGAAACTCCGCGCTGAGGAAGAAAAACGGCAGGAAGAAGAAAAGACACGCCTGAACAGCCCTGAGTACGCCCAAGAAGTATTCCAGAAGACACAAGACTTGGAAGCTCAGCGTACGGCGCTCAAACAACAGTTAATTCCAATAAAGAAAGGCGTGTCTCCAGAAACGGATTACGCAAACAATCGAGAAGTTAACCGCCAGATTGATGCCATAAACAAAGAACTTAAACCACTGGCTGATGAGTATGTGCGTGTCAAACCTATTCTGAAACAAGCAGCAGAACAGGCACGTGTTGCCAAGTTAACCCCGCAAGAATATGCGTTTGGCATGGAGCCTGAGGAAACGGCAAAAAAACCCGCTGAGCCTGAGCTGTACGAACAACAGATTGCCAAGCCGCCTGTGCCGCCGAAGGCAGAAGATATTGCAGCGCAGCATGCCGCCCAGAGTATTCAGTTGGCCAATGACCAACGTCTTTCCGGTGAGAAAGCCCCCAACGAGGCCGTGTCCGACTACGTTTCATACTTGATGCGCAACCCAATGCTGGCGGATCAGATTGTCAGTAAGCGTATGCAATTACCCGGGTTGCCTACCGGTGTGCGTAACTCTGCGGTTTTAGATGCGTTGAAGTTGCAAATTGCTCCGGGCTTTAAGCAGGAGATGGAAACACGCAAAGCAGCTTTTGGTGCCGCTAAACCCGCAGAAAAAGAATCCCCGCAAGTACAAGCGTTTACATCGTACATGGACGACCTCAAAGATAAGCGCAACGACGTTGGTGATGACATGTTCTTTAAGTACATGGTTGAGCCAAAGCTGGAGAAGATAAGTGAGGGTAAACCCCCAGTAATTGCGGTAAACCCTGAGCTGAAACCGTTTGCGCAACCCAAGCAAGCCGAACGTGTGCGTAGCAAAATAAATACACTACTTGATGAAGTAGATCAGGCTAATACGGATAGAGATGCTGCACTGCGCTCAAACAACCGCGATGCTGCAACTGCTGCGTTTGAAAGAGGTAATCAGGCACTTGAGCAACTCAACGCTTTTGCAGAACCAACACCTACTGGCGACCTGACAAAAGGCAAGTTTCCAAGCGCCGCCACAAGCCCACAAGCCAGCGTTTACGCCCAAGAAGTACTGCGCACACGCAACGAACAAGACACCGCTTTAAACACGATTGAAGACAAGATTGACCGTCTGCGTCGCGGTGATGTGTTGGGTAAAGAAAATGCAGAACCCGGCAAAGGTATGGCTGCTGCTGCCCCCAAGATACTAGCTCAACAAGCTGAAGAAGCCCGGGGCAAATACATCTCTGCGGTGTTGGAAGAAGCCGCTATTCACCGCCGTGTTGCGGGTAAACCCGCACTGACTTATGACGAAGCTATCAAGGCCGCGTCGCGCATTCATGATGTAGTGGGTGAGTGGTTGAGCCGCGCACAGGCGGTGCCTAAAAAACCAGAGCTTGAAGAAGTTGTGGTGCAGCCAGCGCAGATGCGGGCAAACAAACTCATTCGTGGTGCTGTTACCAAACGTGTTTTGAAGACCCGTGATCTGGCCAACACGCCTTTGAACGACATTGCACGCCTGAGTGACAAGGAAGTCAAACACTTCAAAGCGCAGATTGCCAAGGTGGTTGATGGTTTGTCGCAGATGCCATCACAAGTTTCACGTGAAACACCGCTGCTAAAACAGCAGTTTGCCAGCACGGAAGCTCAGAAGGTTGCTGAAGCCCGGGGCGAAACGACCAAAACGGCGGGTGGAGAGATGCGCCGCCTGCGTGAATACGTGGGCAACATGATTGACAAGGCGCTGACACGGAACATCCCAGAAGGCGCGGTCACAGAAACTGAAGACGGCCCGATCCGCACTCAAGGTATTCGAGAAGCACTGGAACGCGTCAAAGAAATCATTGACGACGGCAAAGCTAGCAAGACACTGTTGGACGCAGCCCAGAATCAAGCCGCACGCATACTGCGCGGCGAAGACCTTGGCACGCAGGTGTACAACAAGAAAGTGGTGGAGGCAAAGGCAGAGAGAAACGCGTACATTCCGGGGCGTAAAACTGTCAGCTACGAAGCCGCGCTGGCACCCGAGGGTAGCTCATTGCGTGAGCTTCAAGATGCTATAAAGCTGTATGAAAGCACAGCTCAGGAAGGTGAGATTGCTGGTGAAGGCGCAAAAGGTCAAGGCCAGTTGTTTCCTGAAACACGCAAAGACATTGGCTACATCCGTGCCACACCGGCAAACTTTGCCAAGTCTCCAGAGATTAAGCCTGTATGGGAGGCGTTGGATCAGGCACGCAAACTCAAGGCAAAGACAGAAGCCAACCAGAAAGCACGCGCTACCAGAGACAAGCAAGGTTTTGCGCAAATTGAAGCAATAGAAGAACAGCTTGAAGCCCTTAAAAATCAAATGCAGTTTTTCCTGCTTAAGCCGGGAGACTTCAATATTGGTAAGTATTCAAATGCAGACATTGCAAAAATGTTTGCGTCATATCCAGAAGCAGGCGTTACCAAAGAAGATAAGGCGTTGATGGATCGTTACTTGCAAGTATCAAGGCAAGGCATTGGTAAGACCGCTGAACAGCAAGAAAAAAACATGTCTGTGTTTACTGAGGAAGAAAAACAAAAAGTAAACAAGTTAATCCAAGACTTCAACACAAACAAGATTCCTGAGTACGAAAAGAACGTTAAGCAAGCTTTGCAAGCACTTTCATTGGGACAACGTCTTGAAAGCACAAATAACCGTTTAGTTGAACTGATGCAAGACAACAATGCGGCTGTGCGTAAACAATCAGAAGCAGCTCGTAAAACTGTTGAACCACTACTGGAGAAGTTAAAGCTCATCAAAGATAGTTTGCGTAATTCTGTTTTGTTGACTGACGGCCAACGCGCAATGCTTGACTCAGAAGTTTCACTTCAGAACCAGCGTAATGCGTATCAAAAGGCTATGGCCATTGCGATGGGCAAAGCCCGACAGCGTTTGTCTGATACGTTGGGTGAGTTGCTTGATCCTGAAATTGAACGCGCACGGCGTTCTTTAAAAGCAGCCAAGACTCGTCTGGCTACTGTTGAGTCACAGATTGAAGCAGCCAAGAAAGAAATGACTGAGGGTACTGGCCAAGCGCCGAACTTAATTAACAACTTGCAAAAAGTTCAAGGGCTTGTTGAAAACATTGAGACCGCTGAAACAGAACTGGCCGACTTGCAAGAAGCCCGCTTTGGTGAAATTGAAAACGACGTTGTTGTCACCGAAGCCATGCTGGACAAAGACCTCAAGACAGAACGTGAGTATCTAGAACTACTTGAGCGCCAGTTGGCAGACATGCGCAAAGAACCTTTGACTGCGGTTGAAACTGGCAGAGCAGGCGAACTAGGCAAACTCAAGTACCCATTCTCTGCACAACGCGTAGAGTCACAAGTAAAAGCACAGCAAGCTGCTGTGGATGAAGCCAAGAAACGTGCGGATGAGTTTCAGAAAAATGTGCAGGTATGGTGGCCCAAGGTTACTGCTGCGTTCAAAAAGGACGGCATCAGCGTCAAAGACTTGCCCGGCGCAGTGTTTGAAAAAGGCCGCAAGGTTGCAGACATCAACACGCCAGAACAGAAGCGTCTTGATGATTTGCGCGACAACGGTATGCAGGCGGCAAAAGAAGTTGATGAGGCCGCAGTACTTCAACGAGTCAAAGACAAACAGATTCAGATATTTGATGACGAAATCTTTGACGCACGTGGTGAAGTTCAAAGCTTTATGGGGCCGGAAGATATGAATGCGTTGGCCGACATCATGGCTGACCCCAAGACAACCAACGTCAAACGTGTACAGGCTACGCTCAAGCTAGGCGCTATGCAGAAGCTGGCTTCGTTGGAAGCGCAAAAAGAAGTGTTCCTTACAGGCAAACCAGCCAAAGCACCCAAGGCAGCCACTGTGCCAAGCACCACTGCGTTGGCGGCGGCTAAACCATTCCGTACTGGGTCAGGCGTAGCGAAAGCGTTTACTCCAGCAGAAATGGATGAGATGGATCGCGCTGATATACGCGATGCCAATGAGTTGGCCAAAAAGATTCTTGGCACTAAAGCCCCGCAGTTGAAAGAACCAAGCAAGCGTAAGCAAGGCAAAATGGTTGATCCCAATATGGGATTGTTTGACGACTTTGAATTTTCTCGTGGTACACCAGTTAAAGGATTGACCAAAGCTGAGCTTGAAGCAGAACTCACCGCCGGTATGGGCGAGCCAGTTACTGGGCGCAAGATTGAGGCAATGGTTTCCGAGAAGTTAGCAGTGTATGAAAATCTTGACGAATACCTAAGCAAGTTTAAAGAAGTCACTCGAAACGATTTGCGCAACAAGATTCCAGCAGATGCCAAAGGCTTTGTACAAAACGGCAAAGCGGTACTGTTTGCCAACAACATCGGTAAAGGCCACGGACTTGGCGTGCTGCTCCACGAAGTTGGCGTGCACATGGGGTTCCGCAACTTCTTTAACGAAGGCCAGTACAACGCGTTGGTCAAAACAGTCAAGAACTGGGCAAACAAAACTGAAGACTCAATGGAGGCGCGTGTTGGTAAAGCCGCCGTGCGCAGGGTTGAGGCTGCTAACACTCCCCCACACCAGATTGACGATGAGTTGTTGGCATACGCTGTTGAGGAAGCCATGCAGATGGGTGTTGAGCCTGTCGGCGTTAAAGGTGGCAACGCAGTCAAGAACTGGTTGAAGATGTTGGTGGACGGATTTAAAAAAGCGCTTGAAAAGTTTGGCATTACCTCTAAGAACTTGACTGCTGGAGACTTGGTTAACTTTGCTTACGGCGCGGCGCACATTGAACTCAAAGGAACTTGGCACGGTACAGGCGTTACTTTTGACATGTTTGACCATACATATATGAACACTGGTTCAGGGGCGCAAGCTTTTGGTTGGGGAACATATCGCGGGCAAAGATATGGAACTGCCGACAATTACCGTGTAGAAGCAGTTACAAAAATAGGCGGCCTTTATGACCAATGGGTTGAACGACCAGACATACAAGCATGGTTTAAAAGTCAAGAACCTGAATTTATAGGCAAACTGCCAGCGGGTATCCCAGAACAGTTTTTAAACATGCCTTTGCGCGAAGTTAATAACGCGCAAACCGGTGAAAACCCATATAAAATTTTTAAAGAAGCTGTTCAAGGCGAAATAGAAAACATTGAAGAAGAAAGGCCAAAACATGCTTTAGCAGCTTTACCCGCATCTGCATTACCAGTTAAAAACTATGGGTACGGGCCTGTAACTGCAACACCCGCACGAACTGTTGCCAGACCTATTGTTGTGAACACTAAGTTAAAAACGCCTATTGCCAAACCTACAAGTTGGCGTGTGGAGTGGATGCGTGGATTATCCGTTGCAGAAGTAGATAAAAAAATTCAAGAACTTAAAAAGTTTGCAGAAACTGCGGATGAACATTTAAAGGTTCCTTTTGTAAATGCGGTTTACAAGGGCAAACAGTTTCATGAATTGTGGAACACAAACAGAGCTGCCGCATACACAGTAAATGTTTTTGAAAATACTATTAGAGAAAACAACGGCACTCCGCCAACTTGGAAAGAAGCTATTGCTGCAACAAAAGTTGAGGCTAAAAAGGATTTAAAAGACTTTGAAGGTTTTGAAAACCCTGCGTCAAAAGACGCATACAACACGGCAAAAGAAGTTCTAGACACTATTGACGCGCTTGACGTAAACGACTTCCAATACAACCCGCCATCTGGGCCGCCTGTGCCTGAGCCAGCGGGTTACATGATGCGTACACTACACACGCGGCCTGAAAACGAATACATTCTTTGGGATCAACATGCAGACAAACAAACAGAAGTTGTTAAAGATGCGTTCAAACGTATCTATGATTTGTTAGACAACAAACAGCAAGCAGTATTTAACCGTTCAATAGGCCATGTACGGCCAGATCGGCAAAGCGGGAGTGATTTGTATAACGCTTTAAGTGCTGTGCTTGAACAAAGCGGTATGCCAAGTGAGTTGTGCCCTATGTTTACGTCTGAAATGTTGCATGCCGAAGGCGTTGCGGGTGTAAAGTTTTTTGATGCTGTATCAAGACACGCTTCCTTATACACAGCAGCGCCCGGTACATACAATTACGTTGATTTTGGCGACAAAGATGAAGGTGCGCAAATCATTGCCACTGACATCAACCCAATCAATCAAACACGGCCAATGCAAAAGGGTGAGATGCTGTTCTCGCGTTCAGCGGAATACACCAACCCAGAGATTGCAAAACACAGTGAATTTGTTGACAAGATTGTGGCTAAACAAAAAAGTTGGTCTGAAAAGATTAAAGCCAACGCCACAGGTCTGGCTTTTGAGACACAGCTTGTAGATAGGTTTGCAGGCTTCGAGCGTCTGGCCAAATACATGGAGCCACTCAAAGGCACGCAGATGTTGTACTACTTGCGCATGTATGACCAGCGCATGAACTTTGTGTCACAGGCAATCTCTAACGGTGCACCGGCAATCACTGAGAAGACCCGTCCCGACGGACGCGTTGAGCGCGTACTGGAGAGCAAAGAGAGCGCTAACATCCACAACGTGGTGCAGATTCTGAAAGACGCACAGCCAATGGTTGGCAACGCTGAAGCAGTCAACAGGCAATTCACCATGTATATGGCATCTATCCGTGCAGGTAACAAAGGTCTGAGTTCACTGAACTTTGGTGAAGGCGTGACACAGGAACTGCTGAACGATACTATGGCCGCCATCAAGGCAACACCCGGCTTAGAAGATGTGTTCAAACGTGCGCGAGATGAGTACAACGCGTACAACCGCAACTTGGTGAACTTTGTTGTCAGCACTGGCGCTCTATCTAAAGATGTTGCAAAGCGTCTGCTCAGCGAGAATGATTACATTCCGTTCTATCGTGAACGCAACGGCGTGGCCGAGCTTGTGATTGGTAGTGAGTCTCCTATCCGCATAGGCAGCATTGCGGAGCAACCATACCTACATGAGTTAGTTGGCGGTGAGAACCCTATCCTTGACTTTTTGACAAGCTCTGTGCAAAACACCAACTTGTTGATGGATATGGGCATGCGCAATTTGGCAACCAAGAATGCTGTGCATGAACTTGTTGATCTGAACGCCGCTAAGTTTGTAAAAATATCTTCTGGCCCCAACGTGGTCAAGTTCCGTGTTGACGGGGAAGATCGTTACGCAGTGCTGGCTACCGAGAAGGTCAAGATCGGCAACAAAGAGTTTGATACTGGCGTGCCCGCCGACATACTGGTCAAAGGTATGGAGGGTATCCCTACACAGATGCCAGCAATGCTGCGCGTCATGGCGATGCCGTCTTTGTTGTTGCGTAAAGCAATTACTATCAGCCCGTTGTACATGGCGAAGCAGTTGTTCCGTGACTCTGTGGCCGCACCTATCATCTCGGGTGCCGACTTCATGCCGGTCATTGGTGCGCTGAAAGAACTGAACTCTTCAACCAAGCAGACGCTTGAGCGCCGTGGTATTACCGGTGGGCAACAGTTTACTGGCGGTGCCGCCGACCTCACCAAGATTTTGCGGGATGTGTCTGAGGGTAAGCCGGGCTGGATGTCTGCGCTTGGCAAGCTTGAAGCTATGGGCATGGAGGCAGATGCCACGACACGCCGTGCGCAGTACAACAGCTACATTAACCAAGGTTTGTCTGAGATGGAGGCAACACTGTTGGCGTTGGAGTCAATGAACTTCAACAAGCGAGGCGCGTCCCCATCAATACATGTAGCCAATGCACTGATACCGTTCTTCAACGCACAGATTCAAGGTCTGAACGTGTTGTACAAAGCGTCAATGGGCAAAATGCCTTTTAACGATCAACTGCGTATCCGTGAAAAGATGTTGCAGCGTGGTGCCATGATGGCCGTGGCCAGCCTCGCCTATGCCGCCTTGATGCAGGACGACGACGCGTACAAGAACGCTACACCTGACCAAAAATACGGCAACTGGTTTGTGCGCATTCCGGGTTTGGATGAGCCTGTACGCGTACCAGTTCCGTTTGAAGTTGGCTACATTTTTAAAGCGTTGCCTGAGGCGTTGTACAACAGCATGGTCAATGAACATGGCGGCGAAGAAGCTGTGCAAGCGTTCAAACAAATCTTGCTTCAAACAATACCCGGCGGTTCGTCATACGGCATACCGCAGATAATGAAACCCGCTATTGAAGCAGGGCTTGGCAAGTCGTTCTACACGGGTAGGGACATCTTGTCTGCGCGTGAGAAGCAGCTACTGCCAGAAGAACAGTTCCGCGCCAACACATCAGAGCTGGCCAAGAGCGTTGGTAAAGCACTGGGCATCTCCCCCATTGTGTTTGAGCAGCTCATTAGTGGCTACACCGGCACTATGGGTACAGCGTTCATGCACGCACTCAGTGTGGGCATACCAGCAAATGAAACCCCTGAACAAGCGGTTAAGCGGCTGTCAGACTATCCTATTGTTGGTGGCGCGTTCCAACCCAATGACGCTGGCGGCATCATCAATAACGTGTACGAGCGCATGAACGAAAACCTCAAGGTTAAGCACACGTTTGACCAGATGGTGAAAGAAGGCAACATGTCTGGCGCAATGGATTTACTGCAACGTCGCGGCAACGAGTACATGCAAGCCGATATGGCCAATAAGTTTAAAGCCAACATGAACAAGTTGACTCAAGCTGAACGTGCTATCGGTGCATCAAACATGTCGCCAGCAGAAAAACGTGCGCAACTCGACAGTATCAGGAAGATAAAGATCGCCGTGGCGGAGACTGTGAGACAGGTTTCCGATAAAACCATACACCTATCAACCCCTTTCTGATGCCAACAAACGCTTGAGTGCGGTACTTAAAAGGAACTGAGGCGCGTAACCCCAGTTCCTTTATCTTCACAATATCCAACCCGGGAACAAAAAACCCCTCCCCCGGTTTAAGTGTCGCCCACGGATAGATTATTTCCATTGAACTGCTCTTCCTCAAAAGTTATGTGCATAGCGTTGACGCGCATGGACGGGCCGTTTGTCTTGCCCAGCATATCTTTCTTGGAGTACTTGACGCGAAACATTTTCTCCATCTGCTTCTTGAAGTCATCGTAGCTAAAGCTCATGCTGACGCAGTGCTTCCTGAGAAGTTGTTCCTCAATGTAGTACTCTCTGAATCCGTCTGCAAGCGTTCCGTGCTCAACACGCCCAAGTACTTTTGATCTGGTGAGCGACTTGTCAACAGACTCGCCATCCCCCCATGCGGCCATTAGGCGACCCTCAGCTTTCTTAATGATGATGAAGCTTCCGTAGTTGTCTCCGGTGTAGGCGTTTAATACATCCTCAGCGGTGCGCACACTGCCACGGATAATGCCACGGGCTTTCTCAACAACTAGTTTAAGAGCATCAATAACTTTCTGCACTTCTACATCAATGATACCGGCGTAGTCCTTGCGAAGAAGTACAGCCGCAGCAACAATGACCGTGCAACCAGCGTGCCAGTAGCGTTCGTCATCATCGAAGTTCATGACCTTTTTCAAGTGTGCGTGCGTCTTGGCTACAACCTCCTTCGCCACCTCTCGATTTTTGGTCAACCATCTAACCCAAGCCTCACCCGCCACGCCGTAGTGACGCTTTATGTCCAGCAATACTTCACGCTCTTTAGGAGTCCAGACCAGCTTGATGTTTGGGTTCCACTCAAGCATACGCAAAAGCTCGCCGTTTGAACTGAACTTCCTTGCGCCAGCCATGTAGTCGGTCAGGCTTTCGTTGGAGGTCATGGTGCAGGTGGTTTTCCAAGACGTGTTGTTGATACGTTCCTTGTTGGCTCCCGCATCCATACGCTCCTTGCCCTGCGCTTCTGCAAAGTCAAAGATAAACACCGGTGCCCATTCCATGTTGGCACGTTGGGTGTTGGTGATCTCGTCAACCAGCAAAGGCATACTGTTGAGCAAGCCAGCGCGTTGTTGCATGGCTACTGGGGATGTGCCTTTGCCTGTCCTGTACCTCAGGGGGTGACCCCACACACCAGCCTTGGCGCTCAGCACCAGCGACTTACCAGTGCCCGACTCGCGGGAACCAATGTGCCACACAAAGCCTTCGTACTCGGTGAACCGCATCAGAGGCGCACCAAACGAGTCTAGACACACAGCCAGCGCCGTCTCCATGTTGGGCTTGTTCACGAATATGGTCTGCCACAGCTTCTTCCATGTCTGCAAGTCACCATCGCTGTTGGTGTTGCGGTTAATGTTCTCCAGACCGGGCATGGGGATGCGTGTCTCTCTGCCGTCTTTGGTGAACACGCGGTTGTTGTAGACGAAGCTGTCGTCTACCTGCCAGCCACATTGATACGGGACAACGATGGGCTTCTTGGACTGTGATGCCTCACCTACACAAGCGCGTACATACTCATAAAGCTGTTTGTCGAAGCCAGCAAATGTGGACACGATGTTCTGGCTTGCCAGCCACTTGAGCGTCTCGTCCTTGCTCACGATTGATTTCTGTGGGAAGTTAAGTGTCATCACGCCTTCGGGACGCACAGCGGCCATGTGAACCAGATGTTCTTCCTCCATCTTAAGCAAGTCAACCACAAACAAGTCGTACGGAACGAGCTGAGTAGTCTTCTTGGATTTCTTGCCGTCCTCGTCTTCATCAATCCTTACAAAGTACACACCGCCGTTCTCGCCGTAGCTGTACCCACGTGGTGGGGGTGGGCGTTTGACTGCATCAATGTGTTCTGGTTCGTCGCTGTCTCCTGCATCCTCAAGCGCAAAGAATTCTTCTTCTACGAAATCTTCGCTGACAGTATTCAGTGGTACGACTTTCTCTGTGTTGTCAACCTTAATCTCCCTGCCAAGGATCAGCGGATTTGTAATCTTCCCCCAGTGTGGACAACTTGTGCATATCCCGGGGTTCAGTGAATCCATTGCAACGCAAGAGTAAGGCCCTTTGATCTCCGCCAACTTCTGGTGCATGCGCTCGTGTGGGTACGGATGCAGGTCGCTCAACTTAATCGCGTGTTCCACACCATCATCACAGACCTTAGCCCATGACAGCAACGCCCTCCAGACAGGTTCTTTGCCGTCCTCTTGGGCTGTGGCAACGTAGTCAGCAATCTGGGCGCAGTGAGGTTGGAACTCGGCAAAGACTGTGCGGCTGTTCTGCATCATTTTGATCTGTGCAGTTGTCTTCACGTTCTTTGGCCGCGCCCCCGGCAACATGATGGGGTCAGCTTGCGGTGGTGCCTTCTCCTTAAGGTTGGAATTGATGACTTCAGCAAACGCATCGAAGTCAAACACGTCGCCTTCCATCAACAGCTTTACAGGAAGAGGTTGCACATACTTCTTCTTGTGGTTCTTGGTGCCCGGCACCCGCATCAGCCTAGCTGCATCTGCGGTGACCGACATGTCGATGACCATGCCTTCTTGTTTGCATAGAAGTTTTATGTTCTGTGCAACAGGTCGCCATTCAGCAATCGTCATGTCGCGGGACATCGGCCAATAGCAGTGCAGTCCCCCACCTGAACCAACAATCCACGGCTTGCCAAGCGTATCAAGCCCGACCTTTGCCATGAACGCATCCAACGCCAGTACCGCATCTTTCTTTGATGCGTACCCGTCCAAGTCAACAAAGAAAGACTTTACGTGCGTAGCTTTGTCAGCTTCGCGCTTCTTTCCATTGAAGCATGAGACCGCGTAGAAGATGTCGCAGTTATCGTTGTTCCAGTTGTCTATGTGGGGGTGCAGTTCCTCGATTGTGTCCGTGAACACATGTTGTTTTCTTTTTGTGAGTTCTACCGCGCAGTACGAGCCTAAACCCGGAGACGGCAAAACCACCGCTAGGAACTCAAGCGGAGTCATGTCTATCCTTTGGGTTATTTGAAGTCGTCGTTCGCGTGTTCTACGCCTTGTTGAAAGCCTTCTTCAAATCCGTCTTGATAGATTGATTCTCTGGCATCAATAAAACCAGCCAAGCGTTCTACAAGCGTCTCAACCCAGTCCGGTGGAACTTTGTCGAAGCCCGTGATGTAGATGTAGCGTAGAAGTTCGTTGTTACTCAGTTGCTTAGGTTGAATGCCTTGCATGTTTTTCTCCAAGCCTCGTCGGCTGTGCTTGATGTTTGTAGGATTTTGAGAAGTGAGCTTGCCGATGGCCGGTAAGCTACAAAAACTTCGCCGCCGCCGAACCAGTTGTAAACAGATTGACGTGAAACGCCAAGTGCTTGAGAGATTCTTACGACAGAAAAGTTGTGGTGAACAGCCCAGCGCCCGAGTTGGTTACCCAACGTCTTCGGCGCTTTCATGACCATGTTGATTGTTTGTTGTGAGTAAGCCATGTTGTAAGGGGCCGAAGCCCCCTCCCCTTTAGTCTTCTTCCCAATCGTCAACCATTGCCGCCAAGTTTGATTTCTTGGCAGGCACGGCATTCGGCTTCTTCTCTTCCTTACGCACAGTAGGCTCTTCGCTTTCTTCCTCCACAGCAGGCGCGGCCTTGGCTTTCTTTGCCTTGGGTGCTGGTGCTGGCGGTTCTTCTTCCTCAGCCACTTCAGCCACGGCAGGACGTTTGCCAGCAATAGCCAGAGGAGCCGCCACCGTAGCGGGTTTCGGCATAGTCATAGAAACGGCACGCTGGGCTTCGGGAGAAGCGGCTTTTGCGGAGACTGTCTCATACTCGTCATCGTTCAACCAGCGCATCTCTTTGAAGAACAGCTTCGGGCTTTCCGACTTGGTATCAAACTTCAGACGCGTCACGACCAAGCTGGGGTCAATAGGGTCTTGTTGCGCCATCAACCACTTGACGTACGCCTTCAACGGACGGTTGTCGCCTTCACCATCACCAAAGATGGACTTAGCTGGCAGGGTCAACTGAAGAATGTCGCCATCCATATCGTTGGCTAACACTACGGCAACACGTTGCTGGAAGCGG